>PVBE012261651.1_pt1 | contig 26801 bp, 22 predicted proteins | sample 1631181 | NCBI WGS metagenome assembly PVBE01 (sample SAMN08397723, study PRJNA350692) | Marine metagenome, whole genome shotgun sequencing project. | isolation source: water | place: Pacific Ocean | collected 2012-04
CGGGCTCCACGGGCTCCACGGGCTCCACGGGCTCGACCAGATCCGGGGGCCCTATCGACAGCGCCGCGTCACTCGACCCGGTCCAGACGATCTCGTTGTTGCGTTCCTCGATGAAGCTGGCGCTCACACCGGTGCCGCGCAGCAGCTTGTCGTGCCGCTTGGCGGCCGCAGCGGTGCTCTCGACCTCCCCGTAGCGCTTGTAGACCAGGGCGAAGTTTCCCGCGTCGGTGCGCTCGATGTACAGAGCCTTGGCCACCCCCGAACCCAGCATGCGCGCGACCCGATCCCAAGACGCCTGCAGCGCCGCAAAGTTGGGCCCCAGGCCGTAGGAGACGTTGTAGAGCCGCCTGTAGGCACCCGAGCTGACCGTGCTCGCCAGCACCTCGTCACTGCCCGCGCTGTTCGACAGCCGCCCGGCGTGGTCGGCGGCCAGATCACGAGCCTGCTGCTCGCTCCCCAGGAACCGGTAGATCACGGCATAGCCACCGGCATCCCGCGACACGATCTGCAGGTGGGCGGCTTCCCGAGCGGACAACACGCCTTCCTCGAGGGAGCCCAGGTGGTCCCGCGCGTCGTCCAGACCGCTGACCCAGTCGTAGTACAGCACGTCGAAGGTGTTCGCCGCCCAGGCGTAGGGAGGTCGCAAGGCTACCAGGGCTCCGGCGGCCAGGGCCCGGTTCAGCAACAGCAGGACTTCGCGGCGAGTGGGCATGATGGGCTGGTGGTGGTCCTGGAAACCCTAGCCTTGACCCAGCCGTCCCTCAACTCTCCCTTCGCTCGCGCCCTGCACGTCCCACCACACCAGCGCCGAGCGCACCGTTGGAGGCCAGCGCCAGCCTTCGTCGCAGGCGACGAGGTGGCGCCGCAGGATCGCCTCGAGGGCCTGGTCGTGTTGGCTGGGACCGGCTCCCAAGCCCAGCCGGCCCTTGGTGGCCTCGAGGGCATAGGCCATGGTGGGGTGGGTCCACGCACCCCAGGGAGCGCGCTCCTCGACACGCACGTGGGGCACGATGCCCATGTGGAGCAGCGCGTTCAGGGCCACGGTGAAGTTGGCGCTGTCGTACGGATGCCCGAGCACCAGGCGGGCGGCCTCGGCCATGGGCCCGGTGTGCACGGGCACCCGCAGGAGCAGGGCACAGGTCCGCCTGGCGGTGCGCTCCATGGCCCGCACGAAGACCTCGAGGTCACCGCAGCTGTACATGGAGTGGGAGCAGAACACCACGTCGTGAGGCGACAGGCGAGCAGCGGGCCACGACTCGGGCACGACGGTGACGCCCTCGGCGCCTTCTTCCTCGAGGGCCTCGGCCAGGGTCGCTCGCATGGCTGGGGAGGGCTCCAGGGCGGTGACCGTGGCACCCGTCTTGGCAAAGAGGATGGCCCAGGAGCCCGTACCCGCACCGATGTCCAGGATGGAGACACCCGGTTCGAGCCAGGACTGCACGATTCGGCGGGACGAATCCGGCCGCATCCATCGCCGCTTCACACGCTGGCGAAACTCGGAGGCACGCCCTGCCCACTCGTCGGAGGGGAGCCGGCTGTCGCGGTATCGCTGCTGCATGGCCACGAGCTCGGTCCACAGGGCGAGCCAGTCTGTCTCTTGCGCCATCGAATGCCTCCTTTTGCCCCACCCTAGCGTCTCACGAGCGAGGATCAGTCGGCCTCGCCGGGTTCGGGCTCTTCCGGGGGGGGCTCAGCTTCCTCGCACTTGCTGGGGCCCTTGATGCGGTCGACCTTGCGGCCGTAGGCCAGGATGAGCTTTTCGGGATCCAGCTCGACCTCGGGCTCGCCTTTCCAACCGCCCACGTCGAAGCGACCCATGCCGTCCTTCACCGGAACGGGGCCCGCCACGATGCGACCGGTGGGGGGATTGAGGAGCTGCACCGGGGCCTCGAAGGTGCCGAAGGGGATGTCGGTGACCAGGCAACCGTGCACGTGGTAACCCTGGTCTTCCTGGTCGATGCGGACCTGCATCGTCAGCTTCGGGATGCTCCCCGCGTGCACCCAGTAGTCGAAGTAGGCTTCGAGGTCCTGTCCCGAGGCGGCTTCCATCAGCTCCTGGAATCGTTCGGTGGTGAGGACCTTGCCGCGGTAGTTCTGGGCCATGTGGTCGATGGCCACGAAGAACGGCTGGTCGCCCATCTTGCGCCGAAGCATGTGGGTCAGGAAGTAGAAAGCGTACTCGGAGCGCAGCTTCTCGGGGACATCCGAGATGTAGGTGGCGCCGGTCAGCGAATAGGGCCGCCGGTAGCGGTTGACCTGCTTGTAGTTCACTTCCCGCTCGGTGGGATCCTCGAGGTTTTCCCTCACCACCTCGAGGCGCTCGTCGAAGGGATCCTTGCCGATGGCTGCCCGGACGTAGAACATGGCGTAGGCGTCGGACAGGGCGCGCTCGAGCCAGGCGTCACGCTCGGTGGCGGGCGCCAGGGACTGGCCGAAGTACTGGTGCGCAACCTGCCGCGCCACCATGTACTGGGCCAGGTAGGGGTTCTCCTCCTCGACCAACGAGGCTTCGCCCACGTCCAGGTCGTCCCCCGCGGTGGTGTACTGCTTGACCGTGCTGACCCCCACCAAGCCATAGGCGGTGCTGTAGAAGCCCGAGCGCACCGCTTCTCCAGCGAAGGTGCTGGCGCCCTGCCACACCTCGACTTCCTTCTGGGGGAAGGGGGGCAGGAAGCGGTTGAGGAAGGCGACCACCCGCCGCACCTCGGGGGGGAAGGCCGGCAGGCCGCTGGCCTGTTGGAAGAACAGGTGCACGCTGACGGCCGGCATGTCGGAGGCGGCGGCCTCGTCTCGCTCCTTCCACTGACCGATGGCGACACCTACCTCGCGGGCATTACTGCCCTCGGTCTCCACCCAGCGGCGCCCGGTGGCGTCCAGGTCTTCCCACTTGTCGATGGTGTCGCCCGCCGCAGCGACCGAGAAGGTGCGCAGGGACACGCCGGGCACCGCCATCTTCAAGTGGAAGTCCCAGGCGTTCTCGTACAGCTCGGGGAGTAGCTCCGGGAGCACCGGCTGGAAGCCCGTGGTCGCCCCCAGGGGGCGGCCCTGGTAGGACCAGTTGGCGTACTGCCAGTCGGCTTCCCAGTCGAGCTGGATCACGACCTCCTCGCCTTCAGGCACCAACTCGGGCAACAGGGCGATGATCTCGTACCTGCGCTCGGTGCGCCGATACAGCGCGCGGGATTCACCCGCCTCACCGATGTCCACGCTCTCGCTCAAGGACGCCTCGGCCTCGGCCGCAGTGGACGACTGCACGGTGTCGCTGGCTCCGCCGCTGCTGCCGGCATCCTCGGAGCTGCCCGAGCCGTCCGTGCCGCTCTCGGCCGTGCTGCCATCGTCCCGCTGGTCGCGATCGCCTCCGCGTCGTCCTCGGACATCCCTGTGCGCCAGATCGGCGGTCAAGGCCACCCAGGCCAGAGGCGTGCCGTCGACCGTGGTCAGCTTCTTCAGCTTCCAGCTACCGTCCACGGACCGGCTGGTCGGGAGGCTCATGACCACGTGCCGTTGAGCGGCCCCCACGGGCTTCACCTTCAAGGTGGAGGAGATCTGTGCGTGCTGTTCGTTCGAGAAGAAGTTGGCGGGGCGGGCTTCGATCTCGATGTCTGCGTGCACGGGATCCATGCGCACCGGTGGCCGCGGATCGTCCACGCCCACGACCGAGGCCCAGGTCCGACCGGAGAACCGCTGAAAGTGCAGCGACCCTTCGTTGTCCTGGCCAAAGGTGAACGCGGCGTCGTGGTAGCCCAGCTCCGACTGACCCAAGCCGTCTCGGTAGCAGGTGAGCCAGCGGTCGTAGTCCGCCGATCCCAAGGTCGCTCCCTCTTCGGCAGCCACGCCGTAGCGCGTACCGGTCTGGAAGTCGGCAACCAGGCGGAGCTGCTCACCCGGAAAGCCCAGCTCGCCGTGCAGCAGCCGGTCTTGGCGTAGCATCGCCACGGGATCGAGCCCCAGCTTGACCAGCTCGTTGCGCCGATTGGGCAGCAGGCTGGTGGCCACGACCTTCGCGCGCAGCCTGCCGCGCTCCTCGGTCACCACGTACTCGGCGTCCACGTCGCCATCCTCGCCCTCGCGGTAGATCACGCCGCCACCCAGGGGCTCGAGGTCGTACAGCAGCCTCTGGACCCGGGGATCGGCGGTGATGATCATGCCCCGCGTGATGGGGGTCTCGAAGGAGGCCTCACCAGCGGCGATGGCTTCGAGGTCGGCCGGATCGGCGCCCATCTGACGAACCATGTGGTTGGCGAAGGCCGCTGCGTCCCCGCTCTCGGGGAAGCTCATGGCCATGCTGCCCTTACCCACGAAGACCACGCCGACTTGCCGCTCGGCCACGGGAGCCTCGCCGTTGTAGACCGGGATGAAGACACCCTCGTCGAAGCGGTAGGAGCAGACCCCGTCCTCGAACTCCGTTCCGTCGACGCGGTAGGCGGTGTCCGCCATCCAGAGGGTGTTGGTCGCCCGCCACCACTGAGTGAGCGTGGCCTGATCCACCGGCGCCAGCGACGGCTGGGCCGGGGCGGGATCCTGGGCGCGGCCCGGAACCGACAGGAACATCAACAGGGCCACGAAGGGCAGAAGCGCGAGCAACGGACGTGAAAGCCTGGACATGGGGATCCTCCCAGCGTGTTCGTCGCGGGTCAGGACGGAGAGCATACCGGCCCCTGCCGGGTTCGTCCCGACCTTCCTGACCCAGTGTGCGACAAATGGCCTTTCGTTGACCCACCACGGACCAAAACGCGCCCACGCCACGTGTTCCTGACAGGATTGTCCGAACCGCCGCCGATGGTCGTGGTCGACAGGAGGGAAGAAAGAGGTCCAGGTGGATCACCCCCTCGTCATCATCGCCCTCTTGGCCGTCGCGCTCGCCGCGGCGTGCCTGCGCCCCGGAATACACGAGCCCGCGCGGGCCGAGACCGCCCCGCTTCCCATCCAACCCCACGAGGATCTGCGGCTACCCACCGCCCTGCCTTGGGTGCCCCGGCCCGACCTGTCCGCTCCGAGGGCGGTGGTGTCAGGCGAGCTCTCAGGGAGCTGCGACGCCCTGGAGGAGCCGGGCGAGTGGGACACCGGGCAGGTCGAGCACGGCGAAGAACTCCACGCCCCCGTGATCCTCGGCGCCATGGACCGCAGCCTGGTGGCGGCCGCCATCGCCGCGGACTCGGACCGGTTGCAGGCATGCTGGGAGCGCGCCACGCCCGGCAGCGAAGGCGACCTGGTGATGCTGCGACTGGTCATCGACGCGAGCGGCACCGTGCTGCACACCGAGGTGGAATCCAGCTCGAGGTCGGAGCCCGCTACGGAGGCCTGCCTCGCCGGACGGACCCTCTCCCTCCGCTTCCCCAGCACCTGTGGGGGAATGAACATCGTCACCTGGCCCTTCCCAAGGCCCGTCGGCGAAGGTGAGGTTTCCGGCTGACGGGAGAAGCTCGACGGGCCCCTCCCTCGACCTCTCGGCGCGGAAGAGAATGTCACGAAAGTTCTGAACGGGGGTTCACTCAGCGATCGCATTGGTGGTAGAGTCTTGAATTCCAGTCTTGACACCCCACGCGATGCCTAGCTGCGTCGCGCCATCCACCCCCGGCAAACCTGCCGAACCCCGGAGAGCCCAATGAAGCTCCGTACCATCCTCCTGCTCACCCTGGTCATGGGTCTGTGCATCGGCTGCGGCGCGACCGAAACCGCCCCAGCACCACAGGAGCCCGCAGCGGCCCCCGCGCCGCCCCCCGCGCCGCCCCCTGCCGAACCCGCTGCCGAAGAAGGCGGCGACGACGCCGAAGCCGCTGCTGACGCCGAAGGCGAGGCGGAAGCCGAGGGCGCCGTCACCCGCACGTCCGCGGGCGCGGCCGGGGAGAAGACCTCGACCGGCGACGCCAAGGAGGCCAACACCAAGACCTCCACTGGCGACGCGAAGAAGGGCAACACCAAGACCAGCAAGTAGCCTCGAGCGGGGTCTGCCCGCCCCGGGCCCACCTCCCCCCGCGCGTCCCAAGGGCGCCCGGGGGTCGCTGCGTCAGGCTCTGTCAGTCCTCGTCGTCTTCGCTCAAGATCACCTTGGGCCCCCCCCTGCCGGCCAGGTGAAAGCGGGGATCCGGACCGCTGGCAGCGGAGAAACGAGCGCGCATGCGGAAGCGCGAGCTGCTCGGCTCGAGCACCCGGTAGGCCTGGCCGCGGGTCTTGGTGACGACGCGCGCCTGCATCATCGGCTGCCCGGCCTGGCAGCGTCGGCGCTCGTCCGTGGCCACGCGCACCCGGTAGGCGAGAGCCGCTGGACCTGGGTGGCTGAGGGCATCCTGGCTGCGAAGCTGGGGCACGCGAAAGCGCGAGCCAGGCCGCAACACCACGCCCGATCCCTCCCGGTCCACGCGTTCCATCCCGCCGCGCTTGTGCATGGCGCAAGGTGTGCTGCGAGGCAGATCGCTGCCGCTTTCGGGGAGACCGGATTCACTCGCACCGGTCCGAACGGACGTGATGGACGGGTGACGGCGGCGGACCAACTTCATGGGCAACGAGATTCTAACCCGATACCCAGCAAGCATGATGCGCTGGCTTTCGAAGCGCCGCCGCGCGCGGCTCGAGGAACAGCCCTGGCCGGACACCTGGGACGGATACCTGCTGTCGAGCATGGGCGCCTGGGAGTTGCTGAGGGACGAAGAGCGCCAGCGGCTGCGGGGCATCGTCCATGTACTCATGGCCGAAAAGCGCTGGCGGGGCTGCGCAGGGCTGGAGCTGACAGACCCAATCCGAGTCCTCATCGCAGCCCAGGCTGGCCTGCTCTTGCTGGGACTGGAGCACGACTACTACTGCAACGTCACCGAGATCCTGGTCTACCCGGACGCATACCGAGGGCGACAGAAGCAGCGGCTGCCCGGTGGCGTGGTCAGCGATGCTCCCGTCACCAGGCTCGGTGAGGCCTGGGTCCGTGGCCCAGTGGTGTTGTCCTGGAGAGCGGCCCGCCAGGGGGCGAGGGATCCGCGGGACGGCCACAACGTGGTCTACCACGAGTTCGCCCACAAGCTCGACATGCTGGACGGCACCGCAGACGGCGTCCCTCCCCTCGGCAGGCACCCGAGCTACCGCCGCTGGTACCAGGCCATGACAGAGCACTACCAGGCCCTGCAGCGCGATCTGGCGCAGGGACGCCGTGGCCTCCTGCAGGCCTACGGCGCCACCGCCCCCGAGGAGTTCTTCGCGGTGGCGGTCGAGGCATTCTTCGAGCAAGGCCGTCGGCTCGAGCAGGAAGCCCCCGATCTGTACGGTGTGCTGCGAGACTACTTCCGCCAAGACCCCGCCAGTTGGAAGCGGTCCACGAAACGCGGGACCGGCCCTGACGCGGGTTAGTCGCCCATGCGGCTCCTCGCGTCGCTCCACGAGGACAGAACGACCTGTCGTCAGCCGGAGAGGCCCGGCCAGGGCGCAAGGCACGCCATCGCAGACGAGCGGCTTCGGGTACGGGTACGGGCCTATGGCCACTGTTTCTTGATAGACTGCCTCGACACAGGAGGTGGTCGTGGCCACACCGACAGCGATGGGGCTCCGGCCCTTCCGAACCATTCCCGGCGACGAAATCGCCGAACTGGAGCGCCTGGCCCACAAGGTCTTCTTCGACCTCGGACAGCCGGTCTTCCGTGAGGGCGACCCCGCCGACTACGCGCTGCTGCTGCTCGACGGCCGCCTGAGCGTCACCGTCGCCACCGACAAGGGGCCGCGCACCGTGGGCGACGTTTGGGCGGGAGAGGTGGTCGGCGAATCAGCCCTGTTCCTCGAGGGTGCCGTGCGAAACGCCTCGGTCCTGGCCGAGGTGCCCAGCGTGGCTCTGCTCATCGACCACGCCTTCCTCGACAAGGCCAGGGGAACACGAGTCCTCGCCGCGGCACAGAACCACCTCATGGCCACCACCGCCCGCCGCATCCGCGCCACCAACCACGCCATTCGAAAGGTGTGGCAGGAGCGCCGGGCCGAAGCCTCGGCCTCGCAGGCCAGCCCCACCGGCGGGCGGGTCAGCTTCCGAGAGCGCCTAGCGAAGATCTTGGGAGGTTTGTCGTGAAGATGATCGAAATCGCCAGGCAGCTGCTGGCCACCCACGGCCTGGGCCCGGAGCTGGAGCAGGTCCTCGCCAGCGTACTGGACTCCTGCTTCCTCCACCTGGCCGAACAAGGCGACGTCATCTGCAAGGAAGGCGCACCGCCGCGCGACGTCTACTTCCTGCTCGAAGGGCAGGTTCTGGTGCGCATGCGGGACTACCTGGGCGTCGAAAAGGACCTCGCGGTCCTGCACGGTCCCAGCATGTTCGGCCACATGGGCATGATCGACCGCTCACCCCGCAGCGCCTCCTGCATCGCCTCCACCGACGTCCGCCTGGCAATCCTCGGCCGAGAGCTCTACACCAACCTGGTGGAAGACATCGGCCCCGCAGGGGACATGTTCCGCCGCCTGCTGCTGTCCGCCATGAACCGCCAGCTCACCACGGGCAACAGCGCCCTCAAGCGGCTCTTCGACCGTGCCAAGGGCGGCCAGGCCGAACCATCCACCCGGGACCTCGACAAGGTCAGCGGCATGCTCGAAGGCTGGCATCCCCGCGACTGACAGCCGGATCTCGAGTAGGGGTGGCGTCCACCAAGGCGTAGGAGGACCGACGACGGCTCGCTCGCTCTCAGTCCCGATCGCCCTGATCCTGGCCGCCTGCAGCGAGGCGCCCGGCCCGCCAACATCTGCCGAACCGCAGCGGGAAGCCGACACCCGCCCGTCCATCCTGCTGGTCACCCTGGACACCACCCGCGCCGACCACATCGGGGCCTACGGTTACTCCGCGGCCCAGACCCCCGTGCTGGACGGGCTGGCGGAACGGGGCACGCTCTGGGAGCGTGCCTACAGCACCGCACCCCTCACCATCCCCAGCCACTCCACCATCCACACCGGCCGCTACCCACCCTCCCACGGCGTGCGGGACAACGGTGACTTCAACCTGGGGGCTTCCGAGATCACCCTCGCCGAGCGGCTGTCGGAAGCCGGCTATCGCTGCGCCGCGTTCACCTCGACCTTCCCCACCCAGGCGCGCTGGGGCTTCGACCAGGGATTCGACGTCTACCACGACCCCCTCGAGCGTGCGCCCTCGCAGCTGGACTGGAGCGACCAGCGCCGCGCTGAAGACGTGGTGGACGACGCCTTGCTCACCCTCGATGGCTCCTCGGGCCCCCACTTCGTCTGGCTGCACTTCTTCGATCCCCACTGGCCCTACGATCCCCCTCCGCCCTTCGATCCCCAGGGGCCACCCTGCGAAGGGCTCGAGGATCCCGAGCCCGGCCAGCCGCGGCCCCCCGAACGCGACGCCTGCGACATGGCCCGCTACGACGGCGAGATCGCCTACACAGACCACCAGCTGGGCCGCTTCCTGGCGTGGTGGGACCAGCAACATCCGGACAGCTGGGTGGTCGTGACCGCCGACCACGGCGAAGGCCTGGGCGACGGTGGCGAACGCACCCACGGCTTCCTGCTCCACGACGGCACCATCCACGTACCTCTCATCGCCCGCGGCCCCGGCTTGGAGGCGGGCTCGCGGCCCACACAGCCCGTCAGCCACGTAGACATCACCCCCACGCTCCTGACACTGGCAGGCCTCGAGGTCCACGCCGAGGTCCAGGGCCTCGATCTACAAGAGGGTGGCAGCACCTACCCCTACTCCGAAGCCATGACCGGCCAGTACAGCCTGGGCCTCGCTCCGTTGAAGTCCTACACCGCCAACGCCGGCCGCTACATGGAGGGTGGCTGGGGGGCCTGGTACGAAGCGGAGGGTTCCGCGGTGGCCTTCGAGCCGACCGAGGGCTGGGAGGCCGGTGACGAGCCCGCGACCCTGGCCGACCTGGTGGCGTCCCTCGAGCCCGGTACCGCTCCGGAGGCTTCGTTGGATCCAACCGCCCTCGAGCAACTGCAAGCCCTGGGCTACGTGGGCGGCGATCTGGTCTCCGAGGCGGGCGAGATCGACCCGCGCGACGTCATCGAGGTGGTGCCGCTCACCTGGCGCGCCCGCCAGGCCATCGCGGCGGCCCCTCCCGGTGTGGCCGAGCGCATCATCGACCGCCTGGAGGAGCAGCTGCCCGACACCTTCGGCGTGGACCTGCTCCGGGCCCAGCTGGCTCGCCGCCGCGGTCACGTGCACGAAGCATCCCAGCGCTTCGCCGACCTGTTCTTGCGCTCACCCAGTGCCACCATCGCCCTGCACCTGGCGGACATCTCCGCCAGCCTGGGCGACTGGACGGAAGCTGCCTCCTGGTACCAAGAGGCGCTGGACATCCAACCCGCCAGCCCCGAGGCCATGGCGGGCCTGGTGCGCGCCGCCATCGCCCGAGGCGAGCCCATACAAGGCGAGGTGTTGGCTGCCCACTACCTCGAGATCTATCCGGACCACGCCGAGCTGCTGGTCACCCGTGCCGAGCTGGCCCTGCAGGCCGGCCGCCTGGACGAGGCGGACCACTACGCTCAGCGAGGCCTCGAGCAGCTCCCTCGCTCCACGTGGGCCCAGAGCATCTCGGCCCAGGTGCTCTGGGCGCGCGGTGACGCCGACCGCGCCATCGAGCGCCTCCAGGACGCGCTGCGCGTGGACCCCTACCACCTGCACCTACGCGCCATCCTGACCGATTGCCTGCTCGAGGTGGGCCGTAACGCCGAGGCCGTGCGCACCATCCGCCCGGTGGCCCGGTTGTTCCCCGACCAACAGCAACTCCAGACCCTGCACGCCCGGGCCATGGTGGCGCTCGAAGACGAGCGGGGGGGGCGCTAGCGGCGCAGCAGTCGGCGCAGCAGGCCGGGTCGCGGGCCCTCGGCCCCAGTCATGTAGTCCCGCACCACCTTTCCACGGTGGAGCTCGAACCCCACCTCGGCCGAGAAGGCACACAGGCAGCGACCTCGCAGGAAGGGGGCCGGGTGGTGGCAGGCGACGCGCGGATCGCCCAGGGCGTGGATGCGCTGCACCGCCGACATGTGGATGGGGACCTCGCGCAGCTGGTCCACGGCCCAGACCTTCCGCGCCTCGCCCTGGACAGCCGGGACCTGGCGGTGCACCAGCACGGGAAGCGCCACGGGAAGGCGGCGGTCGGGCAAGCGCGCAGCGAGGGCATGCACGGCCTGGGTGATCCCACCAGCGAGGGTGGCCAGCGCGCGGTTCCCTCCCGAGCGCTCCACGACCTGACGGGAGAGGTCGCCAATGCCACAGGGCTCGCGTCCGTGCCAGCTGGCGCGCACGGCCAGCCGATCGTCCACCAGCAGATCCACGCGGTCTTCCCGACGCACGGTGACGCCAAAACGCTTGGGCAACCCGTACAGCTCGCGACCGATGGTGATGGCCAGGTAGTTGTCGGGGTACAGCTCCGGGCAGAACACGGCCGGCGTGCCCCGAGGCCCGATGCAAGGCACGAAGGGAGCGGCCTCGCTGTAGCGAAAGGAGCGTCCCTCACCCAAGGGGTTGGTGGTGGCGAGGCTCTCGAAGAAGCTGAAGGTCAGGACGAAGACACCCTCGAGGCCGGCGACAGGCCGCACCCCCGGAGGCATGAGCGCCGCCATGTCGGCAGGATCACCCTGCATGACGAGCAGGATCATCTCGTAGGGCGCTGCTTCGTAGGGCCCTGGGACGATGAGGGCGTTGGGGGACTGGAAGAAGTCGGCCATGTGCTCGAGCCACGCGTGCTCGCGGCGGTACATACGCCCAAGCTCCCCGCCCAGGTAGCTCAGCAGGCTGGCGGCAAAACTCGGCTGCTCACGGTTGAGCTGCAGCAGACAGCGCGCGGAAGCACCAGCAGCTCCACCACCGTCGCCGCCTCGAGGCTGGCGGTGCGATCCCCTTCCTGGAGCAGGGACTGCAATCCGAGGACGCAGGGAGCGGGAGCGAGACGGGTGAGCCGCCGGTCCTGGAGGATGGCGATCTCGCCCGACACCACCAGCAGCAGGCTGTCTGCCGGCTCTCCCTGCTGGACGATGAGCTGCCCGGGTTCGTAGCGGACGGAGCTCACTGCCCCCGCGACCGCCGCCCAGGCGTCCGGGTCCAACGCAGCGACGAGGGGGAGTGTGGAGAGCCTCTCGAGGGCCTGGTGCGTTTCCATGGCTTCCGACTAGCACACCGAACGGGTGGCGCCAGCCCCGTCGGTGGATACTCGGATGAAGACGCGGTCTTCCATTCACGCAGCCGGAGCCGTCATGAGCGAATCCGAAGCCACCACCTGGAATCCGACTGTCCCCCCGGCCGCGTGCTCACCGACCGCTACACCATCGGCCGCATCCCCGAGGCCCCCTTCGCCTAGGTCACGCACGCGGTGAAGGAGCTGGTCGGGCGCGATGGGATCGTCGAGGAGCTGCTGGTGAGCAACGCGGAGTTCTGAGGATACAGCGCTCTCCCCATCCGACAGGGAGCGACCATGCAAGCCATCCACGAAGGACGCCAGGATCTGGCGAGCTGGGTCGAGGCCCAGCCCGGAAACTTCTACGACGCCGATCCTCTGCTCCAGGCGCTGGTGCGCGGGGCTGGCCTGGGCAGCCGCGAGGCAGCGTTGCGAGCCTGGGGCGCCCAGGTGGCGGGCCCCCTGGACCGAGCGGCACGCGAGAACAACCTCGACGCCAACCTGCCTCGGCTCGAGGCCTGGGACGACATCGGGCGACGCGTGGAGCGGATCGCCCACCACCCCAGCTACCACCACGCCGGTGCACTGATCTACGGCAGCGGAATGCTGGCGGCCTATGACGAGCGTCCCAACCCCCACCCCTTCATCCTGTCCCTGTTCTACCTGTCCAGCCACGCGGGCGAAGCGGGCCACAACTGCCCGATCGCATGCGCTGCAGGAGCCGTCCGCGCCCTGCAGGCCCTGGGGACCGACGCGCAGAAGGTCGCCTGGCTGCCCAGGCTGCTGAACCCGACCTACGGCGATCACGCCGCCGCGGCCCAGTTCCTCACCGAGGTGCAGGGCGGCTCGGACGTGGGCTCCAACGCTTGCGTGGCCGAGCGCCAGGCGGACGGCTCGTGGCACATCAGCGGCGAGAAGTGGTTCTGCTCGAGCGCCGATGCCGACCTGTTCGTGATGACCGCCCGACCCGCAGAGGCGCGAGGTGGCACCCGGGGCCTGGGCCTGTTCATCGTGCCACGCACCGTGGATGGCGAGCCCAACGGCTTCCGCATGCGCCGGCTCAAGGACAAGCTCGGCACCCGCAGCATGTGCAGCGCCGAGATGGACTTCGAGGGCGCCCGCGCCGAGCTGCTGGGGCCCATCGAGCGCGGCTTCCCCAACCTGATGGAGCTGGTCATCGACACCAGCCGGCTCTACAACGCCTTCGGATGTGCAGGGCTGGCCCACCGGGCGTGGCTGGTAGCCAGGGGCTACGCCGAGCACCGCCGAGCGTTCGGTGAACCCATCGCGAACTACCCCCTCGTTCGAGAGACCCTGGCGCTGGCGCTCGCCAACGCCGAGGCCAGCCTTGCCGGCTCGTTCCAGTTGGCCACGTTGCAGCAGGCGGCCGACGCGGGGACCGCAAGCGAACAGCAGCTCGCCTTCCTGCGCATGGGGCTCAACCTCAACAAGGTGCGCACCGCCATCCTGGCCCACGACGCCGTCAACCGCTGCCTCGAGGTGTTGGGCGGCAACGGCACCATCGAGACCTTCTCGGTCATCCCACGCCTGCTGCGGGACAACGTGGTCTTCGAGAACTGGGAGGGCACCCACCACACCCTGCGCATGCAGGTGTTGAGGGACGCTCACCGCCTGGGCCTGCACGAGGGCTTCTTCGCGGAGCTGGAGGCACGGCTGGGACCCGAGGTGCTGGCCGCGGACCGTGCGGCATTCCAGCAGGTGCTGGACACAGGAGACACGCTGCTCCTTCGCCGGGTCTGCGACCGGCTGGGTTCCTGGCTGCACCAAGCAGCGTTGAGGGACGTGGCGATCCCTGGTGTGCGGGCACGGGCCGAGCTCTCCCGACGCGTGCACCTATCAGGGAGCCCAACCATGGACGGATACGGGGATCTGATAGACTCGTGTCATAGCCCATGACCTGGAGTCACCCGTGAAACACGCCCTTCCTCTAGCCCTCCTGGCCTTCCTGCCCTGGGCCGCGGCCTGCGAAGGCAGCGACTCACCCTGCCCCACGGACACCCAGCAGGAATCGGATGTCGACACCGACACCGACACCGACACCGACACCGACACCGATACAGACGCCGACACGGACGTGAACACGCCCCCCAGCGTCCTCGCGGCCCGGATCCAGGGCCCCGGCTGCGAGATGTCCGTCACCTCGGACATGGAGCTCACCTGCTTCGTCACGGGCGCATCCGAGGATCTCGATGGAGACCCGACCTACTACCGCTTCCACTGGCTGGTCGAGGACGAGGACGCCGAGGTCGGCATCCCCGTCCTGGACTCCGCCCACACTTCCCCCGGCGAGCTGTGGACCTGCGTCATCACGCCCTTCGACGGCATCGAGGAGGGTGAACCCATCACGGCCAGCATCGAGATCCTGGGTTGCAGCTCCCTTTACTACTCAGGCGGCGACGACGGGGTCGTGGTCCCGGAGATCGCGAGCTTCGACCTGGGTGCGGAGCTGACCATCGAAGCCTGGGTGCGCTGGGACGGGAGCACGGATGCCCACTGGCACACCATCGCCGCCCAGGGTCAGGGAGACGATGGCGGGATCGGAGGCTGGGGGTTCGCCCTCTCATCGGTCCCCGAGTCGGACTGTTCGGGGCTTGTCACCCAACCCGGCCAGGTGGTGGCCTGGGCGCAGGACGGACCCTGCTCTGCAAGCTCCGGAACGATCCCCATCGGAGAGTGGACCCACATCGCCGCCGTGCTCGACAGCGGCACCTGGTCCATCTGGATCGACGGGCGCGACGACTACAGCCCGGGCGTGACCTCGCTGGTGAGCGTGATGTCGGACCAGCCCATGCGCATCGGCACCACCCCCTACGGAGACAATCCCTGGGGCTTCAAAGGCAACATCGACGAGATGCGGCTGATGACCACCATCCACTACGCCGAGAGCTTCTCCCCGAGCGCCCACCCCATCCCCGAGACCGGCACGGTGGGGCTGTGGCACTTCGACGAAGGCGAAGGGACGACCGCCGAGGACGACACGGTGGACGGGCTCGATGCGGACATCGAAGGCGCCACCTGGTCCTCGGCGTCGACCTGCGACGCCGAGGGGTAGGGCCGAGACCATGGGAGGGTGGCGGAAGGACCGAGATGACACCGGACCAGACCCGGTGACAGATGCCGCTACCAATACCCTTCGGTGGGCGTCAGACGCAGCTCCCTGAATTGCTCGTTGCTGATGTGGGTTGGGGGAGCGCCCAGCCCAGTGCGGATCTCGATCAGTGCTTCCCTGAGGGTGCTCGTGTCCGCAGCCAGGGCGTTCTCCTGCATCGGATCCTCCAAGATGTCGTGCAAGGAGTAGGTGCTGTCTTTCCCTGGTTCGAGCAGAATTTCGGTGAGATCGGGATCCAGAGACGTGCAGTGGTGGAGCATGGCACGAAAGGTGAACAAGTGCTCGCCTTGCCGAATCGCGAGCATGTCGCCGAACTCCATGAAGGCCAGCTCGTCCTCCGCGGACCGGGCCGGGCCACCCAGCGCGGCACCGGGCAGCCCGTGGGGCACGATCACGTCGGCGCTGGAGAGCAGCGTCGGCATGATGTCGGCCAGCTCGACGGGATGTTCGATCAGCTCGGTCTCGGAAGGGCTGGGGCCGAGGAAGACCAGCGGCACGTGAACGGTCCTGTCCAATACCAGGTTGGACCAAGCAAACCCATGGGGCAGCACCGTGGTCCCGCTGTGCTCGCCCATGCTGATGCCATTGGTGGAGGACAGCAGCACGATGCGTTCGCGTTGGGAGGGGTCCAGGCGGGCCAGCAGCCTGTCGACCTGTCTTCCGACCTCTGCGGCACCGCTGGCGTAGGTGTCCAGCACGGTCTGGTGATCCAGGTCTCGCCAGTGTTCGGTTGGATGGCCGGGTTTCGCGCCTCTGCCGTGGTGGCGAGGGGAGCCTCCCGCCCTGGGTCGTTGGCCATCCGTGGGGCTCGCTTGGCGTCTGCCCGATTGGTCGCCAAGCCCATCGATGCTGGACAGCTGGCCCGATTCTCGAAGCTCGTCCAAGACCGAGGGCCGGAGATCTCGGCGCAGCGCCGCCTCGCGTCGATCGGGTAGGCCGGGAAGCCCCATGGCCTCCCGCAGGTCGGGCCGGTGCTGCGCTTGCATGTCCGGCAGCATCAGCACCAACAAGCGTGGATGATCCGAGTTCTTCGACCACCAGGCGGTCGCTTCGTCTTCGAGGCGCTCCCACGGAGTTTCCCAGGAAGTCCAGCTCTCGGTGAGGTCCACGTAGTGCTGGAAGGTTTGCCCGAGCTGTGCGCCTCCAGCCAGGTTGGACTGAAACATCGCGGTGCGAAATCCGTACAGGCCCAAGACCCCGGGCAAGGTCTCGCGATTCTGGGGCATGGTGTAGCACCATGGCTGCTCGATCTGGGTCTCCGGATCCTCCACGATGGCGCCACAGAGGGGGATGGCGCTGGGGTAGCGGCCCGTGAGCAGCGAGCCGAGGCTGACCCGAGGTACGGGGGACTGGGCATAGGCCGCGGTGGCGCGCAAGGAAATGCGGCCCTGGAAAGGGGCCAGAAAGGCCCGCTCGGCACCAGGGCTGTCGGGGGGATCGGCGCGGAGACCGGCGACCAGCACCAAGACCATGTCCGGAGCGGAGTCGTTTTCGGGGGGGGCGTCTTGTTGGCTTCCGCAAGCCCCCGCGGTGGCCAGCAGAGAGAGGAGCACCCAGTGTCGCCGCGCACTCCCGGGGTTGCAGGACGGTGCCATGGGAGGGGTTGGCGACATCGGGAACGCATCCTGGCGGTAGAGATTGCCCGGACCAGTGTGCATGGCAGAAAGATAGCGGTGGGTCGGCGCGCTCGCCAGACGGGGATGGTTGCGGTCTATACCGTTCGTCCCCGCAACATGGCCAGCGCGTCGTCCAGATCACGATCCTGCTCTTCGAGCTGCTGCAGAGCCTGCTCGGCTTCTTCCTCCACCCCGGCCAGCTCGAAGTGTTTCAGCGACATCACCCAGCCAAGGCGACGGGCCAGGGCAAAGCGCTGCCGACGCCGCTCGGGCCAGTCGAGGAAATCGTCCAGCAGAGCGAGGAGCGCCGGGCGGTCCTTGGGCAGATCGCCCCGGAGCTCCATGAGCAGGTTGAGCACGTGGTCGCTCTCGAGGCGGGTCTGCAGATCGCCGACGCCTGCGAGAAGGCGGCGCAGCTCGCGGACCATCCCCTCCTCCGTAGGAGGCTGCCACGACCCCTGCAGCTGCAGCGCGTGCAGGGGCGTGCCCGGTAGGGCGACGGTGGTGCGGATCCGGACGAAGTGGGGCTCGATGGCCACCAAGGCGGAGGCCGTGTCGTCGGCGTGGACCTCGGACAGCTCGACCCCACCGAGACCGGGCATGAAGTAGAGGGAGAGCTCGAAGCCAGCTTCCTTGGCACGGCGCCCGCCTGCTATCTGCTCGGCACGGGTAGTGCCCTTGTCCACCAGAGCCAGCACGGCGTCGCAGCCGGACTCGAGGCCCACGTGCACGCGGTCCAGGCCCGCGGAGCGAAGACGGGCCAGGTCGCCCTCGGAGCGGCGAGCGAGGGTACGGGAGCGAGCGTACGCGGTGACTCGGCGCACCGAGGGGAAGCGCTCGCGGAGCCCCTCGAGGATGGGGACGACGGTGTCGGGCTTCGCGGCCAGCGGGTCGGCATCCTGCAGGAAGGCCGTACGATAGCTGTCGCCGAAGCGGGCCTTCATGGCATCGAGATCCGCGAGCACCTCGGCGCTCGTCCGCCGGGAGAACCGCGCGCCCTTGTACACCGGGCAGAAGGCGCAGCGGTTCCACGGGCAGTTGCGGTTGACCCGCACCAGCAGGCTGCGGGCTTCGGAAGGCGGACGGATGGGACCTTGTTCGTAGGGCATGACGGCGGGAGAATAGCCGAATCTGGAGACGGTTCGAAAAAAGGTGCCCCGAAAACGAACTCGCTCACGTTTCGCACGTGGAAGCCCGACTCGCCCGTCACTCCCCGTGCGTCAGGAAACAACATGCGAACCATCACCTCTCTCACCGCCCTCGCACTGCTCGTGGGCTGCCCCGGCCCTAGCGGCGACGACACAGCCGGCAACGGACCCGCCGTCGACGCCGACGAGGACCTGGACCAGTTCTTCTCCCTGCAGCGCATCCACCAGCTGGACATCGAGCTGGACGAGGATTCCTGGAACGATCTGCTCGACGAACCCACCGACTACGTGAGCGGCGACATCTCGCTGGATGGCATCGACTACGCCGACGTAGCGGTGCGCATCAAGGGGGGAGCCGGCAGCTTCATCGCGCTGGACGAGGACTACCCCGAGGCCTCCGGAGACGGCAACGGCAACCCGGGCAAGTCCGCCTTCATCCTCAACCTGGACAAGTACGTGGACGACCAGAACCACCTGGGGCTCGAGAAGCTCACGGTGAACAACCTGGTGCAGGACGACTCCTGCATCCACGAGACCGCCGGCTACGCCCTGTTCCGACAAGGCGACGTACCCGCCCCCCGCACGGCCTACGCCAGCCTGTCCCTGAACGGCGAGGAAAAAGGCCTGTACCTGCTGGTGGAGTCCCAGGACAACAGCGAGTTTCTGGACGACTGGTACGACACCGACGACGGCAACCTCTACGAAGGCGCGTACGGGCAGGACCTGCGAGAGGAGCACGTCGAAGAGCTGGACCAGGACAACGGCGACGACGAAAGCCGCGAGGACCTGCAGCAGCTGGCGAGCCTACTGAACGAGGCCGAGGAGATCGGGGGAGACGAGGGCTACAGCCTCATGACCGAGCTCATCGACATGGAGGAGTACCTGACCTTCGCCGCCACCGAGGTCTACCTGGGCCACTGGGACGGCTACACCCCCAGCGCCAACAACTACAAGGTCCACCACCATCCCGACACGGACCGCTGGACCTTCCTGCCCTGGGGAGCCGACCAGCTCTTCGAGGACAGCTTCGGCGAATACGGCGGCGTAATGATGGAGCCGGGCCCCAGCTGGCACGGTGGACGCATCCACGAGCTCTGCTTCCAGTCAGAGGCCTGCCAGCGCGACCTGTTGAGCGCGTTCCAGCAGGTCTTGGCCCAGGTGGATGACATGGACCTGGCGGAGCTGACCGAGAAAGCGCAGGCCCTGGTAGAGGACGCCGTGCTGGCCGAATCCACGGCGCACGGCGATCCGGAGGTGACACGACAGGCCTGGGAACAAGTGGAGAACTTCATGGACGAGCGCCCCGAGCAGCTCGAGGACTGGCTGGGCTGCCTGGCCGGCGAACAGCTGGACCACGACGGCGACGGCTGGGACGGCTGCACCGAGGATCCCGAGGACTGGAACCCGGAGGTGGGGCCCTAGGGCGGGCGCACTCTGCTCCCGGAACGAGCGATCGCGTTGTTCACGCCCGGGGGCGGGCCTGCCGTCTCGGGGCCAGCCGGCATTGGCCCCGCGAGGGCTCAGTCGTCCCAGTCCACGTCGAACTCCTGGTGGAGGTCCTTCAGTTCCTCGAGCTCTTCGAGGTCTCTCTGGATGTCTTCCATGTCCGTGGTGCTGAACTCGCACTCCGGGCGAAACGAGGTGGCCTGGTTGCACGCGACCATGGACTGGCCCAGGCTCCCGCAGAGGGCCGTGTTGTGTTCCTCCTCGATGGTCTCCAACTCCTCGGGCTTCCAGTACCTGCCGACGCGTCCTTGCCGAGTCCGTGCGCGCTTCCGCAGCGCGAACCCACCGGTGATGAACACCGGACCGACGTACATCGACGACAGACCTATGGCTAAGCTCGCATCCGAGCCGGACCCGGCCATGGCGGCCCACAGCCCAAAGATGCCGACCGGCACCATGACGATGCCCAGCAATCCCATGCCCAGGCCGACCCCCCGGTTGGCGGCCACGCGCGCTTCGTACCTCCGCCGCATGTCGACGTCGTGGGTGAGATCGATGAGGAGGGGCGTGGTCAGGTCGACGCCGGCACCGGACGTCATGACCTCGGTTTCGACGGGCTTGGGTTCGGTGGTGAACAGGAACACCGAGTATGGAAGGTGGTAGATGACCAACGGAAATACGGGACCCAAGACCTCGGAGGTGGTCCGTTCGCGCATGATGGTGGCGAAGGACAGGTGTTCCAGGCAGTAGGTTTCCATGGGATTCCGTTGTTCCGACGACTCGTTGGTCGGTGCCGGTGACGGGTCGTCAGCCAACACCGGCACTTGTGCCCCGGGAGGTGGTGTATGAAGGCCTCAGGTCCTCGTAGTCATGGGTCTCCGGATCTGGGGGGGTCGCAGGGGGGAGTATCCCCCCTCTAAGTCAGCGGGAGGGTCTGGGAGGGGCTCTGCCCTTCCCAGGTAGCATCACCAGTGTATCGGGGGAGAGGGACCATCATCTACCACCAAGGAGCGGGGGCGTAGCGCCGGACAGGGTCAGCTTCGCCATGGAGCTCATGGAGAAGTACCTCCGCCCCACGGCCCACTCGTCGTTCTGCTCGACGAGCAGCATGGTCACGAGGCGCAGTAGTGCGGCATCGTTGGGGAAGATGCCGACGACATTGGTCCTGCGGCGGATCTCCTTGTTCAGCCGCTCGAGGGGGTTGGAGGACTTGATCTGTCTCCAGTGCTCCCTTGGGAAAGACATGTAGGCCAGGACGTCGTCCTCGGCCTCTCGGACGACCTCGGCGGCGGCTGGGTACTTGGGCTCCAACAGCTCCAGGGCCTTGCCCAATGCCTCCTTGGCGGCTTGCTGGGTCTGCTGGTGGAAGATGTTCTTCACGGCTGCTGCAGCGAGGGTTTGTGCCTTCCTGGGCAGATGGGAGAGGACGTTGCGCAGGAAGTGCACCGTACAGCGCTGCCAACTGGTCGCGTTGAGCACCTTGCGAATGGCGGCCCGAAGACCGGAGTGGGCGTCGGAGATCACCAGCTTCACGCCGCTGATGCCACGTCGGACCAGGTCTTCCAGGAAGCTCTTCCAGGACTGCTCCATCTCGTTCACAGCAACGTCCACGCCGAGCACCTCACGCTCGCCGTGCTCGTTCACACCGTAGGCCACCAGCACGGCCTTGGAGACCACGTGGCCGTTCTCGCGAACTTTGATGTACAGGGCGTCCAGCCAGACGTACGGCCACTCCACGCCGTCCAGGCGGCGCTCACGGAAGGCCTGCACCTGCTCGTCCAGCTCGGTGGCCATGCGCGACACCTCGCTTTTGGACATGCCCTTCGCACCCATCGCCTCGACCAGCGACTCGACCTTTCGCGTAGAGACGCCCAGCACGTAGGCCTCGCTGACCACGTTGACGAAGGCCTTTTCCCAGCGGCGGCGCGGGTTGACGAACGACGGCAGGTAGCTGCCCTTGCGGAGCTTCGGGATCTGCAGGTCCAGGCCGCCCAGTCGAGTCTCGAACGGGCATTCGCGGTAGCCGTTGCGCGAGTTCTGCCTCTCGTCCGTGCGGGCCCGGTAGTCGGCGTGGCACAGCTCGGTGGCTTCGGCATTCATGATCTGTTGCAGCGCGGTCAGCAGGATCGCCAGGAGTTCGTCCTTGTGCACTTCCTGAAGGACCTTGCCCAGCACGGCGTTGATGTCTACACTTCCAGCGGTCATCGGGGTTCTCCTCGTAGGATGGTTGTTTTGGTCAATTTCCATCTACGAGGACCCGATGACCTCCGCCAATCATCGGGGTGGCAAGCCGATCAGCCCGCCGGGGATGCTTCGTACACCAACTCTCGGGGCTTCACCCTGGTCGGGCCTCGCCAATGCGGCAAGACCACGCTGCTCCGCACCCTGCCGGCGCCTTGGAAGATCCACGACCTGGAGCTGGCGGCCGATCACCTGGCGGTCGCCTCCGACCCGGACCTCTTCCTGCGCCTGAATCCCGGCTTCGTCGCCATCGACGAGGCCCAGGAACTCCCCGCGCTGTTTCCGGCGCTGAGGGTGGCCATCGACGAGCAGCGCGACCGCAAGGGGCGCTTCGTGATCACCGGATCCAGCTCTCCCGACCTGCTCGGCTCCATCTCCGAGAGCCTGGCGGGGCGCGTGGCCATCGTCGAGATGGCGCCGCTGTCCTGGGCGGAAGTCGCGGCCGAGGTGCGGGCGGAGTCGGGCACGATGGGCCCGATGGTCTCCAGGCTCGCCCAGGCGGACACCCAGGCCGAGGACCTCCTGGGCCTGACCCCCAGGGGCACCATCGCCGAGGTGCACGACTACTGGTTCCAGGGCGGGTTCCCAGAGCCTTGGTTGCATGCGAGCCCGCGCTTCCGGCACCTCTGGATGGAGAACTACCAGCGCACCTACCTCTTTCGAGACGTGGCGCGGCTCTTCCCAGGCCTGAACCGGGATCGTTTCCGGATCTTCGTCCAGATGCTGGCCGGGCTCTCCGGCACCATCCTCAACTACTCCGAGGTGGCGCGCGCGCTGGGGGTGTCCCAGCCCACCGCCCGGGACTACTTCCAGATCGCCCACGGCACGTTCTTGTGGCGGCAGATGCCCTCCTACCAGCGCAACGCGGTCAAGCGCGTCGTGAAGCACCCCAGGGGTCACCTGCGCGACAGCGGCCTGCTGCACCACCTGCTGCGGCTCCCCGACCGCAGCGCGCTGCTGACCCATCCCCAGATCGGCCGCTCGTGGGAGGGCATGGTCATCGAGGAGATCATCCGGCAGCTGGGCTGTGGAGGCGTCGGCTTCGAGGCCTACTACTACCGCACGTCGGCGGGCGCAGAGGTGGACCTCGTGCTGGAGGGAGCCTTCGGCCTGCTGCCCATCGAGATCAAACACACCCAGACGGTCGACCCTCGCGGTCTGCGGTCCCTCCGGCGCTTCGTGCAGGAACGAGGCTGTGCACTGGGGGTCGTCGTCAACAACGACCGAGCGCCCCGGCTCTACGCGCCAGACATCGTGGGAGTACCGTTCGCCTGCCTCTGATCCTCGGCTCCAGCGTAGCCGCGGCACCCCGACGGAACGCGGAGCTCCGCTCTCGGACACCACGATCGCCGCTCACTGCAGATGACGTTCACCCTCGGTGTGTACGGTCCCAGTCGGGTAGCATGGGCAGGTCCCCGCCTTTCCCCGGAGTAGCCATGCACCTACTGGCCGGCACCCTGCTCGCCGCCCTCGTGGCCTGTCACGGTAGCAGCGTGCATCCAGCGGACACGACCTGCTGCGCGGACAGCGACCCCGACACACCGGGGGAGTCCGCCCCGCCCGACTCCGAGCCCCCGGGCGAGACGGATGCGCCCGACACCGACGTGCCGGTGGAGCGCGCCCCCTTCTCCATCGTGGTGCTGCCCGACACCCAGGAGTACGCCGCTTCCTACCCCGAGATCTTCCTCGCCCAGGCGAGCTGGGTCATCGAGCAAGGGGACATCGCCTTCGTGCTGCACGTGGGCGACATGACCGACGACAACAGCCCGGAACAATGGCGCGTGGCGGAGCAGGCCATGGGCATGATGGACGGGCAGGTGCCCTACCTGCTGAACCTGGGCAACCACGACATGGGCACCGGCGGCAACGCCGAGGACCGCTTCACCCGGGTCGACGACTACTTCCCCCCCGCCCGCTTCGATGCCGAGCCTTGGTACGGGGGAAACCAGGATGGCACCAGCGCCAACTACCACGTCGTCTTCGAGGCAGCGGGGATGTCCTTCCTGGTGTTGTCCCTCGAGTTCGGTCCTTCGGACGAAACCCTGGCCTGGGCCTCGGGGGTCATCGAGGAGCACCCGAACCACCGCGTCATCCTGGTCACCCACTGCTACCTGATGGACGACGACACCCTCGTAGGCCCCACCAGCGGCTTCAGCCCCCACAACTACGGCATCGACGCCCTGGGCGTGAACGACGGCGAGGAGATCTGGGACGAGTTCGCCTCGCGCCACGAGAACCTGTTCCTGGTGCTGTGTGGGCACGTCACCGGGGATGGCTCCGGGCACCTCGCCAGCCAGGGCGTGGCAGGCAACACGGTTCACCAGGTGCTGGCCAATCACCAGCACGAGGCCTTCGGCGGCAACGGCTGGCTGCGCATCCTGGCCTTCCAACCCGAAGAAGACCTGGTGGCCGTCACCACCTACTCCCCGGTCGTGGCCGCCCAAGAGGGTGAGGACGAGGCCTATCGCCTGGATCCCGAGTACAGCTTCGACCTCGACTACGACATGAGCCTGGACTGAGGGGCGGGTAGGGCCCTAGGCGCGAGGCTGCTTCAGGGCGCTCCACCCTCCAACCCCGCCAACATCTCCGCTGCTTCCGGGTCGTGGGGGAAGTTGGCGACAGACTTTTCCAACAAACGCCGGGCCTCGTCCAGGTCTCCCTCGGCGATGTGGATGCGGGCAAGCTCGTTGTACTTGCGGTACTCGATGTTCGGGTTGATCTCGATGGCCTTTTCGAAGGCGGCCTTGGCGTCGTCGGTGCGGCCCTGGCGGAGCATGACCAGGCCCAGGCCCTCGTGGGGGCAGGTGTAGCCTTCGGGTGCCACGTCCAGCGCTGCCTCGAAGGTCTGCTGGGCGGTGCCCATGTCGCCACGGTTGAAGTGGACCAGGGCCAACTCGGCCATGGCGTATTGGTTGTCGGGATCGATGTCCAGGATGCGCTGCAGCTGGGCCTCGGCCTGGTCCAGCTTGCCCAGGGCGGACAGGGAGTTGCCCTTGCCCAACAAGGCGAAGATGTCGCTGGGGTGGTGGAGCAACACCTTGTCGTAGGTGGCGATGGCTTCGGGGTGTTGGGCTTGGTTCGAGTGGCTCCAGCCTACCCCCAGGGCGGCCATCTTGTAGACGGTCCAGTCGTAGCCGTCCGGGGTCTCGAGGGAGAGGTCCAGGCGCTGCTCGAGGGTGACCAGCAGGGGCTCGAGCTGGGCTCGCGCCGCGGCCGGATCCTGACCGGAGAGTTCGACGTGGCCCATGCCGGTCAGGGCTCCGAGTTCGTCGGCGTCACTGGCGAGGACCTTCTCGAAGGCCGCCGTGGCTGGTTCGTACGCGCCGTCGAGCAGGTGCAGGAAGCCCGCCATCACCCGATAACGAAGCTCGGGGCTGCCCTCGAGGGCGGCTTGGTTGCGGGTCTTGGCCAGCTGGAGTTCGTAGCGCTCGAAGGCGCGCAGGGCGGCGTCGAAGTCGGCTTCGTGGGGCGTGCGGCCCGCGGCGGCGGGATCTTCGCGCTGGATGCGGAGTTCTTCGTGGATGCGCTCGCGGAGCGCCCGGTAGGCAGGGCGGTCGGCTGCGGCCAAGGCCCGCTGGACGTATCGTTCCGCGTCCTCGAAGCGGGCCTCGAAGAAGAGCTGTTCGGCCGCCTGGAACTGGTAGTCGGAGCGGTGGGGCTCGATGTCGGCGGCCTTGACCAGCAGGGCCGTGGCCTCGTCGCTGCGACCTTGGCTGCGGTAGAGCTGACCCAGGGCCTGGTGGGTGCAGGCCACCATGGGCTGCTGGTGCCCTCCTTCGGTGGTGGGCGCTCCCAGGCTGGAGGCTTCCTGCAGCAGGCGTTCGGCCTCTTCGGTGCGGCCCTGACGCATGCGGATGTCCGCCAGCACCGAGACGTTGTTGAGGTAGTGGTTCTCGAAGCCCGGCAGCTCGCGCACGTCGTCGATGAGCGCCACGGTGACCTGCTCGGCTTCGTCGAGGCGGCCGGCATCCCGCAGGGCTTGCGCCAGGCTCGAGCGCGCGTGGTAGTCGGTGGGGCGCGTGTTGGCCAGGTGCTCGAAGTAGTGGACGGCCTTGTCGTGCTCGAGGGCCATGCGGTGGTACAGACCCAAGCCCCAGAGGGTGCCAACGCGGTGGGGATCGAGGCGGTAGGCTCGCTTCAGCAGCTCGAGGGGCTCGTCGTCCAGTGGACGTTCGATGCCGTCGATCTGGTTCATGGTGATGCGGTGGTACAAGAGCGCCAGGCCCAGTTCGGCCAGCGCCTCGGTGTCGTCGGGGTTGGCCTCGAGCTGTGCGCGATAGCTCTGGATGGCCTCGAGATAGACCGCCGCTGCGGCTTCGGGCTCGAGGCCTTGGACGTCCACGCCCGCTGCCTGGTTGACGGTGGGTGGTGGAGGCGGTTGCTCTACGGGCGCCGGCTGTTGTGCTGGTTGCTCGGGAGCCGACTCGCAGGCGACGCCCAGGGCGAGGAGCAGGAGGAAGGGCAAGGTCTGGCGAGGCAGCTGCACAGCTTCGCGTATGTCAGGCCAAAGGGGGCGGCAACATCCCTAGCAGGGCGGGATCTCCTCGCCCGTGTAGTAGTGCAGCTGTGCTTCCTCGGCGAAGACACACGTGGCCTCGCACTCGATCCGTGGCCCGTGCCAGGCCGAGAACTTGCCGCAGTACTCCTCGATGTCGCTGAACTCCCGCACGGCGACCAGTTCGTACGACTCCGCGTCGAAGTACAGGTCCTCACCGTACAGGTCCTTGTACAGCATCTGCACGTGGTCGCCGCAGAGCATGGGCTGATAGAAATCCTGGTCGTAGTCGTAGGGATCGAAGGTCGGGCAGGCCCCGTCACACCAGCCTTCGAGGCTACCGCCGCAAAAGACCTTGCAGCCGGTGATGATCAACAAGAGGGCGAGTGCCGAGAGCTTTTCGAGCATGATGTGCCTCCGGAGAGAGGTCGGTCTGGTGAAGGTTTTCGCAAGATCCGTGCCGCCCAGCGTGAACGCCGATTTTGCCGGGATCGTGGACGGGGAACCCCGCCGTTCGCGACATCGCTGTCGGGGGGGGGCGATCTGTCCGGCGACGCCGTGATCGCACGCTGCTAGTCCCGCTCGTAGGCCAGCGAGTCTATGATCTGGGGTTCGAGGGGTGCC
>PVBE012761565.1_pt1 | contig 26796 bp, 25 predicted proteins | sample 1631181 | NCBI WGS metagenome assembly PVBE01 (sample SAMN08397723, study PRJNA350692) | Marine metagenome, whole genome shotgun sequencing project. | isolation source: water | place: Pacific Ocean | collected 2012-04
CGAACTTCCAGGCGATCCAGTGGATGCTCGCAGACAACCGCGTAGAGCTGGATGCGGGCAAGCTGCTGTGCCTGCGAGCGGCGACGATGAAGGAAGCGAAGATGCCGCTCTCCAAAGAAGCATCGATATCCAAGGTCTTCTCGAGCGAAGCGGCCGTGCGAATTTGCAATCGCGCGATGCAGGTGTTGGGCGGATACGGCTATGTCCGCGAGTTTCCCGTCGAACGGTACCTGCGAGATGTGCGAGTCACGACCATCTACGAAGGCACGTCGCAGATTCAACGGATCGTCATCGCACGGGAACTGCTACGTTCTTAGCCGCTGTGAGCCCTCGTTTCGACATCCCACGTGTGCAGCGGGTTCTGACCGAACGCGCGACTCCGGTGCTCACGCTGGAGGCGCCAAAGCTGGCGGCAGTCGCGGCCATCTTGCGTCCGTGCGGAGACGAGGCGGAGGTGCTCTTCATCCGGCGCGCCGAGCATGAGCACGACCCCTGGTCCGGACATATGGCCTTTCCGGGCGGCCGTGCCGAGGAGCACGACGCCTCGTTGCTCGAGACGGCAACGCGCGAGACGAGCGAGGAGATCGGTCTGGATCTCGCGAAGGACGCCGAGCTGCTGGGTCGTATCGACGATGTGCCTGCCATCGCGCGGGGCGTGCCCGTCAGCCTCGTGATCCGGCCTTATGTTTTTCGCCTTAAGTCCGGCGAGTCCGGCGAATCTGGCGAAGCCGGCGAACCCGCCGAGCCAAAGCTGACCCTGAACCGAGAAGTCGAGGAGGTCGTCTGGGGACCGCTCGGGGCCATGGTCCGAGGCGAGGTCGACACCACGATTCCGTACCGCCGGCCGGGGTGGGACGAACTGATCATGCCCGGATATGCCATCGACGATCGCATCGTGTGGGGCTTGACCCATCGGATGCTCGCGAACCTGTTTGACTTGCTCCGCGAAGACTGACTCCAATGAGCGCCGGCCTCGAACGGCAACGCCAGGCGTTGCCAGGCGCTGCCAGGCGATGCCAGAGGCTCGGAGGGCGCATGAACAAACAACACACCATCGCTGCATTGCTGGTCGGCCTCGCCGCCGCGGCATGTGACGACGAATCACCAACCAACTCGCGAGACACCATGGATATCGACGCCCGTGTCGAGAGCGTGATCGAGCAGATGACGACGGCCGAGAAGCTCGAGCAAATGCACGGCCTGCAGCTCGCTCCGATCGATGGCCTGTATTACACGCCCGAGAACACTCGGCTGAAGATCCCAAGCTTCAAGATGGTGGACGGCCCGCGCGGCGTGCGCGCTGCCGGGCGAGCGACGACGTTCCCTGTCGGCATGGCCCGGGGTGCGACCTGGGATCCGGAACTCGAGCATCGCGTGGGCAGCGTGATGGGTCTCGAGACGCTCGCGAAGGGCGGCAATGTGTTGCTCGCGCCGGCGATCAATGTGCTTCGGCATCCGTCTTGGGGTCGAGCGCAGGAGACGTACGGCGAGGAGCCGATGCACATCGGCAGCATGGGTGTGTCGTTCATCCAGGGCGCGCAGGAGCACGTCATCGCGGACGCCAAGCACTTCGCCGCCAATAGCATCGAGGACACGCGCTTTCACGTGGACGTTCAGATGGACGAACGCACGCTACGCGAGGTGTACCTGCCTCACTTCAGGCGAGCGGTGCAGGAGGCGAAGGTCGGCTCGGTGATGTCGGCGTACAACATCGTCAACGGCTCCTACTGCGGCGAGAACCACCACCTGCTTCGAGATATTCTCAAAGGTGAGTGGGGCTTCGATGGGTTCGTCGTTTCGGATTGGATCTTCGGAACGCGCAGCACGGTCGAATCCGTAATAGCCGGTCTCGACATCGAGATGCCGATGCCGCAATATTTTGGGGACAAACTCACCGTCGCCGTCGACGACGGTCAGGTCGATAGCTCGCTCATCGACGAATCGGTGCGACGCATCCTGACGACCAAGTTTCGCTTCGGACTCGACGCACCGAAGACGCCCGACGCGGACGTGGTCGAGAGTGACGCGCATAAGGCGACGGCCCTCGAGGTCGCGCAAAAAAGCATCGTGCTCCTGAAGAACGAAGGCGTCTTACCCTTCGACGCGGACGCCTCGGGCAGCCTTGTCGTCGTGGGAACGCTCGCCGCCGTAGCCAATCTCGGCGATACGGGAAGCAGCGACGCCAGACCAACGATGACGGTCACGCCACTTCAGGGACTGCTCGACCACGGCAGCTCGAAGACCATCGAGCACATCGACGCCAATACGCTGACCGACGCCGACAACGCAAAAGTGCGGGACGCGGACGCCGTCGTCATCGTGGCCGGACTCACGAGCCGCGACGAAGGAGAGTTGCTGCCGACGGGCGGCGGGGATCGACCGAATATCGCGCTGAGCGCCGAGCATCAGGCGCTCATCCAGGCGGTCACGGCATTGAACCCGAACACGGTCGTCGTCGTCGAAGGCGGTTCGGCCATCACGATGGATCCGTGGCTAGCCGACGCAAAAGCGGTGCTCATGGCCTGGTACGCCGGGCAAGAAGGCGGCACGGCCATCGCGCAGATCCTCTTCGGCGACGTCAACCCGTCGGGCAAGCTGCCGATCACGTTCCCGAAATCCACGGAGCAACTTCCGGAGTTCGACAACGAATCGGAAATCGTCACCTACGGCTACTATCACGGCTATCGCCACATAGACCGCGAAGGACACGAACCGCTCTTCCCCTTCGGTTTCGGGCTGAGCTACACGACGTTCGAGTACAAGGTCGTCAGCTTGGACAACGCGGAAATCGACGGAGCCGGCAAACTCCAAGCGAGCGTCGAGATCACGAATACGGGAGACGTCGCGGGCGTCGAAGTCGTGCAGCTCTACGTGAGTTTCGAGAACTCCGGCGTCGACCGCCCGATTCGAGAACTCGAGGCTTTTCGACGGGTCCATCTCGAACCTGGCCAAACGCGGACGGTCACCCTGGAACTCTCAATCGCCGACCTCGCGTACTTCGACACGGTTGCGAACGAATGGACCGTCGAGTCGATGAAGTACGGCGTCCACGTCGGCGCCTCATCGCGAGACCTACCGATCAGCGCGGAGTTCACCGTCCGCTAAAGCTCGCTCACCTGGGGATCGCAGGCGTTGGTGAAATCGCACGCACCGCCGTTGCCCTTGACGTTGATGACGTACTCACGGCACGTGCCCGCGGCCCCTGCCTTACGCCTCACCGCCAAGTAGTAGACCGAAGAATGCGGGCCGCAGTTCTTGGCGCCATTCAAACTACAGGTCGCCTCGCCGAGCGGACCGTCGTCTCCGTTCACGCACCAGTTGTAGCTCGTCAGACCCGAATGAGCGCCGTCCGGATCGCCGCAGCTGCTACCGCGAATGATGTCAAAGACGAACTCCTGGTTACCGCTCGGCTGAACGAATTGGATATCGACGTGATAGCTGTTCGTATTGCTCTCGGCGTCGTCGAGAACTTCGAACGAATACCAATCCACGTCGGAATCGCTGGTCAGACGGCCGGTGATCGCGAAGGGCGGCAAATCCACATCACTCGTCGAATTGATGAATGAAGCGTTGGCGCAGGTGTCGTTGCGAATATTCCCGATTTGCTCCGTGCCTTCGAACAAACAGCTGCAGCCGGCGCTTGCCGGCGACGAGGGCGGATAAAACGTCGTGCCGGGGGGGCAGTCACCAATAATGCACTGGCCTGCCTCGCACGCCCAATCGCCGTAGTTCGGCTGCGTGAGATGACTGCAGAGATCCGCGTCAGTCCCATTGTCGACAGCGTCGTCGCAGTCGTTGTCGATGCCATCGCAGATTTCGCTGGAGGGCGCGTCCGCGTCGCAGCCTAGCCAGTCACCGGTACCGGCGTCGCAGGTCTCGCGGCCCTTGCAGATCGTGCCCCCGAAGTCGTCCTCACACATGCGCACGATCTCGTCTCGCTTCGCATCACAGGGGCAACTATCGGCGGACTCGGGTACACATATGCCGGCGGCAACGCCCACATCCGGAACGACCGCGCCCGGATCATAAGTATCCGGTCCCGCGCATTCGAAACCCGTCGGGCAAGTCCCGTCGGCGGAGCAGTCACGTCCGCAAAAGCGGTCCGTCTTGGGTGACTGCACGCAGATATCGCCAAGGTTGAGACACTCGGCGTTTGACGCACAGACGGTGCATTGGTTGTCGCGGTCGGGAACGCAGATTTCCCCCTTCTCCGCGTGAGTGATGCAGTACGCGTTTGGCCGGCAGTCTGGCACGCAAGCTTCGGTGCAGATTTTGTAGGGCTCGTTTTGCCCGACATCCGTGCACTGCTCGCTATCGCATTGGTCGTCTGTATTGCAGGCGACACCAAAAGCGAACTTCCCCCACGTGCTGGCGCCGCCGGTACCACCAGGCCACCCGCCTCCATCGGTACCGCCTGAGCCCGAAGCTCCGCCTTCGCCGCCTTCGCCGCCTTCGCCGCTGGCGCCGCTCGAGCCGCTCGCGCCCGCACTCCCGGAAGCGCCCGCCTCGCCCGCGCTACCTGCCGCCGATTGGTTGTCCTTCGATTCCGACGGACTCGCGGCACAACCACTCGCAACGATCGCCGCGAGAGCAAGCTCAGGAATATGGAGTCTGGAAAGAGGGCCCATTCGCGTCGGGGCAGGATAAGAAGCGGGACCCCCTCCCGTCAAACGGCCGCGGTGATAATCGCCGAATAATAGTAGGCAAATCGCTCACCTTGTAGGCCACCCGGCTGATACACACGCCCGGGTCGTCGAATATCGCAGCTATCCGGGCTGACAAAAGGGTCCCAACACGGTAGGAGCGTGCCATGCGCGCGGCGGTGATTTTGTTCCCTGGCTCAAACGCGGACGCCGAAATGATCCACACTCTGCGGAATGTGGTCGGCGTCCCGACCGATGTCGTCTGGCATAAGGAGTCGGAGCTACCACCGAACACGGACCTCGTGGCGATCCCCGGCGGCTTCTCGTACGGCGACTATCTGCGCGTCGGCGCCTTGGCCAAGACGAGCCCCATCGTCGGTGCGCTTCGGCGCCACGCGGACCGCGGCGGCCTCACGCTTGGAGTGTGCAACGGCTTCCAGGTCCTCACGGAGACCGGTCTGCTGCCCGGAGCGCTCGTCCTCAACGAGCATCGCCGCTTCGAATGCCGCGATATCTGGCTAAGAACCTGCGCTACGGGCCCATTTACAGCGGGCATTCCCGAGGTCCTTCGCATACCCATCGCCCACGCCGACGGCCGCTACCACGTGGATGCGGACACCCTCGCCCAATTGGTAAACGAGGAGCGGGTCGCGTTTCGATACTGCAGCGAGGATGGCGCCGTCTGCGGCGAGGCCAACCCCAACGGATCCATCGACGAGATCGCGGGCGTCTACGGCGGAATAGGCCGAAACATCCTCGGACTGATGCCGCATCCGGAGCGGGCCAGCGAGCCGCTGCTCGGAACGGCTGACGGCCGAGCCCTCTTTGATGCCGCCATTCGGTCGCTGAGCTCGCGGCGCACTGCGTAAGTTCTTTCGCGCATAGAATCGGACGGCATCCTCAGCGCTTGATCACAGCGCCGAGAACTGCAAAACACGCGCACGACTACTCGGCGCTTGAGGGCGCCACCAATGACGTGACAGCCTCACAGGCGGGGGCGGGGCCGTAAGCCCCATCCCAGTTTTTGTACCCGCCGTCGGTAACGACGGATCGCTAGCATGACGACGGATCGGGAGCTTTCAGCAGCATGGACGGGAGCCGCATCGGCCCTGCGCAATCTCTTTCGTCAGATGGCCTACCAGGACTGGCTGGTCCTGATTTACCTTTGCATGATGATGGCGGCCTTGGGTGCCGCTCCCGAGGGTTCCGATCGAACGCAATCGGCGCGAGATATCGGCGGGCTGCTTGGTATTCTGGTTTTCACCATCGTCCTGGTTCGAGGCCGGCTCTTACGCCACCCCTATGTGGCGCCGCTCGTGTACCGATTCGGGGTCTACGGAACGGTCCAGTACAGCTATGTGTATCTGCACGGATTGCTGCCGCAGGTGAACACCCACTCGCTGGACGCCGAGCTGCACAGCTTGGACTTGGCGCTATTCGGAGTGGAGCCGGCGATTTGGCTCGACCGCGTCGTGACGCCTTTCACGTCCGAGTGGTTCGCATTCTTTTATTTTGGGTATTTCTTCTTGTTGGCCGTGCACGTGCTCCCCATGCTGCTCGCGAGCCGTGGAGGGAGATTGCTTAGTGAATTCGCCGTCGCAATCCTCACGCTCTTCTGCGTTGCTCACATCATCTACATGTTGGTGCCCGGATACGGGCCCTACCACGCTGTTCCCGACGAATTCGAAAACGCGCTTCCACAAGGATTGTGGGTCAACCTGGTAATGAAGGCGGTCGGGGCGGCGGGCGCGGCCAAAGATATCTTTCCATCCCTGCACACCGCGGCGCCCACCTTACTCGCGCTCTTCTCCTACCGACATCGCGACAAGATGCCTTGGCGCTACACGTGGCCCATCACCTGCTTCTTCGCGCTGAACATCATCATCGCGACGATGTTCCTGCGCTGGCATTGGGTCATCGACGTCGTCGCCGGTTTTGCGCTTGCGAACATCTGCGTGGCGTTCGCCGCGAACAACGTGGACCGATGGTATTCGCGACGCGAAGAAGTGGGGCTGCAGCCGATGTGGCCGATTTACGGGCAGCGGCTCTAGGCGCAGGCCGTAGGACCGCGCCACCGAGTCGGGCGATCTACCAGCGGCGGGCGGCTCGCCGGATCATCTCCGCACGCTCGCGTCGAGTCAGGAGCCCGGCGCGGAAAGCGTCGCGGCTGGCCCTCTTGACGCACCGAACGTATCGCCCGTGCCGCTTGTAGTCGCCAGGCTCGCCGCACTGGGCCTCGACGTACTGCTCTCCAGTGCAGCCCCAGAGCGTGAGGTACGCGTCGGAGGGCGTTCCGGGACAGACGTCGTCTTCGTCGTCTACGCCGTCGTCGTCGTCGTCCGGGTCGAGGTCGTCACAGACGCCGTCGTTGTCGCTGTCGCCCGTTGCGTCATCACCGTCGCAAAGGGCGTCGCAATCGACCGCATTACCGTCACCGTCCGTGTACAGCGCGTGGCAGCCGCCGCAGTAATTCGCGGTGCACGTCGCGTTCGGATCCGCTTCGCACGTGCTTACCGTGCACGGGTCGGCGAAGCATTGGACCAACACGTCCGGCTCGCCCGTTTCCGGGTTGATGCAAGCCTCCGCCAGCGCGCTGGACAGCGTCGTAGTCGAAAGCGCTATCGCGCCAAAGAGTGTCGTCAGGGTCCTGTAGCTCTTGAACATATCCGCCGCCTCCCGTGATCGGATCCATCCCGTTCGCGCATTCGCGAAACAAGCGCACCCTCCTCCTGCCAAGTGTCGACGCGCTAAGCGCACCCGACGACGGCGCTATACCGAGGAGCAGAAAAGTTCGCAACCCACCGGACAGCGAATCATCACGCATCCGTTCCCGCCGCTCCCGACCCGGTCGCGGCGCCCGGATCCATAATCTGAACAACGTTCACTTCACGCTCAGCGCAGCGGCGACCCGGAAAGCCCGCTTCACATGCGGGGGGCGCAAGACGACAATCAGCCAGATCCCTGCGGGCACCGTGATGGGCGCGACGCCAAAGATCGGAATGCAACCGAGGATCGCGCCGGAGCGCGCTACCGCCCAGCGCTTCGCTGTGGACGCTCGAATCATCGCATAGCCAACCCAAACATTCGTCAGCGCGACGACGGCGAGTGTGACCCCAATAATGTCCATCGCCAGCGGATCATCAGCGGCTCGAGTGGCAAGGAAGGCGACGAAAAACGCCCCGGTCGCCAGGAACGCAAACGACGAACCAATAAGCAACAGCGCCGCCGGGATCTTCACTTCCTTCTCCGCGCGCTCCACAAGCGCCGCCTCTTCGTCCGGCGCGGCGACGCCGATCTCCGTAGAGGGTGGAGCGTAAGGGTTACTCATGACCGCCGGCACCCCAACACGACTCCCAAGAACACACCAGCCGCTTCGAGTTGGCAGCCGCGACCGGTCCTGTCGGGAAAAGACGAGCCGCTACTTCGAGCAGAATCCTTCGTAGTCGATGTACTCTTTGATGGTCGGATTCTCGCCGCAGGCCGGGCACTTCTTGTCGCGCCGCAGCTTCAGCGTGCGGAACGTCATGCCCATGGAATCGTAGGTGAGCAGGCGACCAGCTAGCGGGTCGCCCTGGCCGAGGATGATCTTGATGGCCTCGGTGGCCTGGAGCGTGCCGATGAGGCCTGGGAGGATGCCGATCACGCCGGCTTCTGCGCAGGAGGGAGCAAGGTGAGCGGGCGGCGGCTCCGGGTAGAGGCAACGGTAGCAGGGACCTTCGAAGGGCAGGAAGCTGGTGACCTGTCCGTCAAAGCGGAAGATCGATCCGTGGACGACGGGGATCTTGTGAAAGAGCGAGGCGTCGTTGACCAAGTAGCGGGTCGGGAAGTTGTCGCAGCCGTCAACGATGACGTCCCAGCCTTCGCCGAAGATTCGGTCCACATTATCAGCGACGACGCGCTCCTGGTATTTGACGACCTTCACGTCGGGGTTGAGGTCGTTGATGGCGATCTCCGCGCTGTCCACCTTGGGCATGCCGATTCGCGAGGTGGCGTGCAGCACCTGGCGCTGTAGGTTGGAAGCATCGACGGTGTCGGCATCGACGATTCCGAGTGTGCCGACGCCGGCGGCGCCGAGGTAGAGAGCCGCCGGGCAGCCCAGGCCGCCCGCTCCGAGCAGCAGAACCTTGCTCTTCAGGAGCTTGGCTTGCCCCTTTTCGCCAACCTCCGGAAGCAGGATATGCCGGCTGTAGCGGTCGAGCTGAGCCTCGGTCAGCTTGGGCGGGACCTCCGTCGGGAAGCCCAGGTCCTTCCACCGAACGAAGCCTGGATTTGCGCTCCAGACGTTTGTGTAGCCCAGGTCCGTCAACGTCTTTGCCGCAAACGCGCTGCGGGTGCCGCCGGCGCAGTAGACGACGATTTCGGCGTCCTTCTTTGGAAGTTTGGACTCTGCCTGCATCTCCAGGAAGCCGCGCGGGATGTGGACAGCGCCGGGGATGAACCCGCCGCGGAACTCTTCCTTTTCGCGCACATCGAGGAGGGCGGGCGCGGTGCCAGCGTCCACGCGAGCCTTCAGGTCCTCGAGGGAGATGATCTTGATGTTGCCGCGCACGTCGGCGATGAGATCTGCGTAGGTCTTGGCCATTGCTATACTTGACTTTTCCGATGCGTGAATCTGAGGACCTAGTATTGGCGCGCGGCGCCGCGCGTCAAGCCCCTAGCCCTAGCATTGGGGCCGTGGGGCCGCCTCCGGCTCCTGGTCGCCCCTGGCTCCGGCTCGTGGTCGCCGCCGTCGCGGGCTTAGGGCTCCAGCGCGGGTCAGCCCGGTCGCTGGCCCGGTCGCAAGCACCCCGTCGAGGCCTATTTGAGCAAAAACCCTTCGGGTCTGCAGCCGGAGGGCGCCGAGAGCGAGCACTATCTTACAGGAGTGCGCTAGACTTCGCGGTCGCCTGGGTATTGGGCAACGCCGGGGAACAGCACGGAATATATGGCTAGTACGAATCGTCTGGGTGAACTCCTTGTCCGCGAAAAGCTCATCAGCCTCCAGCAATTGCGAGAGGCGCAGACTGAGCAACAGCGAAGCGGTGAGAATCTCGGGTTCACGCTGGCCAAGCTCGGCTACATGTCCGACGGGGAGATCACTAACTTCCTCAGCGCGCAATATCGGCTGCCCAAGCTGAACCTGGAGGAGTGCGAAATCGAGCCTGCGGTCGTCAAGCTCGTCAGCCGCGACGTCGCGGAAAAGCACCTGATCATTCCCGTGTCCCGGTCCGGTTCCTCGCTCATCGTGGCGATGGCAGATCCGACCAACCTGCACGCCATCGACGACATCAAGTTCCTCACTGGCTACAACGTCGATCCCGTCATCTCTAGCGAGACCGCGATCCAGGCAGCCATCGACCGTCATTACTCGCAGGGGCCCACCTACGACGAGGTGATGGCCGACTTCGAACTCGATGAAGGAGACATCGACTTCGAGGCGGACGAAGAAGACATCAACGTCAACGAACTCGAGAAGGCCAGCGAAGACGCTCCGGTCATCCGACTCGTCAACGTGCTCTTGCTTAACGCGATTCGCAAAGGCGCGAGCGATATTCACGTCGAACCCTACGAGCGGCGCCTACGCGTCCGCTACCGCATCGACGGTGTTCTCCACGAGGAAATGACTCCTCCCCTCAAGCTCAAGAACGCCATCGCGAGCCGGCTCAAAATCATGAGCCAAATGGACATCGCCGAACGTCGGCTACCCCAAGACGGCCGCATCAAACTGAAGCTCGGCAAGGGCCGCGAAATGGACTTTCGCGTATCCGTCCTACCCACACTCTGGGGCGAGAAGATCGTTCTGCGTCTGCTCGATAAGTCAAACCTGCAGCTCGACATGACGAAGCTCGGTTTCGACGAAGGTCCGCTGGGTGACTTTCAATGGGCCATCGGCCAGCCCTGGGGCATGGTTCTCGTAACGGGACCCACCGGTTCGGGAAAGACGACAACGCTCTATTCCGCGCTCACCGATCTCAACGAGCCAGGCGTGAACATCAGCACCGCCGAGGATCCGGTTGAGTACAACCTCCAAGGCATCAACCAGGTGCAGATGCACGACGAGATCGGCCTGAACTTTGCGATGAGCCTACGTTCGTTCCTGCGTCAGGATCCGGACATCATCATGGTCGGCGAGATTCGTGACTTCGAGACGGCGGAGATCTCGGTCAAAGCAGCGCTCACGGGTCACTTGGTCCTCTCAACGCTGCACACAAATGACGCCCCCAGCACGATCTCTCGAATGTTGAATATGGGCATCGAGCCCTTCCTCATTACGGCGAGCGTCAATCTGGTGCTCGCCCAACGCCTGGCGCGCAAGATCTGTAGCGACTGCAAGGAGCAGATTCCGGTCGAGCGGAAGGTGCTCGAGAACCTCGGCGTGGGCCCCGAGCACCTTGAAAACCCGATGGTCTACCAGGGCAAGGGTTGCAAAACCTGCAATAACACCGGGTATAAGGGCCGTATCGCGCTCTACGAGGTCATGCGCTTCGACGAGGGACTCAAGGAGCTGGTACTGCAGGGCGCGTCTGCCGCAGAGCTCAAACTGGCCGCGATGAAGGCCGGCATGATCTCATTGCGCGCCAGCGGGATCGTCAAGGTGCTCGAAGGCACCACCACTCCCGAAGAGATCTTGCGCGTCACGATGGCCGACTAGCGCAACAAGGAACACCCCCGTGCAAAACCCGACTGGCCTCAAGGTCAACCTCCACCAACTGCTGCGCGCCATGATCGAAAAGGGCGCGAGCGATATGCACGTGACCACGGGCTCGCCGCCGCTTCTGCGCATCGACGGCGCGATCGTGCCGCTCAAATTGCCGCCGCTGTCGCCGGTCGAGACCAAGCAGCTCTGCTATTCGATTCTCACCGAGGAACAGAAGGTTCAATTCGAAAAGGCGAAGGAACTCGACCTCTCGTTCGGCGTGAAGCAGCTCTCGCGTTTCCGCGCGAATATCTTCATGCAGCGCGGCGCCGTGTCCGGCGCATTCCGAGCGATCCCGTTCAAGATTCTAAGCTTCGACGAACTCGGGCTGCCGCCGGTCGTCAATGAGCTGGCGCAGCGACCTCGCGGCCTCGTTCTCGTCACGGGCCCCACGGGGTCCGGCAAAACGACCACGCTCGCGTCAATCCTCGACCACATCAACGCGCACACGCGGCAGCACATCATGACGGTCGAGGATCCCATCGAGTACCTGCATCCGCACAAGCGGAGCATCGTCAACCAGCGAGAGGTGGGCAGCGATACAGCGACGTTCAAAGACGCGCTCAAGTACGTCTTGCGTCAGGATCCGGACGTCGTGCTCATCGGCGAGATGCGCGACCTTGAGACAATCGAAGCGGCGTTGACGATCGCAGAAACCGGCCACCTCGTTTTCGCGACCTTGCATACGAACTCGGCGATTCAGAGCATCAACCGCATCATCGACGTATTCCCGCCACATCAGCAGGCTCAGATCCGCGCCCAGCTATCCTTCGTGCTCGAAGGGGTCGTCTCCCAGCTCCTCCTACCCAGGCATGGAGCGCCCGGACGTGCCCTCGCTCTCGAAGTCCTCGTACCCAACGCAGCGATTCGGAATCTGATCCGCGAAGACAAGATCCATCAAATCTACTCGCACATGCAGGTCGGCCGCCTCAAGCACGGCATGCAGACGATCAACGAGTCGCTCTATGCGCTCTACTCACGCGGCGATATCAGCCTCGAGGAAGCCATGCTGCGGTCGGGTGACGTGGATGAGCTGCAGGGGATGATCGACGCAAAGAGCATGGACCCCACCGAGATCCAGGCAAGGCGCCTAGCCGAGCGCGCGAGTCGGGATTCGGGGCGACGGTAGCGCTCTCGGCGTGATCGCCCCGCCTCGGCCCGGGCCTAAAATCTGAGGCTAAAGCGCGGATCCGGGCGCCCGGGCGCCGGGCGCGCTAGAGATCTTGTTGAACAACGCCGGCTCCATGGTATGGGGCGCATGACCTCGCTGCACCGGTGGGGTTTTGGCCCCCCCCACCCGAACCTCAACGATCGAGCTGAACTGGCGAGCGCGATATGTGCGGAGTCTTCGGAATTTTCGGACACGCTGAGGCCGCAAACCTCGCGTACCTCGGTCTTCATGCCCTGCAGCATCGCGGGCAGGAGAGCGCGGGGATGGTCAGTACGGACGGCCAGCAGCTCTATATGCACCGAGGCATGGGGCACGTCATCGATGTGTTCACGCCCGACCACCTGGAGAAGCTCAAGGGCGACGCAGCTATCGGCCACGTCCGCTACTCCACGGCAGGCGGCTCCCATCTCAAGAACGCCCAGCCCATCGCGGTTGACTACGCCCGCGGCTCCATCGCCATCGGGCATAACGGCAACCTGACGAACGCGGACGCGTTGCGGGAGAAACTCGAGGCGCGCGGATCCATCTTCCAGAGTGTCGCGGACACCGAGGTCATCGTGCATCTGATCGCGATGAGCACACAGCGTCTCGTCGAAGATAGAGTTGCCGACGCGCTCGGTCGAGTCCGCGGGGCCTACTCGCTGCTCTGCCTCACGGAAAAGAAGATGATCGCAGCGCGCGATCCCATGGGCGTGCGTCCGCTGTGTATCGGTCGCACCAAAGACGGCGGAGCGTGGGTCGTCGCCAGCGAGGCCACGAGCTTCGATCTCATCGACGCCAAGCTCGAACGCGAGGTCGAACCCGGCGAGATGATCGTCATCGACCGCAAACATGGGCTCCGTAGCGTCAAGCCCTTCCCACCGGCGCCGCCCAAGAAGTGCATCTTCGAGTACGTCTACTTCGCGAGACCTGACTCGGTGATAGACGGCGTGAGTGTTTACGAGGCGCGCAAGAACATGGGGCGCGCGTTGTTCGGGCAAGCGCCGGTCGAGGCGGACATGGTCGTGCCCGTGCCGGACTCAGGCGTCCCCGCCACCATCGGTTACGCGGAGGCGTCGAAGCTACCTTTCGAGATGGCGCTGGTGCGCAGCCATTACGTGGGCCGCACCTTCATCGAACCGCAGCAGAGCATTCGACACTTCGGCGTGAAGCTGAAACTGAACCCGGTGAGCGAAGCGCTGCGCGGCAAGCGCGTCGTGGTGGTGGACGACTCCATCGTGCGCGGCACGACGAGCCGCAAAATCGTCTCGATGCTGCGAGCAGCAGGAGCGGCGGAAATCCACATGCGCATCTCGAGTCCGCCAACAGCCTGGCCCTGTTACTACGGAGTGGACACGCCCACCCGCGCCGAACTCATCGCCTCCAACCACACTCTCGACGAAATCCGGCAGTACATCACGGCCGACTCGCTCGAATACCTATCCCTCGACAACCTGGTCGAGTCCGTGAACCGCTCGCGCCCCGGCAACGGGGCCTCCAAGGCTGGGCATTTGCCCGTCGTGAGCGACGCCAAGGACGAGGGCTACTGCCACGCTTGCTGGAGCGGCGAATATCCCATCCGTTTCGTGCCCCACCCGCGGGCACGCCAGATGCGATTGCTGGATTCCTGAGCCCCAAAAAGATCTGGGCTTCGATGGTGCGGACGCGCCAGAATTGGACTAGCAGTGCCTGCAATGTTCTCGAAGCTGCCGCATCGCGTGTCGGTGTACGAGGTAGCGGCTCGCGACGGCCTCCAGAACGAGACCACGCCGATTCCGCTGGAGGCGAAGAAGCGCCTCATTGACGCGCTGGTCGCCTCCGGTCTGAAGCGGATCGAGTTGACCAGCTTCGTCTCGCCACGCTGGGTGCCCCAGCTCGCCGACGCCGCCGAACTTGCAGAAATCGTCAACGATTACGAAGGCGTTACGTTCAGCGCGCTCTGCCCAAACGCAAAGGGCTTCGAGCGCGCGCGGGCCGCGGGGCTCAAGGAGATAGCCGTCTTCCTGAGCGCAAGCGAAACGCACAACCGGAAGAACACGAATAAGACCATCGAACAATCGATGCGGGTGTTCAGCGAGTTCGTCGAAGTCGCTCTCAAAGACGGAATGCAGGTTCGGGGCTACGTCTCGACGGTTTGGGGCTGCCCCTACGAGGGTCCGGTTCTTCCAGAGAAGGCCCTTGAGATCACCAAGCAACTCCTGGACATGGGCTGCTATCAGATCTCGCTAGGCGACACGATTGGGGTCGGCACACCGAAGCAAACCCGAGATATCTGTGAACTCTTTCTGGCGGACATCCCGCAGGAGAAGCTCGCCCTGCACCTCCACGACACGCGAGGCACAGCGCTAGCAAACGCGCTCGTGGGGCTGCAACTCGGGATGGAGAACTTCGATGCTTCCGTTGCGGGACTGGGCGGCTGCCCCTACGCGCCCGGCGCGGCTGGCAACTTGGCTACGGAAGATCTGGTGTACCTGCTGGATGGCATGGGTATCGAGAGCGGGGTGGATCTCGAGCGGCTGATCGCCGCCGGAGCCGTCGCGGAGAACGTCGTGGGACGACGCCTGCCCGGGAAGGTGCACCAGGCCGGTGTGTTCACGCCCCGAGGTAGCGAGTGATACGAGGTCCGAATGATGCCTGAGACCCGCCTGCGACTGCGACGGGGGCCCGGCTGGGGGGTCTGCGCGCTTGTCGTCGTGCTGGCGGCGCCGCAGCTAGCTGGCTGTAAGGGCCGCGGTAGCGAACCCGGGCCCAGCGCCGGCGGGTCAAGCCCGGTACCGGCGGCAGATCCCGACCGCTGTATCGTCGAAACTGCCGCAGAAGCTCCGCCTACGGCCGCGCCCGCGGATTTCTGTCCGCCGGCGCCGCTCCCGGACATCTTCTTCGGCAAAGGCAAGGTGACATTCGCGAAGGCGGGTGTCCCCCCTGTCGAAGTTGAAGTCGCACGTTCGGAGGAGCAGCGGAATCGAGGGCTCATGTACCGGGACAGCATGCCCGAGGACGAGGGCATGCTCTTCGTATGGCCCGAGAACAGCCGACGGAGCTTCTGGATGCGGAATACCTGCCTGCCCCTCGATATGCTCTTCATCGCCATGGACGGCACCATCGTGGGCATTCTCGAGCAGGTACCGACGATGAACGACAACTCGCGCTTCGTGCCCTGCCCCGCCGCGTTCGTGCTGGAGGTCAACGCCGGATGGTCACGAGACCACGGCGTGAAGGCCGGAGATCGCGTTCAGATCACGCTCTGAGGACCCGCGCAGGAATAAGATGTCCGGCTCCGGTCGTCGAAACACCCGGCTGGCAAGGCGCGTCTCCGAGGAATACTAGAAGTATTGCTCGGAGACGCAACGCAGCCATGGGGGGATGGAGCGGCGACTGGAGTGGACAGGTTATTCCGGAGCGGGTCCTGAACGGTGCCCCTTGACGGCGGCGCGTAAACGTCGAAAACCCGTTGACCATGAAGGGTTTCGTTTTGGGCGCCAGCGCCCTCATTGTGAGTGCGTCGCTTCTTTCCGTCACGGGCTGCGAGAAGAAGCCAAAGGACGACGCTACGTCAGCCGACGCCAAGAAGGCTGACGACGCCGACGCCAAGAACGCCGCGGCAGCCAAGCCACCGCCAGCGGCCAAGCCGCCACCGCCCAAGAAGCCGGCGCAGATGCGAGTCGCCACGGTCCCCGTGGCCAAGGACGATCCGCTGAAGGGCAAATGGACTCTCGCTGATGCGACCGCCGGCCTCCAGGGGAACGGCCCCCTCGTCGCGACGATGGATACGACTGAGGGCACTCTGAAGTGTACCCTGTGGCCCGAGAAGGCGCCGCTCACGGTCGCCAACTTCGTTGGACTCGCGCGCGGCCTACGCCCGTTCAAGGACCCCAAGACGGGCAAATGGGAGAAGAAGCCCGCGTACAACGGCACCGGGTTTCACCGAATCATCAAGGGCTTCATGATCCAGGGTGGCGATCCGACCGGCACCGGACGCGGCGAACCCGGATACGTGATTCCGGACGAGATGCAGCCTGGCGCGACCCACGACAAGGTAGGCATGCTCTGCATGGCCAATCGCGGCAAGAACACCAACGGCATGCAGTTCTTCATCCTCGACGCCCCCGGCCAGCGCCTCGACCGCTACGGCACCTACACGATCTTCGGTCAGTGCGAGCCCGAGTCCATCGTTCACAAGATCGCGAGTGGCAAGGTGCGTGGCGACCAAGCGATCAAGCCGACCAAGATCAAGAAGGTCACGATCACGCGTTAGGGCTCGTGATGGGCCCGTCCGAAGATCCCACGCGCGGACAATTCACGCTGGCAACGGCGCTCGAAGGCCTCCCCGGAGGCGGGGGCCGAGGCAACGCCTGCCGCCTCGTAGCGACACTCCATACGACCGCTGGGGCTCTCGAATGTGAACTCTGGCCGACGAAGGCGCCGGTGACGGTCGCTAACTTCGTCGGCCTCGCTCGCGGTGTGCGGTCGTGGCGCGACCCTCGACTCACGCGATGGGTCCAGCAACCGGCCTACGATGGCGCGCCATTCCACCGCGTCATCAAGGGGTTCATGATCCAGGGTGGTGATCCGACGGGCACCGGGCGCGGTGAACCCGGCTACGTGATTCCGGACGAGATCTGGCCAGGTGCCAAGCACGATCGCCGCGGCCTCCTCTGCATGGCCAACCGCGGTCCTGACACGAATGGCATGCAGTTCTTCATCACCGACGGCAGGGCCGATCACCTGGATGGCGACTACACCATTTTCGGCGAATGCCACTCGCATGCCGTGCTCGACACCGTCGCGGCCAGCAAGGTCGAAGGCGACCGGGCCATCGACCCGGTCGTCATCGAGCGCGTGACGGTCGCGTGGAGAGCGTGAAGCGCCCTCCTCAAGGCAGCGGCTGCGTCACCCACCGATCGTGTACTTGAGGATTTCCACGATCTGCTTGGGGCTCTGAGCCACGGCAAGGGCGGCGGCATCGACCTCCTTCAACGCGTGGGTGAGCGCCGGATCGTGCAGCGTGATGAGCGGCTTGCCCAGAGCGGCAGCGTAGCCGGCGTCGAATGCCGCATTCCACTGCCGGTACTTATCCCCAAAGCGCACAACGATGACGTCCGCGTCCGCGAGCAACGTACGCGTCCGAATTGCGTTCAGCTGCGCACCCTTTCGGTCCTTCCAGAACGCGTCCGACTCGGCGCCCAATATGTTGACGCCACACCCGTCGCTCGCCGCATGATCGGTGACTGACGCCAACAACTCCACGGGCAGCTCGGCGGCGGTACACCCCTGCCGGATGCGCTCTCGCCAATCCGTGTGAATTTCTCCCGACAAATAAACTCGCCAAACCTTCGACACGTCGTTCCGACCTTTCCGCTGGTGTTCGAGTCGCCCAGAGCACGTTGGCAGAGCACGTTACCGGTGCTCGTTACCGCCGCGCGCACCCAGTATCAATCCGGCTGGTGGATGATCTCCTGGGTGGGATCAATAAAATAGAATCCTGCATGCTCGGACCGCCCAAACGTCCAAGCGCCAAACGCGTTCACGAGGATTGCCCAGCCGGCGAGCACCCAAAAAACCGAGCTGAATCGCCGGCCACCCACCGCCAGCAGGGCAAAGAGAAAAACCGCGTAATCGTTCGAGAAGCGATACCCGAACTGAACCCAACCCGTGTTTTGGTAGAGCAACGTGGGGATGGCGACGGCAACGACGGTCACCCAGAGCGCCCAATGGAGGGGTAGTCGTACCTTCGGCCAGACGAGCCAAACGTAGAAGGGCATCGTGATCCAAAGGGCGAGTCCGTGGCCATTGACCTGAACCGGCGCCGGCCCGCCCGGCGTCCACCACGGAATCGACGTAAACATCACCGCAAGGTTCCGCGGCACGTAGTGGAAGCCAAAGAGTCCCCAGCGATCGATCCGCTCGGCCCAGCGGACCGTCAGATGCCGGTACCCAAACTCAAAGGGGTCGCCAAAACGGACCTCGTTGAGGACAAGCAGGCCCAACACGCAGATCAGTAGTGGAATGGCGAAGAAGCAGCAGAGCGTGACGAAGCGACGCTTGTCGCAGCGTTGCCAGCCACTGCGCCACCACTCCTTCCAACCCGGACCCATCAGACTCATCCGGCCCGCGGACGACTCGTATTGCGAAGCCCGCCACGCCTCGAACACAAACAACGGAAAGGCGAACGCAAGCGGCGTTCGGGTCGCAACCCCGAGCCCGAGCGCGAGCCCGGCCAGCCAAGGACGAGACGCACCGAGAGCAAAGTTTAGGTAGAGCGCGCAGAGGACCACCGACACAACGTGGGCGGCGAACCACACCGTCCCCTGCTCGGCCGTGAAGAAATAGACGGTACCAAACGCAAAGAGGATGGCCAGCAGCGCGTTGGTTCGCGACGTTCTCGGACTTCGACCCGTGAGGCGCAGCTTCTCGAGGGCCAGGAAGAGTAGCGCCGGCCCGAGCCCAGCAAACCAGAGAAAGAACTGTCCATCGAGCGTCCGATCCGCCCCTCCGGACATGGCAACCGCCGGCGCGATCACAACCGCCGGGAAGGGCGGGAAAACGACAACCCAGCGGTCCTCAAACTTCGCGAAATCGTTGCGACCCGTGTAGCTCGGCGGCGGACCACCCAGATCGAGGCGCCCGCTCATCCAGGCGTCGGCCTGGAGCGCGAAGTGATTGGCCCGAGTGTGTTCGGAATGAATGCGAGGCGCGGCGAACGCAAAGTACACGCATGTCGCGAGCACGTAGATGGCCAGCGCGAGGAAGAACCTGTGGCGGAGGGAGTCAGCGTTCATTCGTCAGCATCGGCAGCGCCGTCGGAGGGCGCACGAAGAGTATCGCCAACGGACGCGGCGGCGGGAAAGAGCCTCGCAGCAAACCCAATGGGCCAGCCGCGCCAGACGCCAAATAGGAACAGACTGGCGATTCGTGAGGCCCGGTCGTAGGCTTGCCTCGTGACTGAGCCCCTTTTTGTCGTACTGCTCGCCGACCTCGACCACGAAGACCAGGACATCGACGCGGACATCCCCGCCGAATGGCTTCAGCGAGCCTTGGAGGGCACCGAAGCGACGGCGCGGGGTACGGCCGGTCACGTGGAGGTGACCGTCAGCAAAAACGGCCAGGAGGTGATGATTCGCGGCAGGATCCAGGCCCCGGTCCAGATGCCCTGCTCACGAACCCTGGTCCCGACAGACGTGGACATCGTCACCGACATATTCCTGATGCTGGCGCCAGGGGGCGCGGAGCCCAAGGCACGTGCCGGCAGACGCGCCGCGCGTGGAGGCCGCAAGGATCGCGGCCAGCCGGGTCAGGCCACAACGCGCGGAAACCGAAAGGGACAGGCCGCTGAGCCGGACGCCGAAGAAGGTGAACTGAGCGCAGAAGACGCGGCCCAGGACACGTATTCGGGCGAGCGGCTCGTCCTGGACCGGTTCTTTCGGGAGTTCATCTTGCTGGACTTGCCTCTCTTCCCCTTGCATCCAAACTCTTCTCCAGCTATCAGTCCGCCCTCTTCTGAGCCCAGTGATGCCGAAGCAGGCCCTCGCGACCCGCGATTGGCCCCGCTCGCAGCCCTGGCCGGACGAATGCGGAAAGATAAGGACTAATCATGGCCGTTCCCAAGCGACGCACCTCGAGCACCCGACGCGATAAGCGACGGGCGAACCACGATCGTGTGAACCCGCCGAACGTCGTGCCGTGCCCCAATTGCGCAGCTCCAACGCTGCCTCATCGGGTGTGCTCTGCCTGTGGCCACTACAAGGGCCGCGCAGTTCTCGGCAGCGACAGCTAGACGGCACCTCAGCACGGGCTCGCCTCCCCCACGCGACCGCAACGCGAGGGTGAGGCGCACGTGCGCGCACGTGCGCGCACAGCGACCAAGAGCGACCGGCACGCCCCGACGAGGCGCAGGCGTAGGCTGGACGCGCGCGCACGCCGCCCTGGGGCCGTGTGGCGTGATTCGTGCAGCAGAAACCCGGCATGTGCTCTTGGCATATTGAAGTCGCGACCACGGCGTCGCTATTGGTCAAACCAGTCACGATGGTCTGGCATCGTGATCTGGGCTTCATCTGGGCTCCATCTGGGGAACGTCTGAATGACAACAATGACCACTCGTAGCCGGATCCTCGGCAGTGGGGCCTACGCGCCTGAGAAGGTGGTGCACAACACCGACCTCGAGAAGCTGGTGGACACTAGCGATGAGTGGATCGCGGAGCGAACCGGGATCCGCGAGCGCCACGTAGCGGCCGACGGTGAAGCCGCCAGTGACATGGCGTATCAAGCCGCCCTGCGTGCCCTCGATGCCGCCGGCCTCCAGGCATCCGACTTGGATATGATCGTCGTCGGAACGATCAGCGCCGACATGCCGCTGCCGTCTTGCGCCGCATTCGTGCAGAAGAAGCTCGGCTGCATGGGCGTGCCCTCATTCGACGTCGCAGCGGCCTGCGCGGGCTTCGTCTATGCCATGTCGATCGGCGACCAGTTCATCAAGACCGGCCAATGCCGCAACGTCCTCGTCGTTGGCGTCGAGCTGCTCACACGGGTGCTGAACTGGCGGGATCGTACCACCTGCGTGCTATTCGGCGATGGCGCCGGGGCGGCAATCCTCGGGCCTTCCGATGACGACCGAGGCGTGCTCTCGACGCGTCTGCATACGGATTCGACGTATGCGGAATCGCTCTATATCCCCGCAGGCGGGAGTCGCGAGCGGATCACGGAAACGTCGCTGGCGGAGCAGCGCGACAAGGTGCACATGGTCGGGTCCGACATTTTCAAGGTTGCCGTCCGGAATCTGACGGGGGCGTCTCGCGAAGCGCTGGACGACGCGGGCTTGACCGCCGATGACATCCAATGGGTCGTGCCGCACCAGGCGAATATGCGGATCCTCAACCAGGTGTCCGCCCGGCTCGGGGTTCCCCTCGACCGCTTCGTGCTGAATATCGAGCATTATGGGAATACATCCAGCGCGTCGATCCCCTTGGCGCTCGACGAAGGGATCCGTGACGGGCGGATAAAACCCGGCGATTTGGTGCTCATGTGCGCGCTGGGCGCCGGGATCTCCTGGGCGAGCGCGCTGGTTCGCATGTAGTGGCCAATTCTCGACCAGAAGAGCGCGCCGCAGGCACCATGTGCGAACGAGCGAGCACGGCGACGGTAGTCACGGCGCTGCGGGATTTGTTGGTTGCCGCCGGGCGCGTCAGACAATCGCCAGGAGAGACGCGAAGCCGGATACGCACCGCATTGATGTCGTGGCGAGGCCACCGATGTCGGTCGGCCGGTGTCGCTCGACTCAGCCGAGCGATGACGCGGACGCCGAAAAAGCCGGGGTTCGACGCGCGGCAAGGGGCTGTGGAGCCGACGGGAAGCCTGGGAACGACGGGTAAACGCGGCGCCTTTCGGAGCCCGCAAGGCGACTCAGGGTGCGGGACTTCCTACGCAGTTGGGGCGCCGGGACACGCTGCCGATAGAACGCAGGAGTAGGGATGTCAGCAACGGCACCGCGTGATATGCCCGGCTCAGCAATGTTCGAACTGACAGGAAAAGTAGCGATCGTCACCGGCGCGTCGCGCGGCATCGGAAAAGCGGTTGCGCTATCGCTTGCCTCGCGGGGTGCGGAGGTGGTCGTGGGGTACGGCAGCCGCGAGGATGCCGCGAAACAGACTTTGTCCGAAATCGAGGCGGCCGGGGGCAAGGGTCGCACGGCGCACCTCGAAATCATCGACATGAAGTCGGCTGAGCTGGCGATCACAGAGCTTGCCAAAGAGCTGGGCCGCTTGGACATCCTCGTGGCCAATGCGGGCATCTCCATCGATGGCTTGGTGCTGCGGCTCAAAGAGGAAGACCTCGACGCGCAGCTTGCCGTGAACGTCAAGGGGACCTTGGCATGTGCTCGAGCGGCCCTCCGCTCGATGATGCGGGTCCGCACGGGCAGAATCATCTTTATTTCCAGCGTCGTCGGCGAGACGGGCAATGCCGGGCAGACCGCCTACGCGGCCACCAAGGCAGCCCTATTAGGCATCAGCTGTTCGCTCGCGCGCGAATATGCGTCGCGCAAGATCACGGTAAATGCCGTCACTCCCGGCTATATCGAGACGGATATGACGAGCGCGCTCACCAACGATCAGCGCGCCACGACGCTCTCCACAATCCCGCTCGCTCGAGCGGGGACGCCCCAAGACGTGGCGGCAGCGGTGACCTTCCTAGCCTCGGATGAGGCAGCATACGTGACCGGGCAGGTGCTCCGCGTCAACGGCGGGATGTACATGTAGACCCGCAGGATCTATCAAAGGCAATGCATCGGAATGCTCCTTGGTGTAGGAGGATTCTTTCGGAGGAACCATGGCAGAAGGTCGCGACATCAGCGCGGAAGTTACGCGGATCATCAAAGAGCAGCTCGATGTGGACGAAGCGGACATCAAGCCCGAGTCGTCATTCATCGACGACCTCGGAGCCGATTCGCTCGGCATCGTCGAATTGGTATTGGCATTCGAAGAAGCGTTCGAGATCGACATCCCCGACGAGGACACCGAGCAAATTCGGACGGTCGAGGACGCGATCACGTACATCAAGCGCGTTTCCAAAGACTAGGTCCGCGAGCCCCGTCGGCCGACGCGTGCGGCGGGTGCTCTCGCAGATCAAGATATAGCCCATGGAACGAGTCGTTATCACGGGGCTCGGGCTGGTGACGCCGATGGGCATCGGCACCGAGCCGAGCTGGAAGGGTCTGGTTGAAGGTCGGAGCGGCATTGGGCCGATCACGGCGTTTGATGCGGAGGCCTTTCCGACGCGCATCGCCGGTGAGGTGAAGGGCTTTGTGCCCGCGGACCACATGCCTCGGAAGAAAGTGAAGGAGTGCGGGCGCTTCATCACGCTTTCGTGGGCGGCTTCGCGCATGGCCATCGAAAACGCGGAGCTCGAACTGACGGACTCTGAGCGCGAGCGGGCGGGGTGTTTTATCGGCGTCGGGCTCGGTGGCCTCGAGAGGATCGAGGCCGTCAAAGAAGTCCTGGACACAAAAGGCCCAAGGAAGATCAGCCCCTACTTCATCCCTTCTTTGATTGGGAACCTCGCCGCCGGTCAGGTGAGCATCGAATACGGCCTTCAGGGGCCGACCATGTGCCACACGAGCGCATGCTCCTCGAGCGCTCACGCGCTGGGTGAGGCGTACGAGTGGATTCGCCACGGCCGAGCCGATGTGATGGTTGCGGGTGGGGCGGAGGCGACGATCACGCCCGTCGGCATCGGCGGTTTCTGCGCCATGTTCGCGCTGAGCCGGAGGAACGATGAACCCGAGAGGGCGAGTCGGCCTTTCGACAAGGGTCGGGACGGATTCGTCTGCGGCGAGGGCGCGGGCACGCTGGTGCTCGAATCGCTCAGCCGCGCCAAGGCGCGTGGCGCGCAGATCCTTGGGGAAATCGTCGGGTATGGCGCAACGACCGATGCCTACCACATCACTAAGCCGGCAGAGGGTGGCGCCGGCGCCGTCCGCTGCATGCAAATGGCCCTCAAAGACGCGGGTCTGGATGCCGGCGACATGCAGTACGTCAACGCGCACGGAACCTCGACTCCCGCCGGTGACATCGGCGAGACGAAGGCCATGCAGACCGTCTTTGGCAGCTACGCGCAGGACGGGCTCTGGGTGAGTTCGACGAAATCGATGATGGGGCACCTGTTGGGGGCGGCCGGCGCCGTTGAGGCGGGGGCCTGCGTCCTGGCGCTGCGTGACAGCGTGGTTCCCCCAACCATCAACCTCGAGGAGCCAGACCCCGAGTGCCCCCTCGACTACGTGCCGCTGACGGCGCGCAAGCGAGAACTCACCCACATCATGAGCAACTCGTTCGGGTTCGGTGGGACGAACGCCACCCTCATCTTATCGAAGTTCACGGGGCAGTAGACGGTAGGAAGTCTCTAACTCGGCGAAGTTACAGGGAGTTTTTCGGTACCGAAATGCAATGCCCCGCATGCCGCGAGATGGAGAGCCGAGTCGTCGACTCCCGATTGGTGGCGGGCGGCACCTGCACGTGGCGGCGCCGCGTCTGCGACGCGTGTAAGCGACGCTTCACGACCTACGAACGGGTGGAGTACACCTTGCCAACGGTGGTGAAGAAAGACGGCCAGCGTCAGCCTTTTGCGCGAGAGAAGCTCCTGAGGGGCCTTCAAATTGCGTGTAACAAGCGCCCGGTCGCCGCTGATACTCTTGAGGAGCTGGCGGACTCGGTGGAGCGCTGGCTCGCGGAACGCGGTGAGAAGGAGGTACCCTCGCGGGAGATCGGTGAGCATGTGATGGATCGGCTCAAGGGGCTCGACGATGTCGCCTACGTGCGATTCGCGAGCGTGTACAAGTCCTTCCGAGACATCGACGAGTTCATGAGCGCGATGGGAGACCTGATGACGGCGAAGCCCGTCACGTGATTTGGCAGATGACGACTTGGCGCAAGCGCAGCGATGCTAAATGGAGTAGTCCCAGCCTGAAATCCGACGGCTAGAGAGCCCCCGATGACGGAACTCGACGAAAAGATGATGAAGCGCGCGCTCGACATCGCGCGCAAGGGCGACCCGTCGCCCAACCCGCACGTCGGCTGCCTTGTGGTGGTGGGCGAAGAGATCGTGGGCGAGGGACACCACGATACCGCCGGCGACGAGCACGCGGAGATTATCGCGCTGGGCGCCGCCGGCGATCGTGCGAAAGGCGCCACACTCTATGTCACGCTCTCCCCGTGCAATCACGAGGGCAAGACCCCACCCTGCGTTGACGCCATCCTCGACGCTGAGATCGCCCGCGTCGTGGTGGGCTACACCGATCCGAATCCCCATGTGGACGGCGGCGCGCTGGATCGGCTGAAAGAGAAGGGTGTTGAGGTCGAAGTGGGCGTTTGCGAAGCCGACGCGAAGCAGCTCATCGCACCGTGGGCAAAGTACATCACCGAGGGCCTGTCCTACCTGACGGTGAAGCTCGCTCTATCTCTCGATGGGCGCGTTGCCACGCGAACTGGAGAGTCCAAGTGGATCACATGCGCCGAATCGCGGGCGCGAGTACACCAGCTGCGAGCGAATAATGACGCCGTGATGGTCGGCATCAATACGGTACTCACGGATGATCCACAACTCACGGTCCGTGACGTGACCGGCCGGAACCCCATTCGGGTGGTGATCGACAGCAAGCTTCGAATCCCGACGAATAGCCGTCTGGTGTCTAGCGCGCAGGACACGCCGACTTGCATCTTTGTCACCGAGGAAGCGCCGGAGGACAAGGTCAAGGTGATCGAGGACCATGGGGTGTCGGTCGTTCGCATCCCGCCGACGGCAGGCGGTCGCTGCGACATGGCAGAAGTGATGCAGCAGCTCGCTGCTCGCGAGGTCGTGAGCGTACTCTGCGAGGGCGGGGCTGAGCTGACTGGGACGTTGCTGGCTGCCAAGTTGCCTGACGAACTGCATATTTTTGTGGCGCCGATTCTGCTCGGACCGCGCGGCAAGCCGGGCGCCGTGGACTGGGCGGGGCCGGAACGCCCAGACCAGGGCCCACGCATCCACCCGGCCAATTGGGAAGTCTCGGGCTCAGACGCCTACGTCCACGGGCCGCTCCGATACACAGACCGCTCGGTGAGCTAAACGCCCCTCTCTGTCTCTGGCCAGAGAGACCGGCCGTACGGCACGTGAGAAGGTCCGCGACCTTCGCGGCCAGGCGCGGCGCACAGATTGCGGGTCCCGACACTGGGTGATAGGTTCCCGCGCCTAATGGCCGTTCGCCCCATTCATAATTACCCGGCCCCCGTGCTACGCGAAGTCGCCCAGGCAGTCGGGGAAATCGACGACGAAATCCGCACCCTCGTCGAAGACATGGCCGAGACGATGTACGCCGCAAACGGCGTCGGACTCGCGGCAAACCAAATCGGCATCCTCAAGCGAGTCTTCGTGATCGACATCGCCGCCGATGACGAGCCGAGCGCGCTCACCGTGTTCATCAACCCCGAGATTGCCGACGCCCAAGGCACGCAGTCATGGGAAGAAGGCTGTTTGTCGTTTCCGGGCGCCACTGCGGAAGTGAAGCGGGCGGAGACGGTCACGGTCCGAGCGACGGATGCCGAGGGCAACTCGTTCGAACTCGAAGCGGACGGCCTCATGGCAGTCGCGCTCCAGCACGAGAATGACCATCTCGACGGCATCCTGATGATCGACAAGGTCAACGCCATCAAGAAGCACCTCATCGCGCGCAAGGTCGAGAAGGCCCTCGCAGAAGAGTGACGCGGCCCCGGAACGCGCGGTCGAGCTAGGCGGTTGCGCCAGACGACGAGCCAGAGAGCGAGCCAGAGAGCGAGACAGAGGGCGAGACAGAGGGCGAGACAGAG
>PVBE011947011.1_pt1 | contig 26786 bp, 24 predicted proteins | sample 1631181 | NCBI WGS metagenome assembly PVBE01 (sample SAMN08397723, study PRJNA350692) | Marine metagenome, whole genome shotgun sequencing project. | isolation source: water | place: Pacific Ocean | collected 2012-04
CCGTGGGAGCCGTGACTTCCGTGAGAGCCGTGGCTTCCGTGAGAGCCGTGGGAACCGTGGGAGCCGTGACTTCCGTGGGAGCCGTGACTTCCGTGAGAGCCGTGGCTTCCGTGGGAGCAGTGCGTCCCCAGGGCTTCTGGAAGGCCTTCGAGGGTACGGCTCAGGTTCTCCGGGTCCAGGTCGAGGTCGTCGGCGGCGCCCAACAGCAGCATGGACGCGGACGGGGCGGAATCCAGCGCGACTCTCTCCTCCTTCTGGAGAAAGTCTGCAGGAGCCTTGTCCAGCTGAGGAAGCTGGGGTGCGTCCGTGGGAGCTCCGTCTTTTCTGTCCATCAGGTGTCCATTCTAGGCCGTGAGACCGTCCACCGCCGAAAAACCCGCTCTATCGAGCCGTCCTCGTCCTGCGCCAGCTTGTCCAGAAGGATGTGCACGATTCCCATGTGTTGGTGGCACTTGGAGGTGTTGGGTCGCTGAGCGAAAAGATCGCCGTGCTGCATGTAGTTGTGCATCGGTCGAACCCCGCACCAGGGGGCATTGAAACAGGTCGAACAGCCCGGCAGTGCGTCCAGCATCGACGCCACAGCCAGGCTCTTCACGGTGGGGTGGTTCACCACCTCCTCCCAGGTCGAGGAGTCGACGTGACCGATGCGGAAGATGGGATCGCCCCCGGCCTCCACCATGCGGCCCTCGTCCGAGGGGTAGATGGTGCCGTCGTAGCCGTAGCTCAGCTGGCCGGTGCCGCTGCCGATGGGGTTCAGGATGTCCACGAAGTTGGGATCCAGCGGGGTCAGCATCTTGGTCAGGAAGGTGGCTGCGTGGCCCTCCTGGATCTGGACGCCCTGCTGGTTGAGCTCGATGATGTAGTCCAGCGCTGCCCGGTAGAAGGCCATGAACTCGTCCATCGAGTAGCCGATGGCCTGCCACGTCCGGTTGGCGAAGCCGAAGGGGTTCAGCGGCCTCAGGTGGATGTTGCGGATGCCCAGGTCCACGTACAGGTCCACGAGCTCGCGGGGCTTTGCCAGGGTCCGCCGTGTGGCCGTGAGAAGCGCATCGACGTGCCACAGCTCCGGGTCCAGCCCCCGGTCCGCGTAACGCTTGTTGAACCAGCGCATCCACCGGATCACCGTATCGAAGGCTCCGCTGCCCTTACGCCATGCGCGGTTGGCGTCGTGCACGTCTTTGGGGCCGTCCAGGGAGGTGCATACCAGCACGCGGTGGTCCACCAGCCAGGCCGCCTTCTCTTCGTCCATGAAGGTCATGTTCGTGACCAGGGACAGGTCGAGGACCTTCTGCTCGTAGCGGTTCTTCTCCCGGGCGTACTCGGTGATGAACTGGATGATGTCGAATCGGACGGTCGGCTCACCGCCCTGGAACTCGAAGGCGATGTACGGCGACGGCGTCTGCATGGCGAAGTCCACGACCTTCTTCGCCGTCTCCAAGCTCATGTCGGTGTCCACACGGTCCATGTCCGCGCGGGAAGCGTGGCAGTAGGTGCAGCTCTGGTTGCATCGCAGGGTGGTGATGACCCCGTGAAGGTGAGGGCCCTGGCCGAGATAGGAACGCTTGCGCGCGATCCGCTCGGCGAGCGCGTTCAGATCGCTGCTGCGCAGCAGCCCCTTCAGGTCCAGGCGCCTCATGAGGGTGCTGTCTGGCTGCAGTTCGTCCGCCACCATCGCGTCGAAGTCCTGGCGTGAGAGCAGCTCGAACTCGCCCGCGTCGTTGGTGAGGACGACCTTCTTGCTCTCGGGCAGCTCAGCGAAGCGGAAGAAACCCAGGTGTCTCATCGGGCCTTGACCGTGAGCAACAGCACGTAGTTGGCCAGCTCGTCGGCCACGTGGGCGCCGAAGTGAGGATGCGGATCGGCGATGGTGATCACCCAGTCGGCACCGTCTTCGTCGAGGGTGAGTGTGGCCAACTGCGCGAAGGCAGCGAGACCCTGCCGGATCGCGGACTCTGCGTAGAGGTCGCGATGGAGGCAGAGCGTCACGCCTTCTCCCAGGGCACCTCGATCTCCAGCGGATCGTCCTCCAGCTCCTCGGCGTCCAGCTCGGCCAGCAGAGCGTCGATGCTTGCCTGGCGCGGCTGGCTGAAGAAGGCTCTCGCCAGCGTGTATTCCCGGATCTTTCGGGTGCTCTCCCCGATGCGCAGGCGAAGGACCTGGTTCAGCAGCTCGTTCCCGAACTCGCCAGCGAGCGCTTCGAGCGTGCCCTCGTCCGCCTCGCCCTTGGTGCGCAGCCGAACGGAGATGTGGGCTTCCTGGGGTCGGCCCAGCAGCACGTAGCAGCGGTCGACGAAGAGATAGGCTGCGCCGTAGACCGCATCGGCGGAATACAACTCCTCATCGACGAGCAGGGTGACGGTCCGCTCGCTCAGGTCATAGTCCAGGCTCAAACGAGGCTCTCCGGTCCGTAGCGCTCCACGCGCTCGGCATGCGTCATGAGCGCGCCCAGTTCGGCCTCGGCACCCTCTCGCAGCTCGTTCTTGCGAAGCTCCGTCGACAGCTGCTGAAGCACGCGGCCGAGAGACTCCGTCGTGGGCTTGTCGCCGTGGCCTCCGTCCATGAGGATGAGGTCGAGCAGCTCTCCATGGGCCACGCCGCGGGGGGAGCCGTCGTGGTAGCAGATGTGAACCCGGGCCCTCTCCGAGCCACGGGCCAGGGTGAGCACCCACGCTCCCCGGTCCCAGGTCTCGAGCCGACTCAGCCGCCAGTCGAAGCCCACGCTGTCCCCGGGCTGGAGGGGGCTGAGGAGCCACCACGGCCCCGCACCGTGCTCGTTGGCCGAGGCCAAGGCAGCACCCGGCCCCGCCAGAGCGGTGGCGGCACCCATCCCCTGGAGGACCTGTCGTCGGTTCACGGTGCATCTCCGTTGGTGATGGTGAGCTCGTAGTGCTCGCAGCTTGGTGAGGCAGCGCTGTTGCGTTGGACCTGGATGGTGTAGGTCGCTGCGAAGTCGTCGCAGGTGTTGTAGAGGCTGCTGCCCGAGGAGGAGCACTTGCTGGTGTCCGAGGGCGGAGCATGGCTGCCATCGCCCTGGTCGTACTGATAGAAGTCGAAGCTCTGGTAGCTGCTGGTTCCACAGTTCACGGGGCTGTTCTGGGCCGTGTAGATCGTGAAGTTGTAGACGGAGCTTCCAGAGGTGAGGTCGACCTCCAGGTTGAAGGGATTGTCGTCGTTGGTGCCGGAGCTGGTGTTGGTGAGGCTCAGCGCGTACCAGTCCTCGTCGGAGCTGTCCAGGGCGTTGCCTTCGATGGTGATGGTGACGGAGTTGTTGTCCGGAAGGGTGGTGAAGCCTCCGATGGCCGTGGAGTAGCTGTCTCCGCCACTGGCTTCCCAGGTGTCCTCCGGGTCGCAGGCTTCCGTGGTGACGGTGTTGCTGGCCGTGCTGACGTTGGCCGCGGCATCCTCGCAGGTGGCGTAGATGTCGGTGCTGTAGCCGCGGGTGACGTAGCTCGGGTGGCTGAAGGTCCCCTGGCTGTCGCAGGTGGCTGACTCGGTCCAGGTGCCCGTGCTGTCGCTGAAGTAGAAGCTCAGCGCGCAGTCGGCTTCACAGGTCCCGGTCAACTCGATGTCTTCGTCGTTCCGATAGGGATGCAGACTGTCGATCACCGGCGCGTCCGGAGCTGTCTGGTCCATCACCGAGACGCTGTCGCTGGACATTGCGCTGTACTCCTCGCCGTCCCAAGCGCGGACCTGACACTCCCAGGTGTCGGTGTGCTCGGTGTAGGAGCTGTCCGCGACGGAGCCGGTGAGGGCGCCAACGAGGTTGCCGTTCTGGTACCAGGTGTACTCGTAGGTGACCGCGTCCTCGTCGTCGTCCTGGGAAGGGACCGTGATGAGACAGGTCAGGTCCTCTTCGGGCTCCGGCGAGGGCGGCACGATGGCGATGACGGGCTGGGACGGTGGTGTGTTCACCACCGTGACCGTCGGCGAGTTGACGATGTCGCCGTTCTCGTACTCGTCGTAGGCGGTGACCTCGCACTGGAGCTGGTCACCCTTGATGGTCTTGGCGTAGGGGTAGATCTCCGTGGTCTCGCCGGTGTCCTCGGTGGAGTTCAGGAACCACCGAAAGTGGTAGCGCTCGGGATCGCCCTCGTCGTCCACCCAGCCCGATGGGACGCACTCTGCGTCATCGAGGGTGTAGAGCGGCGTGGGCTCGATGTTGGCGCTGTCGAGGCCTGGGGCGGTGTTGCCGGCGCGCAGAGAGATGCTGTCCTGGCCGGTCTTGCCCGCGGTGTCCTCGACCGTGATGGTGAGGAGGTGGTTGCCGTCCGCGAGGCCTTCGACGGCCGCGGTCCACTGGCCCGAGGTGCTCCCGTAGGGCTCCACGCCCAGATCGCCCTCGATGCTGCTCTCCAGGGTGACGTAGAGCTGGTCCGCCTCGTCCTCGAGGTCCCAGATGTCCGCCTCGAAGACGATGAAGCTGGCGTCCTGGAAGATGGACCCGTCATCCGGAGAGATGATCTCCACACCGGGGGGCTCGTTGTAGTCGATGACCACCGGAACGCTGTCGGTTGCCCGGTCGTTCATGGGGCTCTTCGCGGTCACTGTGACGCTGTACTCTCCCGCCTTGCTGAAGGAGGCGAAGCAGACGACGATGCCGTCGCTGGGGGCGTAGTCCTCCTCGCAGAGGGTCTTGTTTCCGCTGACCCAGCGGTGGGTCAGGTCATCCAGCGCGGTGCCATCGACGACGTCCAGCTGGGCCCGGAACTCGATCTCCTCGTCCTCGTAGAAGCTGCTGCCGTCGCTGGGCTCGAAAATGTTGACCAGCGGTGGCTCGGCATGAATCACCACGCCGTCGTCGCGACAGCCGAGGGCGAGTAGCGCCAGAATCAGTGGTGAGCGGGCTTTCACGTGGGCCAGCATAGCCGACCAGGGGGCCCTACCGGCAGATGAAGAATCGCTCTACGGTGCAATCCGTGATGCCCCAAGCACTCAGCTCGGGTTCGTTCAGGACGGCGCAGTCCCGATCGGCGGTGTTCGTGGCCTCGCCGAAGTTCGTCCAGGGAGCGCCAGTGGACTGGTCCAGCCAGACCCACGTTTCCTCGGTGGCCTGGTCGGTGAGCCCGATCCACCAGTTTCCGCGATCCACCCCCACCGGGTAGCGCGAGGCCGCTGTCGCTGCGAGGGCAGCGTTGTCGGTCTCGTCGCTGACCTCGACCAGGTCCAGAGCCAGGCCCTGGCAGTGTGCCCGCGCCTCGGGCCAGGTCCTGGGAATGCGGCAGAAGTAGGCCCCGCCGACCTCTTCGCAGTCCGGCTGCCAGGCCTGAGCGGGCTCACCAAAGGGTGGGCGAAGGATGTACAGGGCCCCTCCATCCTTCGTGAGAGCGTCCGACTCGAAGGCCGCCCCGACCAGGTCCTGGACACCGTCTCCATCGGTGTCCGCCAGCAGTGCCCAGCGGCCAAAGTCATCGTCCTCGGATCCCTGGGAGATGGAGATGAGGGCCTCATCCGTGCTCAGCACACCACTGGCTCCGGCGAGCTGCTCCGCCCCACGCCAGAGCACCATGCGCCCCTCGCCGGGGACGCCGGCGACCAGGTCGGCCGTTCCGCTGCCGTCCGTGTCTCCCAGCAGCGGACCTGCACCGTAGAGGCCGAGCCACGCGTCCTTCTGAGCTCCCTGGAGCTGCACCCACGCGTCGTCCGTCTCGAAGTCACCCCCGGCGGCCAGGTCGACGCCCGCGAAGAGCGAGATGGTGCCCGGCATGTGGGTTGTGCCCACGTTCTCCTCGCTCCCGATGGCCACATCCGCCCGGCCATCGCCGTCCACGTCTCCGGAGCTCGCCGACTCGCGTCCAGCGTGGCCATCCGGCTCGGAGCCGTGGATGCGGATCGCAGCCTCCGAGGCATAGCTGTCGGTGGGCAGCAGCCAGATCACCACGGTGCCGCCGTCCGTGGCCTTGTCGTCACGATCCGGAGCCCCGGCTGCCAACTCGGGAAGTCCGTCTCCATCGACGTCGTCCAGCACCGTCACGGAGCTTCCCAGACGACCGCGTCGGACGCCCCCCTCCAGGATGATGTCCGCGTCGTCGAGGCTGGTCGCTGCGCTGCTGAAGATGTACACGCGGCCGGCCTCGAAACCGGGCGCGTCCACCCTCGGGTCCCCGATGATGCGTTCGGCCAGGCCGTCACCATCGAGATCCCCCAGCGCCACGGCATCCGAGAGCAGCTGCCCCTCCTCCTCACCGTGCAGGGTCCAGGAAGCCAGGTCCTCCAGCTCACCGTCCTGCAGGTCCGCCCCGTTGAGCAGGTAGACCACCCCGGCGTTCGTCAGGGTCCCGACCTCCTCGCCGGGTGCCGGGATCAGCAGATCGGCCAGGCCATCGTCGTCGGTGTCCCCCAGGGCCAGCGCGTTGTTGCGCAGGGCCCCTTCGAGCACCCAGGCTGGGCCGTCGAGCAGCGGATGGTCTTCGTGCATGTCCGCACCCAGGAAGACCAGCACGTCATCCGGGCCGGAACGACCCGCTACGACGTCGTCTCGACCGTCTCCGTCCACGTCTCCAGCGCCCAGGGTGAAGCCGGCCTCCGCTCCCTCGGTGTCGTCAAACCAGAGCTGTTGGGCCTGGAAGGCGTACTCGACCCACTCGTCGACCTGGCCGTCGCAGTCGTCATCCAGGCCGTTGCCGACCGTCTCTCCACCGGCAACCGCCTGGAAGTCCAGTGCAGCCGGATCGGACTGGAAGAAGCTGTCATCGGCGCGCACCTCCACGCGGTACTGCCCCTGGGGTGTGAAGGTGCCTGCGGGATAGCTCGCGGACGACCAGACCTCGTTCCCGTCGGCGTCGAGCCAGGCGCTCACGTAGCTGAGGCTGTCGCCGTCCGGATCCGTCGACTCCTCGCTCACCTCCACAGCGCCCGGGCCACAGGCGGTGGGGGGATCCGGGACCAGGACGATGCCCGGTTGGGTGGGTGGGCTGTTGCCGATGAAGACGTGGGCGCTCTCCACCAGCTCGCTGCTCGACTCCTGATCGTGGACCTGGAGCGTGCACCAGACCTCGGAGTTCCGCTCGAGGGTCTCCACCAGCTTGCGCGACTGCTGTGCGTGTTCCTCACCGCCGACGTACCACCGGTAGTCCGTGCTGAGCTCGTCGCCGTCGTCGTCCCGCAGCGAGGGGACACACTCCAGGGGGTCACCGATTCCTGGAGCCTCCGGGTCGATCTCCAGGGCGTCGATCGCCGGGACCGAGTTCACCAGGGTGATCTCGGCCTCGAGGGGGAGAGCGAAGGAGAAACCGTCGCTGGCGTGGACCTCCACGGTCACGGTCTGCTCTCGGATGGCCGAGTGTGCGGGCAGCGTGTCGGCCTCGACTCCGACCTCCATGCCGTCGATCTCCCACTGGTAGGTGGTGGTGATGGGGTCACCGTCCAGGTCACTCACCAGCGCCACGGCTCGTAGGGCGTCCCCCGCTCTCGCCGGATCCGGCTCGAAGCTCACTGTCGCGATGACCGGAGGGTTGTTGGTCCTCACCGGGAGCTCGGAATCCTCTCCGGTGCAGGACATTGTGATCAGCAGGAGCACATCCTCAGTCTATGGTCGCCAGGGCAGGACCGCTAGGGCTGGAGATGTCTTGAGCGACCGAAACGCAGAGAACCTGGCCGGCTGGGAGCGGGTCGCACGCAGCTACGCTGGGGCTGAAGCGGTGGAGGAGGACGCTGCGATGCGGCAGCGTGTGCGCGACCGCTTCTGCGAGAGGCTGCATGGTGACCGGGTCCTGGAGGTGGGCTGCGGCCCGGGCACGGACGCCGCAGCCTTCGCAGCTCGCGGCTTGCGCGTCACGGCGAGCGACTACGCCGAAGACTTCGTGCGCGTCGTGCGGGAGCGCTATCCGCAGCTCGACGTCCGCCAGATGGACATGAGCCGTCCGGACCTCCCGGCACAGAGCTTCGACGGCATCTACGGCTTCGCCTGCTTCATCCACCTCCCGCGGACGCTGAGCGGCCGGGCCCTGTCGGGGCTGGGGGAACTGCTGGTTCCCGGTGGGCTCCTGGGCCTGGTCCTCGTGGAGTCCGAGAAGGGCATCCGGGAGTACACGATCGAGGGCTGGGGAGGGGACCCGGCGGTGTCGATGCTCTTCACCTGCTACACGCAGCCGGAAATCGAACAACGCCTCCTGGCGGTCGGCTTCGCCGAGGTCTGCTTCCAGCCGGTTCGTTCACCGGTCTACGACGAGATGCCGCGACTGCTGGAGCGTGGCATTCGGGCCTACCAGGTCTTCGCCCGGAGGCCCTTGCTCAGCAGCGGCTAGAGCCCGCTGTACTTGCCGATGATCTCCTTCATGACCTCGGAGGTCCCGCCGCCGATGGGGAGCAGCCGGACATCGCGGTAGGCGCGGGAGATGTCGTATTCCTCGATGAAGCCGTACCCACCGTGGAACTGCAGGCAGTCGTAGGCCACCTTCTGGGCCAGATCCGCCACGTACAGCTTGGCCATGCTGACCTCGAGGGTGGGGTCGCGCCCGGAGTTGCAGGCGTCCACGGCGTGGTAGGTCAGCATCCGGGCGGCGCGCACCGCCGTGAGGTGCTCGGCGAACTTGTGGCGCCAGACCTGGAACTTGCCGATGGGCCGCCCGAAGGCCTTGCGTTCCTTTCCGTAGGCGATCGCGTCGTCGAGCTGGATCTGCATGCCTGCGGTGCCCATCAGCGCTGCGACGAGCCGTTCGCCCTGGAAGTTCTGCATGATGTGGATGAAGGCCGCGTTCTCCTGACCCAGCAGGTAGCGCTGGGGGATCCGGCAGTTGTCGAAGTGGATCTCGCTGCTGTCCACGCTCCGGGTTCCCAGCTTGTTGAGCTTTCGGCCAACCGTGAAGCCGGGGGTCTTGGTGGGGAAGAGGACCAGGCTGATGCCGAAGTGCCCGGGATCACCAGTACGCACCGCCAGCACGATGAAGTCCGCGATGGTGGCGTTGGTGATGTAGGTCTTGGCCCCGTTGATGATGTAGTCGTCGCCGTCCTTGCGGGCCGTGGTCTGGATGTTGGCAACGTCCGAGCCCGCTCCGGGCTCCGTGATGCCGAGGGCCGCGATGTAGTCGCCGGAGACCACCGGGGCGAGAAACTCCGCCTGCTGCTCCGGCGTGCCGATCTCGGCGATCACGGGTGTGGCCATGTCCGTGTTCACCAGCACGCTCATCACCACACCGCCGTTGCGGGACTCGGAGAGCTCTTCGACGTAGGCGGCGGAGTACCACCAGTCGAGCTCCAGCCCACCCACGGCCTCCGGGAATCGAATGCCCAGGAGGCCCAGCTTTGCCATCTCCTTGAAGACCTCGCGGGCTGGCCACTGTCCCGCCTTGTCCCACTCCTGGCGGAAGGGGTACAGCGTCTCCCGGGCGAAGTTGCGCACCGTGTCACGCAACATTTCGTGCTCGTCGTTCCAGGGGGGAAAGCTCATACCGGCCATCGGCGGACTCCTTTGTAGTCAGTGACTACAATGTTTCGGGCTTCGCATCAACCCAGATGAGGCGAAAGCTTGCGGGGCGGCCCGCTGGAGGGCAAGATGGGGGCCTCCTCAGGGGAGCTCCCCATGTGTCGTGCTCTGTCTGTCGCCCTGCCTGTCTTTGTCGTGGCTCTGTCGGGCTGTCGCAACGAGTACAGCACCTTCAGCCCTGCGCTGAAGATGGTGCTCACGGTGAGCGATCCCAGCCCCACCGCCGGGGACAAGGTCGACTACCTGGCCTACATGGACGGTGCCGCGGAGCCCATCCTGCTCGAGGATGTCGTGCTCTCGTCGACGGGTGAGGACCTGCTGTCCTGGGGCGACGGGATCCTGGTGCCGACCCTCGCTGGAAGCCACACCATCGTGGGCACCGCGACATTCGAGGGCAGCCCCTACATCGCCACCGCCAAGATGCAGGTCGAGCCCGGTGCGCCGGCGCTCGTGGACCTTGCGCTCGACGACTACCAGGCCAGGGCAGGGGAGACCATCGCCTGGTCGATTCGGGCCTGGGACAGCTACGGGAACGAGACTGACACCAAGACGGTGACGGTGGAGACCGACAGCGAGTATGCGGTCATCCAGGGCGCGAGCATCTACAGCACCGTACCGGACCTCTACTCCGCCACAGCCACCGCCAGCGAGGGGCCCTTCGACGTGGAGGAGTTCATCTTCACGGCATCGGATCCCGCCACCCTGTCGCTGTCGCTCTCGGACACGGATCTGGAGAAGGAAGAGACCACCGTTGCCACCGTGCTCATCCAGGACGAATACGGCAACGAGGTCGACATGCCCTTCGAGCTCTGGGTCGAGCCCGGGTCGGACGTCGAGGTCAACTTCAACGCCATCACCTTTCACGACGAGGGCGAGTTCACCGTCTGGGCTGCCACGCCGGACCAGGCCTTGAGCGATAGCGTCGGTCCCTTGCTGATCGACAGCACCGGCCCCGACCTGGTGGTGGAGAACCCCCTGCGAGGCACCCAGACCATCGATGCGGGGGACTTCGTCAGCGGTACGGTCTCGGACGAATGGACCGGGGTCGCCAGCGTCATGGTGAACGGGGACAGCGCCACCATCAGCGGTGATGGTTGGAGCGTCTGGCAGGACTACGGCTTCGGCACCACCTTCCTGGACACCGTCGCTGTGGACGGGGACAGCAACCAGACAACGGACAAGCGTGCGGTGTTGAGCGGAAGCTACACCCCCTACGGAGATGGCATCGGGGATGGCATCCAGGCGCGGATCACCGAACAGGGCTTCGACAGCCTGGAGGATCTCGCCTCCGAGTTTTTGGACCTGAACACCCTGGCCTCACAGATCCCCAACCCGGTGGTCAACCAGAAGTACAAGATCTTCGGGTCCACCCACACCAGCATCAAGATCACCCTGGACAGTCTGAGCTTCGGGACCACGGAGTTGGACCTGGATCCCACCAGCGGCGGCTACCTGGACACCACCGCCGTGATCAACGACCCCTACATCCACTTCAACGCCTCGGGGAAGGTCATCTGGATTCCCTATTCGCAGTCCGGAAGCATCTCGGCGGACTGGATCGAGTTGAGCATGGACCTGTACCCCTACGTGTCCAGCGGCGTCCTCGGAGTCGATGTCTACAACGCCGACACCACCACCGATGACTTCGACTTCGACCTGGAGGGGTGGCTCTGGGATGTGCTCGACTTCTTCGGCATCTCCTTCGATGGACTCATCGAGAGCTTCCTGACCGACATGATCTCGGACATGGCCGAAGACGAGATCCCGGACCTGGTGGCGGACGCGGTGCAGGGTCTTGAGATCGGCGAGAGCTTCGAGATCGAGGGCAACGTCTACGACTTCGATGCCGTGCCCTACAGCGTCAGCGTGGACGATGACGGCCTGACCCTGGGTCTGGAGACCTGGTTCACCGCCGATCAGTGGCTCAGCTCCTTCAGCAGCACACCGGGCTCGTTGATCTGGCCCTACGCGGCTCCCAGCTACGCCTCCAGCACCGACTCCATGGTGCTGGGGCTCTCCCAGGACTTCCTCAACCAGGCGCTTCACGCGCTGTGGGGTGGGGGACTGCTGGAGATGGAGCTGCCCGCGGAGGACCTGGGCCTGGACCTGGGCGACCTGGCGGTCTTCCTACCCAGCCTGACGGACCCCGCCATCGGCGTGGTGGCCTACCTTCCTCCGGTGGTGCTGCCAGGCACCGGCACCTCCCTGCTGGACCTGCAAATCGGCGATCTGGAGCTCAGCATCTACAACGGCTCGATCGACGAGGCGAACCTGTGGATGCGCTTCTACGTACAGGTGCAGGCGGGGCTCGAACTCAGCGCTACCGGCAGCCTCATGAGCGCGGGTGTGGGTGATGTTCAGATCGACTTCGACCTGGTCTACCCCAACGAGCGGTCCATGCATGCCAGCGATGCAGAGGTGCTGCTCAGCGAGCTGGTGGGCCTGATTCTTCCTTCTCTGACCGACGCGCTGGGCGAGATCGAGATTCCGGAGCTCGAGGGCTTCACCCTGAGCAACATCAACGTGGAGCTGGATGGGGCCGAAGACGGCTACGTCACGCTCGGCGGGGAACTCTCGACGAACTGAGAGCGGCGCGGCCAGCGATCACAGCGCTGCGATCCACTCCGATGCCGGTGCATCGTCCGGCAGGTCCGAGGGACGGGCTGCGATGGCCTCGTCACCGGCCGCTCGCAGCTCCAGCACCCGCTTCTCCGTGTCTTCCGGGAACCAGCCGGCGCTGCCTTCGGGCAGGTGACGGCGCTCGGCCCAGACACCTCCGCGGATGGTCTCCAGTTCGACCTCCACAGGCAGCACGGTCCGGAATGCCCTTGCGTCGAAGCGAGCGAGGTCAGCTCGCCCCTCAGCCAGGAGCAGGCGCTGAGGATTCACACGCAGCACTTCGAGCCACTGTCGGCCTGACCAGCCTTCGGGCAGGTCCAGGACAGCCTCCATGAGTTGCCTTCGATCGCAGAGACCGCTTCGGGCTGCGTGCTCCAGTACCTCGACGCTGAAGGAGGGGTTGTGAACGATGTCGACGCAGGCCGTGACCGCCTTGGCGGCGTCCCCTCGTGCGCCGGTCCACCAGTCCGGTTCCCAGGCCTCGGCAGGCAGCGCCTGTTCAACCGCGAGCACGCCGATCGCTCGCGCGATGCTGGTCTCCAGGGAGCCGTTGGAGGCCTGCTCGGCCTGCAGAGTCCAGGCGGGGACGCGGACGGTGCAGCGACTCCATTGATCCGGTCTCAGCGGCTTGTCTGCGGCTACGCGATGCCGCCGCAGGATCTCGGCCGTAGCCTCGACAGCGACCCTCTGAAGCAGACCCATGGGTGTGAGCGTCAGGCCCAGGCAGGTGCTCAGCCAGGTAGAGCCCAGGCCTCCCTGGACCGGAACTGGACCGAGCTCGATCCCGGACAGATCCGGCTGTTGACCGGCTCGGACAGCCAGCGCCACCTGGGCAAAGAGACCGCCCAGATCCAGCTCGCAGGGGTGCAACAACCAGCTCGCTGCTACGCGACCGCAGATCTCGTTTGCCACCGCCGCTGCGCGAAAGATGTCGCCGACGCTCCCCTGGTCGTCTTGCCACAGCGCTGGCACGCCGCCGCCAGGGCTTGCCCAGAAGAGGTGGTCTGGCGCCACCGAGCTCGGGTGGCGCGTCGCTCCTTTGGCCGCGAGCTGCTGCAGCCGCACCCGCGCCCGGACCTCCGATGGGATGTCTCGCACCGTGAGCGCCCACCGCGTCGCCTCAGCAAGCATCAGTATTCGAAGCTCCACTGAAGGCCGGTGGCGTAGAAGCGTCCGCCGATCTCTACGTTTTCCCCATCCACGGGGTAGCCCGCGCGAATTTCCGAAGTCTGTGGGCGTTCCAGGGTGCCCTGAGCAAGGCTGTGGATCTGCAGGAAGGAATCCCAGGACACCGGTCCTTCGACCAGACCCCAGACCGCTCCGTGTTCTGCGCCCAGTCCGACCCCGAAGATCAAACGATCGCTGTCCATCAGCGCGGTCTCGGCCCGTTGGCCCACAAGAGGCGAGGGCTCGTAGCCAAAGCCAGCACGAACGGTCGGGCGAAGCCACCCGGCGCCTCTGGGAAGATCCCGCGTGGGCAGGTACCACTCTGTGCCCAGGCGCAGGCTCCAGGTGTTGCGCCACTCGAACACCGGAGTGAGTCCGGCGCTGATGTCCACCTGGGAAGTGTCCGCGAGGCTGGTCTGGAGACTGGCATCGAGCAGCTTTGAATAGTTCAGCTGCATCGCAGCCCAGCGGGTGTGGTGGACATCGACGTAGGTGGAGAAGACGTCTTCTCGCGAGTAGCTGGCACCCAGCTGGAGCTGCTGCGGGACATAGTGATCGAAGACGGACACCTGGGCCTGGGCCACGGCGGCCATGACCAGGGGCTCCAGATCGCCCACGTCGGTAGCGTGAGCGTTGATCTGGGCATCCAGGCCCACCTCGACCGGGAGTCCACCTTCGCCTCGCCAGGTGGCGCCCAGAGCGAGCCCCTTCAAGCGAGGAAAGAGCTCCCCCGGCTTCCACTGCAGGCCAGCCACGGGTACCGCGGCAGGTTTCAGTTCGAAGGTGAGCTCGTGTACATCCGCGGTGCCACTGGCCACGTCTCCCAAGCCGCCATCTGCGTCGCCATCCACCACGGCATCGACGGTGAAGGTGGCATTCAGGTAGGAACGGCTGAGCACGCGAACGCCGGCGCCGATGTACAGGCTGGTCAGCGGTTTTGCACCGAAGCCGACCGCCATCGCATAGCGCTGGGTCCGGTTCTGGTACATGAAGTAGGTGGGCACGCGCGGCTCGATCGTCTGGTAGCGAATCAGCCTTCCCGTCGGCACGAAGAGCGAGAGGCCAACACCCAGCCGCGGTCCAACGGCGCGGCGGATCCCCAGCATCGTCCCGTCTCCGGGATCGATGCCCCCGATCTGCAGGGGTGCGTCCTGCTGGTCGAGCAGGCCGTCCCGGTTGGTGTCCCAGTAGACCGATGGAAAGGGCTTGAAGTCGAATCGAACCAGCGAGTAGCCGAGAAGCACCTGGCTGCGCGACGAACCCGCCAGCGCGGCAGGATTCAGCAGTGCCGAGCCCGCATCACCGGGTAGTGAGACCCCTCCCTGGGCTCGGCCCATGGCGCGGGCGCCGAAGCCGTAGAGCTCCGCGGGGCTGGCCCACGCTGCGAGCAGCGCGAGTATCACCGCCTACCCGTACCCGATTTCGGGAACGGGAGTCAGGGCCAGCTGACGGAGAACCTGGACCAGGCCCATGGGGTTCTCCTTGGGCAGGGCCTGCGAGAGGCAGGCCGCGCGCGCGGAGAGGTAGGCTGTGGCCATTCCTGAGCCGCGGTAGGGGCCGTATTCCTGGTCCTGGTTGTCCGACACGGAGTAGCCATGAGCCAGGAACTTGCCTGTCAGGTTGCCCCACTCCTTGCGCGGGAAGCGATGGTCGGAGAAGTAGTAGAACTTCTCGACCGGGCAGTCGGGATGACTCGCGGCGCCCACGGTCTCCGGCAGGTCAGCAGGGTAGGCGCGCTCGCCCTTGGGGTGTGCGGCAGCGAGCACGACCGAGCCATTCTCGACGGCGTTCGCACAGCAGTCCCGCAGCAGCAGGGCCTTGCCCATGTTGGGCGTGCCCAGGCTCAGGTTGATGACCTGGGCTCCGTTCTTGGCGGCGGTCTCGATGCCCGCAGCCATCAGGTCGGCGCTGGTCTTCAGTCGTGCGTTCATGATCTTCACGCCGAGAAGACGCGCTTTGGGCGCCAGGCGATGCACTGCGACCGCGATCTCGGTCCCGTGTCCGTTCTCGTCGTGGAAATCTGCACCCAGCAGTGCGTGACCGGTGGCACCCAGTTGGATGCTCCAGCCGTCGATCTCCACGCCTGACAAGCGAGGGTCGTTCTTGTCGACGCCGCTGTCGATCAGGGCGATGGTGACCCCGTCGCTGTCGTAGTCCTGTCCTCTGAACCGCATCGACTTTCGTGCCCGGGTTTCGATTATCTTCCCGCCCGCGCTCGCAAGTCCGGGGCAGCAGGATGACCGAAACATAATACAGCAGGCTCATGGCGGCACCTTCGGACCCGCTCGCTGACTTCCGGGATCGCCGGGCTGGGAGTGTCGGCGAACGTCGAGCCCTGCAGGCTCTGCAGCAGCGCTTGGGTGAGCTGGGCTGCTCTGTGAGTCGTGAGGGCTTCGTCACCGCGACCAGCAGCGCGGGGGTGGCCTTCGGTCATCTTGCTCTGGCCTTCCTCCCCGCCCTCAGTTCGTGGTTCTGGCCAGGGTGGTCCACCCTTCTGTTGGTGCTGATCGTGATCTGCATGTGGTCCGAGTGGAGGGGCAGGGGGGGGCTTCGTGAGCACCTCCCTCGTGGGCGCAGCTACAACCTGGTCGTGCCCCTTCCCCACGACGAGCCTGTCGCCGAGCGCCTGGTGCTGGTGGCTTACGTGGACCAGCCGGAGTCCGGCCTGGGCTTCACCCGGCGCTTGCTCGCCGGGGGAGGCGCGTGCACCGCGTTCCTGGCCGTCAGCGCCGTCCTGCGCAGCGTCGTGGAGTTCGAACTGCTGGACTACGTGCACCTCGTTTCGGCAGGGCTGCTGGGACTGGTCACAGCGGTGGCTTTCCTGTTGTGGCGATCCGTGCGTGGCTCCGGCCCCAGCGTAGGAGTCGGTCGTCTGCTCGATGTCGCGGGTGATCCGCCGTCTCTGGACGGCACCCAACTCGTTCTCGCCTTCTGCGGCGCTGGACACGCTTATGAAACGGGACTCCGGACCCTGAAGCGCCAACACCGTCACGAGTGGGGGCCTGAGACCCGCTACGTACCGGTCGGGGACCGTAGCTTGGACGAGGTGCTGGGATGATCCTCATGGGCATTGCCGGCGCCGCCACCCTCAGCGGCACCGTGCGCGATGTGGACGGGAAGCCTCTCGCGGGTCTCTCCGTATACGCCTATGACGAGCGCCTGGCCTACGGTGTGGCCTCCACCGACACCGCGGGTAGCTGGTCGATGGTGCTGCCTGGTGGACGCTTCCGGGTGCGCGTGCTTCCCCAGAGCAACCACGTCGAGCGCTTCTACCCCGACGCCTGGGACTACTGCGACGCCGCGGTGATCCGGGTGGACGACGACGACACGGTGCAGGGTCTGGATCTGGTGCTGGGAGATGGCGGCACTCTGTCAGGGGTGCTCTTGGACAGCTCTGGGGATCCCGTGGAGGGGGCCCTCGTCGAATGTGGGGGGGTGGACCAGCGCAGCGGCTTTGTGGATCGCTCCGCCTTCAGCGACTCCCTGGGAGCCTTTCGCTGCGTGGGCCTGGACAGCGACAGCAACGGCAGCGGCTACTCCGTCGCGGCCGATGTGGAGGGCTGGCCGGACCAGTACCTGGGCGGGGTGTACAGGAACGAGGATGGGCCGGAGGCGATCAAGGTCACCGTGGCCGAGGACACCGACATTGGCGAGTTCGTGCTCATGGACGGCATTCGTGTGGCGGGCACGGTGGATGGCTACGACGGCCCCGTCGCCCAGGCGAATGTCCACGTGTACAGCTACGGGCAGGTCGCGGACCTGCTCTCCGAGGATGACGGCAGCTACCTGGCGCAGGATCTACCGCCGGGAGACATCGTCGCCTGGGCCAGCCTGGAGGGCTACGGCCTGACCTACCACCCCGATAGCGACCTCCCGACGACGGAGGTCTCGGCCGAGGAGGGTGAGCAGGTGGAGGGGGTGGACATCTTCATGCCCGAGGAGGCTCGTGTCACCGGTCGGGTGATCGGGGAGGGCGATCTCAGCGGTGTGACCTTGCTGGCCTACAACGACAACTACACCGTCGGACTCGGGGCGCCCGTCGCCGCGGATGGTTCATTCAGTGCCAGAAGGCTGCGTGAGGGCACCTGGCACCTGTACTTCTATGCGGCGGCCGAGGGCTACCTGGATGACTTTGCCCGGGACGAGCAAGAACAACGGCTGAGCTTCGAACTCTCCGGTCCCGGCGACGTGGTGGAGGTCGATGTGCAGCTTCGTCTCGGCGCTCAACTGAAGGGTGTGGTTCGCGACGACGCCGGGGATCCGGTCTATGGGGCTTCGGTGCGGGCGAGCCATGAGAACGGTACCGAGTACCGAGCTCGAAGTGTCAGGACCGAGCGGGACGGGAGCTATCAGTTGGTGGGCCTCGCACCGGGCCGTCACATCCTGGATGTGTCCTACACGGCCTACTGCAGCGCCGATCCCGACTACGTTCCCTGGTACGTCCCGGACACCCCGCACGAGCTGGCGGCGGAGTACCTGGAGCTCGAAGGTGGTGAGATCCTGGAGCTGGACTGGGAGATTCCGGTGGACAGCGACCATGACGGCATGTCCGATGCCTGGGAGCGGGAGCAGGGACTGGACGTCGGCCGAGACGATTCGGACGAGGACCCGGACGAGGACGGCCTGTCCAACCTGGAGGAGTACTGGCTGGGACTGAATCCCTTCGACAGTGACCAGGCACCCCGCTGTGGCGGGTGCAACAGCACGGTGGGTGGGCTCTGGCTGCTCCCGCTGGTCCTTCTCCGACGGCGGCGAGACTGAAGACCTCCCACAAGATCCTCCTTGGCCTGGTGGTCGGAGGCCTGATGACGGTGGTCGCCCTCTGGGGTGTCCCGATGGCCGAGCTCGGAGAAGCCTTCGGGCAGATGGAGCTCGTGTACCTCGTACCCGTGGGGCTGCTGTTCGTGTTGCAGCAGGTGGTCCGTGGCTGGCGACAGACCCTCATCGTCCGTACCCTGAAGCCCGAAGCATCGTACTGGACGAACCTGGGCGTCCTCTGCATGGGCTTCTTTTGCGTGAACATCTTCCCCGCCCGCCTGGGGGAGGTCGTCCGCCCGATCCTCCTACGCCGTCGCCTCGGCATCCCCCTGGGGGCGGGCTTTGGGGCGATGTTCGTAGAACGTCTCTTCGACCTGACCGCGACGGTGATCATCCTCATGGGGGTCCTGGTCTTCGTCGACATGCCCACCCGGGAATTGCAGATCTTCGGGGAGAGCCGGGATGTGGTGGCGCTCGGCCAGGGCGTCGCGACGGGCCTTCTCCTTCCGGTCCTGGTCGGCGTGTTGGCCCTGCTGGTGGTCGGGGACCCCGTGCTTCGTCTCGGTGAGCGTCTGTCGGGCTCCTTGCCCTCGGGGTTGAAGAGGCTCGTGGACCTGGGTCTCGGCTTCGCGCGCTCTTTCGTCGAGGGCTTGCAGGCTGTTCGACAGCCGCTGCTCTTGGGGAGAATCGTCTTCTGGACTGCGGTGACCTGGGGGGGCAGCGCTTTCATGTACACCCTCCTCGCCCAGAGCCTGGGGCTGGGTGACCTGATCGGCTACGGCGAAGGCATCGGTGTGATGGTCCTCATCATGTTGGCCACCATGGCGCCCGCACCACCGGGCTTCGTGGGCGTGTACGAGGCCGCCGCACGGGGAGCGCTCGCCCTCTTCGGGGTCTTCGGGCTTGGCCTGGACGGCCCGGCTCTGGCCTTCGCTCTCGTCCTGCACTGGTGGACCTACCTGGTGCAGGCCGTCACGGCGTGGTGGTTCTTCCGAGAGGAGGGGGAGTCACTCGCTGCGCTGGCTCGGGAGGCTCTCGGGCGCAGGGACTGACCGGACTACTGCTGCAGCGTGCTCCTGGGGTCGAAGCGCAGGGCCTCGACCCAGGAGACCATCTGGGACTCGCCCTCGATGCGCCCCATTCGGATTCGGTCGAAGCCGGAGTGCCAGCGCAGGCGGTACTCATGGGTGAAGGCGTGCCAGTCGCTGGCCTGCGGCGGCAGCCCCGTCGCGCTCAACGCGGCCGTGCGCCGCATGGCTCGGGGGAGAGCCACGTGCACCAGGTAGATGCGACCCTCCTTTGTGCGGATGAAACCATGGGCCAGGCGGATTTCGCGGCCATCGCGGGGGTCCAGATCCTCGATGGAGAGGATGTCACCCATCTGCACGCTGACCTCGTCCCGAGCTTCATCCCAGCCCTTTCCTGCCAGGTACTGAAGGTCTACGAAGACGCCCTCGCCTTTGCTGTAGGGCTCGAGTTGTTCCTCGCCGGGGGCGAGATCGGTCGGAGGCGCCAACCCGCTGAGCACGGGCTCTTTTGGGTCACAGGATAGCAAGAGCACCAGGAGCACGACTCAGGTTATCGCTGTGGGATGCCGACCGTCACCGTTCTCCACTTCGCCGTGCTGCGCGAACGCCGTGGGGTGCGGCAGGAAGCCCAGGAAGTCGAGGCTGGTACCACCGTGGTGCAACTCTACGACCGTCTCTTCCCCGCTGGCCCGCAGGGTCGTCTGCCCGTCGGCTACGCGGTCAACCAGTGCTACGTCGGGGCCGAGCACGAGCTCCTAGACGGTGATGAGGTGGCCTTCATCCCGCCCGTTGGAGGTGGGTGATGTTCCAGGTGCAGGAGGCGGAGCTGAACCCGGCTTCTCTGAGGGACGCCGTGATCGACCCCGGCCACGGTGCCGTCCTGGTCTTCGAGGGGGTCGCCCGGGACAACTTCGAAGGTCGCCGGGTGGTCGGGCTGTCCTATGACGCCTACGCCGAGATGGCCTTGCCGGTCATGGACGCCATCGCTGGAGAGGCGGGGCAACGCTGGGGTGCGAAGGTGGCCATCGCTCACCGTACCGGAGCCCTCCAGGTGGGCGAGACCAGCCTGATCGTGGCGGTCGGCACCCCCCATCGAGCGGCCTGTTACGAGGCGAGCCGCTATGTCATCGAGGAGGTCAAGAAGCGACTGCCGGTCTGGAAGAAGGAGCACTACAGCGATGGAGAGGCGTGGAAGCCCAATTCCCCGTGAGCAGAGGCGCTTTCAGGACCGTCTGCCCGAGGACTTCCTGCACCCCGACCTGAACCCCTACCTGAAGATTCACAGGGCCTGGGGTCGGCCCGTCCTGACGGCGGACGAGGCGGCGGATTGCCGGGGTGGCTGGCACGAGGAGTTCGGGCGCGAGGCGCCGCTGCACGTCGAGATCGGCCCGGGCAACGGCTTCTTCCTGTCCGGTATGGCCGCGCAGCACCCCGAGTGGAACTGGCTCGGGGTGGAGATCCGCTACAAGCGGGTGGTGCTCACCGCGCGAAAGCTCCGTGGGGCGGTGGTCGAGGATCACGCGCGAATCTGCCGCTACGACGCCAATTACCTGGGCGAGCTCTTCTGTCCCGGTGACATCGCGGCTCTGTACATCAACCACCCGGATCCCTGGCCGAAGGACCGCCAGGCGAAGAACCGCCTGCTCGGGCCCGAGTTCGTGCACCTGCTGGAGGAGCTCCTCGCTCCGGGTGCCGAGCTTCGTCTGAAGACCGACCATCTCATCAACGTCGAGGGCCTGTCGAAGGCCATCGAAGGGCGTCCCTTTGAGCTCTTGGGGCGCAGTGACGACGTGAGGGGGCAGGGGACGCCGTGGGTAGACGACGTGGTCACCAACTACCAGCGCAAGTTCTACGAGAAGGGCCTCCCCGTCTACGCTGTTTGGCTGCGCAGGATGCTGGGAACACCACCATGAATCTGCTCTTCGGTCTCACGGTCCTGGTCGGGTGCCACGAGGCCGGTCAGGAAGGCGCCGAGCTGCCCGAGACCCCGCCGGTCACGGCCCAGAGCCCGTCGGCTCCGGTGGTCACCGGCCCACCCGCACCAAGCGGGCTCCATCTGGATCTGCGCTGGAAGGATGGTGAAAGCAGCAAGGACTCGCACTGGACCACCACCCAATACCTGGTGGAGGGCCGAAGCCTGACCTGGAGCCAGACCTACAGAGGCTTCCGGATGCACCCGAGGGAGGACCTCCGGGGGAGCCTGACGCTGGATGAGCCCCAGGCATCGGCGATCTGGGCCGCGGTGGAGGACCCCGTGCTGGCGACCGGCGGGACCTTCAGCGGCCTGAGCGGGTCCCGCTACCACTACGAAGAGGTGGACCTCACCGCCGACAAGGATGGGGTGCGAAGGACCCTGGTCTTCGCCATCGAGAAGGGTGAGATTCCCGAGACCTCCGGATCAGCTCCGGAAGTGCCTTTTCCCGAGACCGAACAGTACCGAGCGCTTGTGGACCTCTCGAGGGCTCTGAGGGCAGCGAGGCAATGAGCGACGACCAGCCTCAGTAGTCCAGCATCATCTCCAGCTCCTCGCACCATTCCTGGGCTGCGTTCGCGTCGCAGGATGTTCCGGCGGGGCAGGGCGGGTCGAACTTCACGTCGCAGACCGCGACGGCGCTGTGTAGAGCGCCCTTGTCGTCGCACATGCAGTCGTCCAGGCCGTACTCGTCACAGGTCGTGTGCTCCGGGCACAGAACGCGTGTCGGCGCGGCCACCTCGGGCTTCACGGCGTCCTGCTGCACTGTGTATGCGGAACCGTCCCAGACCCAGGTGATGGGCGCTTGTTCCCCCCCGGACGTGGTGGTTCCCCCGAGCTGGAGATTGGGCGCGCAGGTCAGCGAGGGCGCCTCTCCAAGCACGTTGCCCTCCCACAGTTCCGTCATGCGATCGGTGTCGAGGACCATCACGAGCAGGCTCATTGGGGCGGTGTCCGGCGCTCCGGGCTTCGAAGGCTCACCGAACAGCAGGGCGATCTCGGCCTCCCCGTCGGCGTCGAGATCGCTGGAGCATCGATTGACGACGAGCAGTTCCGGATTGGTTGCAGCGAGGGAAGGAGCAAGGAGAAATAGGATCATGACCTTTCAGGGAGATTACAGGTGAGAGGCTCAGGTATTATCTACGTAGTATCGTTGGGCTTGGCAGGGCAGCCAACCGGACTCGATGGCTCTATTCTTCCTCACGCTTGCAGCGTGTATCGGTGACTTCACTCTACGGCGCGAGAGCGTCCAGGTGGAGTCGTACAGTTTCGTCACCGAGACCTTCGAGCAAATGGCCCTGCCCCAGGTCGATCTTCTCTTCGTGGTCGACGACACCGGCTCGATGTCCCAGGAGCACCAGGCCCTCGCGGACAGCTTCGCCGCGCTGGTGGTGGCGCTGGACGATCAGGGCCTGAACTGGCAGCTGGGCGTGGTGAGCACGGACCCGAGCCAGGGGGGCACACTTCTTGGCGATCCCTGGATCCTGACACCTGCATGGCCGGACCCGGAGGAGGCCTTCTCGGAGGCCGTCAATGTCGGTACCAGCGGTACAGTCAGCGCCGGGCTGGCCTCGCTCTCCATGGCGCTCTCCCCCACGGCGCTGGAGGGCGTCAATCGGGGCTTCCGCCGACAGGATGCAGCTCTGCAGGTCGTCGTCGTCAGCGACGGCGACGACGAGAGCGCAGTCTGGCTGTTCGATCCCGTCCAGGACACCTTGGACCTGCTCGAGCAGGAGGCTCTGCTCAGCGGCCGGCCGGCGCAGTTCAGTGCGGTGGTGGGAGATGTCCCCGACGGCTGCACCGGAGACAACGGCACCGCCCTGCCCGGTACGCTCTACGCGACGGTGGCGGAACAGACCGAGGGCGTTGTAGCCAGCATCTGCCAGACCTCTCTGGATGAGGTGCTGCAGGAGCTCGCCGCCCTGGTGGTGGAGGTGGACGACACCTTCGTACTGGCGGGTGAGCCCCACGATGACAAGGTCCGGAGCGTCAGGGTCGACGGCACGCTCGTGGACGAGGGGGCGTGGGCGCTGCTCGCGAAACCCTGGCGGATCGTATTCGAGCTTCCGCCGGCAGCGGGGAGCGTGGTGGAAGTTCGCTATCGCCTGGCGGGGGATGACTAGTGTTGATGCTCCTCAGCACCGCTCTCGCAGCCACCCTCGTCACCGACATGGACCTCGAGAACGACGACGGTGGCCTCGTCCCGTCCACGGGTGATCTCCAGTGGGAGTGGGGGGTTCCGAGCACCGGCCCGAACGCGGCGCTGGAGGGAACCCGCCTGTGGGCCACTCGACTGGGCGAGCCCTACCTCAATGACGCACAGGGCTCTCTCCAGTTGCCCCATGTCGACCTGGTCTCGCTCTCGGCTCCAACCCTGAGCTTCTGGCACTGGACCGACATCGACGGCAGTGACTCGGCGGTGATCGAAGCGCAGGTGGGCGGCGTCTGGGCTCGGGTGGACCCCGTCTACGGCTACCCCAGCGCTCAGGGCTTCACGGGAGCGACGGAGGGCTGGGAGCTGGTGGTGGTGGATCTGGTTGGTCTGGGCAGCCTGGACCAGATTCGCCTGACCTTCAGTGCGGATTCCAGCGTGCAGGGAGCCGGCTGGTACCTGGACGAGGTGCAGCTCTGGGATGGGGACGTTGCTCCCCCGAGGGTTTCCGACCTGGATCTTCTGGAGGACACCGAGGATCTGGTCGGTCCCTACACGGTGAGCGCCCTGGTTCAGGATGACGTTGGAGTAGGTCTCGTCCAGCTGCTGGTGTCCATTGACGGTGGCCAGGAAGAGGCCATCGATATGAGCCTGGCCGGGGACGGTCGTTGCACCGCTAGCGTGGAGGCTCAGCCCGCGGACACCACGGTCGAGTACGCCGTGGTCGCCAGCGATGGCAGCAACAGCGCCCGTTTTCCCGAGTTCGGCTACGAGAGCTTCCGGGTACGCCTTCCGGCACCGACAGATCTCAGCGGTCCCGAGGGCCGGATCGTCGATCTCAGCGTGGATCTGGACTGGCTCGCTCCCGAGAGCATTCACCTCGTCGAGAGCTATCGGGTGTGGAGCGATGAGCAGCTGGTCGCCGAGGTCTCTGCACCGCCAGCTAGCGTGCCCATTCACGGGGACGACAACTTCCAGGTCAGCGCGGTGTACGACGTCGGGGAGGGAGACCTCTCCGAAGAACTGGTGCTGGACTCGGCCTGCCCCGCGATCCACAGCCTGGAGCCCTCGGCCCTGTGGCAGGGCGAGACCGTCACGATCTCGGTCGAAGGGAGCTACCTGCTGCTGGTCGATGGCGAGGCCTCCGCAGACCTGGGGGAGGACATCGAGGTGCTGTCCGTCCACGTGACGGACGTCGACCGCTGTGAGATCGAGCTTCAGGTGGCCGAGGACGCAGTCGTGGGCGAACACCCGCTCGTCCTCATCAGTGGGGACCTGTCCATACCTTCGGAGCTGAGTCTGGAGGTTCTCGATGGCGAGGACCGTCCTCGGCTCACCGACATTGAGCCGCAGTCCCTGACCCAGGGTGAGTCCGGTTCTCTGGTGCTACAAGCCAGCGATGTCTTCGAGGATCTGCCTCTGGTGGACCTGGGCGACGGTGTGGTGGTGCAAGCGGTGACGAAGTCCACCGATGACACCGTGCTGGTGGACGTGGTGGTGAGCCCGCTCGCTCCGCTCGGGTGGCGACCGGTCGAGGCGGATGACGGCCATCGCCTTCTGGAGGGCGTGGAGTTTCGGGTGGAGGCCTACGCTCCTCCGGTAGAGACCTGCAGCCACGCACCGGGTGCAGCGACGGGCCTCTTCTCCCTGCTCATCCTGCTCTTGCGTCGCCGCGACTGAAGCGGTCCTCGAGCAACTCGGCCACGGTGGTGGCCACATCCAGTCGTCCCTGTGAGCGGCTGGCAGCCGCCATCGTCGCGAGCGCCGGGGAGTCGCGCATCATCATGGTGATGCGGTCCAAGACCGCGGGCACCTGAAGATCGGCCTCGGTGACCACCATCGCCGCACCGAGCTCTTCCAGACCTCGGGCGTTGGCTTCCTGGTGGTTGTCCGTGACGTTGGGTGAGGGGATCAGGAGGGCCGGCTTGCCCAGTGCGGTGAGCTCGGCCAGGGTGCTGCTTCCTGCGCGGGCCACGACCAGATCCGCCGCTGCGTAGGCGTCGCCCATCCGGTCCTCGTAGTCCACCAGCCGAACGCCCTCCGGCGGCTCTCCGAGGTCCCTCACCACCTGCTCGTGGTAGCGCGTACCGGTGATCCAGAGAAGTTGCCAGCCCCGCTGCGGGGCCCTCGCGGCCGCCAGGGCCAGCGCGTTGATCGTGGCCGCACCGAGGCTGCCGCCGACGACCAGCAGGACCGGCTCGTCGGCGCTGAGCCCGTAGCGCTCCAGAGCCGGGGCGCGCTCACCGCTGAGCACCTTCGGGTTGACGGGGCATCCCACGGTCTCCATGGGGGCGCTGGACCGGATCCGAGGAGCGCTCTCCTCGTAGGTCAAGAACACCAGGTCGGCGAAGCGGGCGCAGAGACGGTTGGCCAGGCCCGGGGCGAGGTTGGCCTCATGGATGGCCCTGGGAATGCCCAGAGTCCAGGCTGCCAGCACCGTCGGAGCCGAGATGTACCCGCCGACGCCGAGGACGACCTGGGCCCGAAGATTCTTGAGGAGCGAGCGTGCCTCGAGCACCGATCGCAGGAGGGAGAAGGCGAAACCAAACTTCCCCACCAGCCCCCCTCGGGGGTATCGGGGAGCACGGATGGGGTGGAAGTCGTAGCCGCGTTGGGGTGCAACCCGCCCCTCCAGCCGGTCGGCATCGCCGACGTACAGCACCTCGTGTCCCCGCTCCCGCATGGCATCGCCCATGGCCAGGGCAGGGTAGACGTGTCCACCGGTTCCACCACCGGCAAGAATGACGCGCATTAGGGTTCATAACGTGGGCGCCCTCCGATTTACGAGCAGTGCTGCGACACGCCTTCGGCAAGCCATCGCCGAGGCTGGCGGAGTCGAGGTCTTCGCCATCGGCGAGGTGGACGGGCTGGGAAGGGTCACGGACCTGGAGGTCCACTGCCGCGGAAACGAAGGGGCGGTCCCGGCCCTGATGACCCGCCCTCGTCCGGGACAGGTGGTCATACACAACCATCCCAGTGGCGTGCTCCAGGCCTCCCAGGCGGACATGGTGTTGGCGAACCGCTACGGCGACGACGGCATCGGGGTGGTGATCACGGACAACGGGGTGGAGGCGGACCTGTGGGTCGTAGAGCCCCTGCGCAAGGTGCGGGTGCCGGTAGACAGGGAGGCCTTGCGCCGCTTCTTCGAAGAGGATCTCCCTGCGGTGCTTCCGGACTGCGAGGAGCGTGAAGGGCAACTGGAGATGGCGCTGGCGGTAGCCCGGAACCTGGACGAAGGAGGGGTACTTCTGGCCGAGGCGGGGACGGGGACCGGCAAGTCCCTCGCCTACCTGGTGCCCGCGGTCTTGTGGGCCCGAGCCAATGAATCCAAGGTGGCGGTGAGCACCTTCACTCGCACCCTTCAGGGCCAGCTCCTGTCCAGCGACCTTCCTCTGATGCGCAGGGCGGGCCTGGACTTCCTCGCCGCTGTACTCAAGGGCAGGTCCAACTACCTCTGTCGTCGCAAGATGGAGGCTGCGCTGGCCGACCCCGAGGACCACGGCGAGTGGTTGGAGGGGCTTCGAGCCTTTGTCGCGACGGCGGACGAGGGAAGCCTGCAGGAGCTGGGGGATTCACCTCCCTCCGAACTCTGGGAGCGGGTGGAGAGCGATGCGGATCAGACCCTCCGCGCCCGCTGCCCCCACTACGAGCGCTGCTTCTACTACAACG
>PVBE010124893.1_pt1 | contig 26780 bp, 19 predicted proteins | sample 1631181 | NCBI WGS metagenome assembly PVBE01 (sample SAMN08397723, study PRJNA350692) | Marine metagenome, whole genome shotgun sequencing project. | isolation source: water | place: Pacific Ocean | collected 2012-04
ACCGTCACGCGCTTCCCGGACGGGGTCTCCGTGCCCCAGCTCGGATGGAATCAAGTCGAACCCGACCCGGACTGCCGGTTCTTGAAGCCCGGTTGGGCCTACTTCGCCAATTCGTACCGGCTCGAATCGATACCCGACGGGTGGAACGGGGCACGAACAACTCACGGAAACAGCTTCGTCTCAGCCGTCGAGAGGGGTGCCGTGCTCGGCTGCCAATTTCACCCTGAGCTGTCTGGAACCTGGGGTGCTGCACTACTCGACCGATGGCTCGACAACACCGGCAGGACGAGCTGATGCTGGCTCCGAGACTCATTCCATGCCTGGATGTCAAGGACGGGCGCGTAGTCAAAGGTGTCCGTTTCCAGAACCTGCGCGACGCCGGTGATCCGGTCGATCAGGCTTCGATCTATCAAGATCAGGGAGCCGACGAGATAGTGATCCTCGACGTCTCGGCAACGCCCGAGGGCAGAGGACACGCCGTGGAGACGACATCGAACGTACGGCAGGCCCTTTCGATTCCATTGACCGTCGGAGGAGGTGTGCGCGACGTCCAGGATGCGGCGATGCTTCTCGATGCGGGCGCAGACAAGGTGGCGGTGAACACAGCCGCGGTAGAACGACCGGAACTCTTGACCGAACTTGCGGTACGTTTTGGATCGCAATGCACGGTCCTGGCAGTCGATGCAGCCAAACGTGGGTCGGTCGGATGGGAGGTCACCGTCAACAGCGGGCGGATACACACCGGACTGGACGTCCAGAGCTGGATCGAATCTGCAGCCGACCTGGGTGCCGGCGAGATTCTCCTCACCAGCTGGGACCGCGACGGAACCCGTTCCGGCTACGACCTTGATCTCCTTGCCGCAATGACTTCGGCGGTCACCATCCCGGTCATCGCCTCTGGCGGTGCCGACAACGCGCAACATCTCGAGGAGGCGCTTGCCTCTGGAGCAGCGGCGGTACTCATCGCATCGATCCTCCACGACGGAAACACAACTGTCGGCTCCCTGAAGGATGAGCTTCAGGCGAGCGGAATGGAGGTGAGAACGTGATCATTCCATCGATCGACCTGGTTCGGGGTCGCTCCGTCCAACTCATCGGTGGCGAAGCGGAGGCGATAGACGCCGGTGACCCGATCCCGATCCTCGAGAAGTTCAGTCTCGTCGGCGAGGTAGCGGTCATCGACATCGATGCAGCCCGTGGAGATGGGAACAACAGTGAAATCATTTCCGATTTGTGCGGCCGGGCCCCGATAAGGGTCGGAGGGGGCATTCGCAGCGTGAGAACGGCCATTGACTGGCTCGACCGGGGCGCGGCAAAAGTGATCCTGGGTACTTCTGCCACACCGAAGATCCTGTCCCAACTGCCATCAGAGAGAGTGATCGTCGCCCTCGACTCGCGTGATGGAAAACTTCTTACTCACGGCTGGCGCCAAGAGACAAACGACTCCGTGATAGGCCGAATCAGTGAACTGAGCAGCCTGTGCAGCGGCTTCCTAGTGACGTTTGTCGAACTTGAGGGACAGCTGGCAGGAACCGACCTCGACCGCGCGCGGTCGATCGTCGAAGCAGCCGACGAAACACCTGTGACCATCGCCGGTGGCATCGCCACGACCGGCGAAATCGTTGAACTCGACCGGATTGGTGCCGACGCTCAAGTCGGGATGGCCCTCTATTCCGGACGACTCACATTGTCTGAAGCGATCGCCGCCCCTCTCACCTCCGATCGGGCCGACGGATTGTGGCCCACGGTGGTCGTCGACGAGCGGGGCACCGCCCTCGGTCTCGCATGGTCGAGCTTCGAGAGCCTCCAACGAGCGGTCGAGCACCGTCTGGGGATCTATCAAAGTCGGACCAGGGGTATCTGGGAAAAAGGTTCGACCTCAGGATCGATCCAGGAGCTGTTGAGGATCGACGTCGACTGTGACCGTGACGCTCTGCGGTTCACGGTCCGCCAGCGCGGAGCAGGCTTTTGTCATCTTGGCACCCGCTCCTGTTGGGGCGAGGATGACGGACTTGGTCGACTTTCGCGGCGAATGGATCAGCTCGTCGATGGAGTGGCAGCGGAAGGCTCCAACACGGCCAGACTTCTGGAAGATCCCGAGCTCCTGGAGTCAAAGCTGCGTGAGGAAGCAGACGAACTGGCCGCGGCGGAGACCCGGAACCAGGTCATCGCCGAGGCCGCCGATGTTCTTTACTTCACGCTGGTGAAGGCCGCCGCGAAAGGTGTTGCCATTGGCGATATCGAACACGAGCTCGACAGACGCGCCCTGAGAATCAGCCGTAGAGCGATGCAAGCGAACCGGGAGGCAGTCGAATGATTAGCCTGCAGCGCCTGAGCGCCAACCAGATGGTGATGGAACGCCGCTCTCCCGTCGACCCCACGACTATGAGCGAAGCAGCGGCGATCGTCGAAGACGTTCGAATCCGCGGCGAGAAAGCGATCCGGGAGCACGGCGAACGACTAGGTGACATCCAGCCCGCCGACCACCTCGTTGTCGAAGGCCGTGAGCTCCGTTCCGCGCTCGCCGGAATCGATCCGTCGACGAGAAGTCTTCTCGAAAGAGCGGCCGAGAGAATCGGTAGGTTTGCCGAGAAGCAACGATCATGTCTTCTGGATCTCGATGTGGACATCCCGGGCGGTCGCGCCGGGCATCGTTGGATGCCGGTGAGGATTGCCGGTACATATGCCCCCGGAGGCAGGCACCCTCTGCCGTCGTCGGTCTTGATGACCGTCATCCCGGCGAGAGTCGCCGGAGTCGAGGAGGTGTGGGTCGCCTCGCCCCGCCCGACTCCGGTAACGCTTGCGGCAGCAGCGTTGGCCGACGCCGATGGGATCCTGGTCATCGGTGGTGCTCAGGCGATCGCGGCCATGGCTTTCGGGGTTCTCTCACCACAGTGCGATGTGGTTGTCGGCCCGGGCAACCGTTGGGTTACCGCAGCCAAGAAGCATCTCTTTGGTGAGATCGGTATCGACGGATTGGCCGGTCCAAGCGAGATCGTAGTTGTCGCAGACGGAACCTCCGACTCCCAACTGGTCGCGGCAGACCTCCTGGCCCAGGCCGAACACGACCCTGATGCCTTGCCGATCCTTATCACCGATGCGGCATACCTGGTCCCGGAGGTCGAGGGAATACTCACCAAGGAACTGGATTCGCTATCGACAGCCGAGGTTGCATCTTCTGCTCTCGAAGGCGGATACGCGGTCGTGGTCGATGATTTGGACGAAGCCGTCGAACTCTGTGACCAAATCGCCCCAGAGCATCTGTCTCTTCACATCGAAGCCCCCCAAAGACTTGCCACGCGCCTGAAAGCGTACGGCTCACTCTTCATCGGACACGCCAGCGCCGAGGTGCTCGCCGATTACGGCGCCGGTCCCAACCATGTTCTGCCGACGGGTGGAGGGGCTCGATTCCAATCCGGCCTATCTGTGATGACATTCCTCAGGTCGCCCACCTGGATGACGATGGATATTTCCCGTCTGACCGCTGGCGATGCCGCTGATCTGGCTCGGCTCGAGGGTCTCGAAGCCCACGCCCGGGCCGCAGACCTGCGATCGTGACCGGCTACAGGTTCCGATCGGCCGCGAACAACCCTCGGACACACACGCACGCCTCGAACTCGGCGTCTCGTGTGTCAACATATCCCACTCCATGACAGCACTTCCTCGCCACCTACTCCCAGACAATTCCGTCGTTAGCCCTGATGGTCGGGTCGCGATTGGCGGCTGCGATGTCATCGCCCTGGCGGAGGAGTACGGAACACCCTTGTTCGTCTACGACGAAACTCATTTGCGAGCCCGCTGTCACGAGGCCATGACGGCATTTCCGGACGGCGTTGCCTACGCGACCAAAGCCTTCATGTGCACCGCGATGGCACGACTCGCTCACGAGGAGGGCATGACCCTGGATGTTGCCACCGGTGGCGAATTGCACATCGCTCTTACTGCTGGGATCCCGGCTGATCGGCTGGTGTTTCACGGGAACAACAAGTCGATCGCGGAGTTGCGGATGGCGTTGGAAGTCGGTGTGGGCAAACTCGTCATCGACTCCTTCGACGAGATCGAACGACTCGATCAGCTCGTCGCCGCCGGCCTACCGATACCCACGGTGCTGATCAGGGTCAACCCGGGGGTGGAAGCGCACACCCATGAATTTCTCCAGACAGGCGTCCACGACTCGAAGTTCGGAATCTCGATCATCGGCGGAAATGCACAGCGGGCCATCGATCGGGCCCGAGCTTCCTTTGATTTCGTTGGAATCCACTTCCATGTTGGATCGCAGGTGTTCGACGTTCAGTCATTTGAAAAGGCCATAGGTGTTCTTGCAGCGTTCCCGGCGGTACTCGAAATCGAGGAACTGTCGATCGGAGGTGGGCTCGGCGTCGCCTACGTGGAAGGTGAAACGGCCCCGACCATCACCGAGTGGGGAGTGGCCGTGCGCCAGGCCATTGCAGACGCCGGTATCGAGGCAAGAGTCACATCCGAGCCAGGTCGAGCCATCGTGGCGCAGTCGGCGATAACCCTCTACACCGTGGGCACCATTAAGGAGGTTCCGACGGTGCGCACCTACGTCTCGGTCGATGGTGGGATGAGTGACAACCCACGTCCGGTTCTCTACGGAAGTGGCTACGAGGCATTTCTACCTCGAGCCACCGACGCCGATCGTCACAGGCATATCCGAGTGGTCGGCAAGCACTGCGAATCAGGAGACGTAGTGGTCTGGGACGGGATGGTTCCCGACGATCTGACCGAGGGTGACATCCTGGCCACCCCCGTCACCGGTGCCTACGGCCATTCCATGGGTTCCAACTACAACATGGTCGTCCGGCCCCCAGTGGTGTTCGTCCGCGACGGCAAAGCGATAGAGGTGGTCCGCCGCGAGACCTACGACGACCTGCTGGCCCGCGACCTCGGCTACGAGTAACGCCACGACCCGCAGACATGGACGAAAACCATCCTCGACATAAACCCGAGGTCGGAGGTTGACACGACGCGTCAACTCCGATATCTTCTCGTCTCAATATGTTGACAGCGAACGCGTCCAAGCTGATGTGTACGGCTCTCCAAGAGCCGTGCGGACGAGACGCGTAGCGACGACAGTCAACAGGTCCAAGGGATCCGCACCGGCAACGGCTGCGGATTTTTTTTCGAGTCTGATGCCGGACGGTTCCTCTTAGCAGAGGAGATCCAAGGCATGTCAGCCGACTATCGATTCGAGACTCTCCAGGTCCACGCCGGCCAGGAACCGGCCCCGGGCACGAACGCCCGGGCCGTACCCATCTATCAGACCACGTCATACACCTTCGATGACACCGACCATGGCGCACGCCTGTTCGCCCTGGAGGAGTTCGGGAACATCTACACCCGAATAATGAATCCAACTACCGACGTGTTTGAAAAGCGGATCGCCGCTCTCGAAGGTGGCGTCGCTGCTGTAGCCACGGCCAGTGGCCAGGCAGCGCAGTTCACGGCGTTAACGACAATCGCCGAAGCCGGTGACAACATAGTGTCGACCAGCTATCTCTACGGCGGCACCTTTAACCAGTTCAAGGTGACGCTGGCTCGTCTTGGGATCGAGGTGCGGTTTGTCGAAGGCGACGAACCGGCCGACTTCGCGCCTCTCATCGATGACCGAACCAAGGCCGTCTACCTGGAGACAATCGGAAACCCCAGGTTCAATGTGCCCGACATTCCCGCCATCTCCGAGTTCGCTCACGCTCAGGGTGTACCCGTGGTCGTCGACAACACGTTCGGCGCCGCTGGATACTTGAGCCGGCCCATCGAGCAGGGAGCCGACATAGTCGTAGCCTCTGCTACCAAGTGGATCGGAGGACATGGCACGTCCATCGGGGGTGTCATTGTCGACTCGGGAAACTTCGACTGGAGCAACGGTCGATTCCCGATCTTCACCGACCCGGCACCGGGATACCACGGACTGGTGTTCTCGGACACGTTCGGTCCTGACGGGTCCTTCGGGAACATCGCCTTTGCGATCAGAGCAAGAGTGGAAGGACTACGTGACCTTGGTGCGGCGCTAAGTCCATTCAACGCCTTTCTGTTCCTTCAGGGTCTGGAGACGTTGTCGCTACGTGTACAACGCCATGTCGACAACGCCCAGACGCTGGCCGAATGGCTCGAAGCTCACGACTCGGTTACGTGGGTGGATTACCCGGGTCTGGAGAGCCACTCCTATCACGAGGTCGCCAAGCGAATTCTTCGCAACGGCTTCGGAGGCGTGCTTGCCTTTGGCATCCAGGGTGGTGATACCGCGGCCAGAAAATTCATCGATTCCGTCGAACTCTCATCTCATGTGGCTAACGTCGGAGACGCCAAAACTTTGGTTATCCACCCCAATTCGACGACCCACGCCCAGCTGACCGACGAAGAGCAGGAGAGCGCCGGGGTCAGCAAGGACCAGATCAGGGTATCAGTGGGAATTGAGCATATCGATGACATCTTGAACGACTTCGAGCTTGCGTTCGCCAAGTCCGCGCCTGAAGAGAGCACCCCTTGAGCGAGCCCGTCTCTACCGCTACACGGCTCCTCGAGTTCTCCGGCGAGTTCCCGCTGGAAAGCAGCGACACACTCCGGGAGGTACAGGTGGCTTATCGCACATGGGGCAAGCCGCGCCGGCGGGCGATTCTGGTCTGTCATGCCCTGACCGGCAATGCCGACGCCGACGATTGGTGGGCTCAACTGTTCGGTCCAGGCCGAACCCTCGATCCCGACCGTGACTTTGTCGTGTCCGCGAACGTCCTCGGCGGCTGTTACGGGACCACCGGGCCGACCTCGCCCCGTCCGGGTCACGAGGGCTGGTACGGCGCTGCCTTCCCGGATGTGACGATTCGGGACATGGTCCGCCTCCAATCTGCACTGTTGGATTATCTCGAAATCGACAAACTAAAACTGGTGATCGGTGGATCAATGGGAGGGATGCAGGCTCTCGAGTGGGCAGTCATGTTCCCAGAACGGGTAGATAGCGTGGTCTCGATCGGGACCGGACCGGCCCATTCAGCCTGGAGCGTTGCCTTCTCCGAATTACAACGGGCCGCGATCATTGCCGATCCCAACTTCAAGCAGGGGAAATATGCGCCTGGCACCGGTCCGGACGACGGTCTTTCGACGGCGCGAATGATTGCGATGGTGTCCTACCGGGGGCAGGAAGGCTTCGAGTCGAGATTCGGACGGAGAACCTCCGAGGAAGGCTTCGAGGTACAGTCCTATCTGAGGTATCAGGGCAAGAAACTGGTGGAACGTTTCGACGCCAATACATATCTCACGCTAATGGGGGCTATGGACAGCCACGACCTGAGCAGGGGGCGTGGCCGCCTGGATGACGTCCTGGCCTCAATGCAAACGCCTGTCTTGGCCATCGGCATCTCGAGCGACGTCCTGTACCCGCCTTCGGAGGTATGCGGGTTGGCTCAAGCACTGCCTAACTCGCATTACGCCACGCTTCATGCACCGCACGGTCACGATTCGTTCCTGATCGAGACGGAATCACTCGACCGCATCATCACACGCTTCGCGACCGATCTCACCCGCGGCATTACCCCGGCGAGTACCAAGTCGCGAGCGGCGGCAAGAGGAGCCGCCTGGGCGTGAAGCAGCATCCGATGGATCGGCCATCAGGACCGACCTAGACTGCAACAGGGGTGACATCCGTCGCAACCACCAAGGCTCTCAGCTCTTAAGCCCTAATGTCACCTCACCGGTCGGCCACACACTGAAGTGCCGGTACTCTTGCACATCGCACTGACCTGAACAAGACATCCCACGTTCTCGTGTCGGCCGGTCTGCAACTGGCACAGCTGGCACGAGGACCCGACACCGACACCGACACCGACACCGACACCGGCCAAGAAGGCCAGACACAATCATCCACATCAAAGGCTGAGGACTAACCCATGGACAGCGAACACAAATTCGGATTCACCACCCGAGCCATCCACGCCGGACAACGGCCCGACCCTGAATCCGGGTCGCGAGCGATGCCGATATATGCAACCACTTCATTCGTATTCGAGGATGTCCAACACGCCGCTGACTTGTTCTCTCTCCAAACGTTCGGGAACATCTATACGCGGATCGGCAATCCCACGACCGCCGCCTTCGAAGAGCGGATAGCTTCTCTGGAAGGTGGACTGGGCGCTGTGGCCACATCATCGGGCCAAGCAGCCCAACTGATAGCGCTGTTGACCCTGGCCAGAGAGGGAGACGAGGTTGTCGCCGCCACTGCCCTGTACGGCGGCACCTACACCCAATTCGACGTCACCCTGCGGCGTATGGGAATCGATGTCACCTTCGTCGACTTCTCCAAGCCTGACCTCGTGGAAAAGGCGATCACCGCAAACACGAAAGCGCTTTATGGCGAGACGATCGGTAACCCGGGTGGCGACATACTCGACATCGAGACCTTCGCCGACATCGCCCACCGCAATGGCATACCGCTGATTGTCGACAACACCTTCGCTACTCCATACCTGTGCCGTCCGATCGAATATGGCGCCGACATTGTCGTTCACTCCGCGACCAAGTTTCTCGGAGGACACGGAGTGGCTATCGGTGGGGTGATCGTCGAATCGGGAAACTTCCCCTATAACAACGGCAACTTTCCGATGATCACCGAGCCATCACCCGCGTATCACGACCTCCAATTCTGGGAGAACTTCCGAGAATACGGTTATCTGATGAAAGCCCGAGTCGAACTATTGCGTGACATCGGTGCGGCGCCGTCACCGTTCAATTCATTCCTTCTCCTGCTCGGACTGGAAACACTCTCGCTGCGAATGAAACGCCATGTCGACAATGCCACGGCCGTCGCTCATTTTCTCGCCGCCCATCCGGCGGTCACGTCGGTCAGCTACCCGATCTTCGACACCAACCCGTGGACATCGCTCGCCGAACGCTATCTCCCCGAAGGTCCGGGAGCTGTCTTCACTTTTGGCCTCTCGGGCGGATACGACGCCGGTGTATCCTTTATCGAAACCGTGGAACTTGCTTCACACCTCGCCAACGTCGGAGACGCCAAGACCCTGGTCATTCATCCCGCGTCTACCACCCACCAACAAGTTCCGGTCGAAACGAGATCTGCCATGGGAGTCGGAGATGAGATCATCCGCGTCTCGGTCGGAATCGAGGACGTCGACGATATCATCTGGGACCTCAACCAAGCCCTGCGAGGAACATCATGACCGCCCCCTTAGTGCTTGATGCGACCGCTCTTGAGCGGTTGCACATACTCCGAAACCATCAGTCGGTGGCCCTGGTGGGAGTTTCCGCCAACCCGATTCGGTCCTCCAATTTCGTTGCCTCCTACCTGATCCGCACCTCATTCCGCACTTACGCGGTCAACCCTGCCTACGACACCATCCTCGGGAGCAGGGCATACCCGACCCTCTACGACCTACCTGAAATTCCAGATATCGTCGACATCTTCCGCCGTCCCGATGCCATCCCCGAAGTGGTCGACCAGGCCATCGACATCGGTGCCAAGGTTGTCTGGCTCCAACTCGGACTCCGACACGACCGGGCAGCCCGCAAAGCCATCGACTCCGGTCTCAAGGTCGTCCAAGACCGGTGCCTCAAGATTGAACACGCCCGCTTCTCCGGGAAACTCCATCTAGCCGGCTTCAACACGGGGATCGTTACATCAAAGCGACACACCTCGATTTGAAGGCCTTTCCCATCGAACACTGGATGACGAGACCCTCCGTTCTCGTCGCATGGCCGAGGCGTCGCGGTGGTACCAGAAGCCTTGACTACCCCATGGACCAGTCAAGATGACCGACCCTCCCACCAGTCCGGAAGGGATGGCTTCATCGATCGAATTTCGTCGCATCAACTCACTCCCGCCCTATGTCTTCGCTGCCATCGACAATCTAAAACTCCAGGCACGCAAACGCGGCGAAGACATCATCGACCTTGGCTTCGGCAACCCCGATATTCCCTCTTCTCCAGCTGTCATAGACAAGTTGCGAGAAGCCGCACGGAATCCGCGGAACCACCGCTACTCATCATCTAGGGGGATACCGAACCTTCGTAAAGCCGTTGCCGAACGGTATATGCGGCGGTTCGGTGTAACCCTTGATCCGGAAACCCAGGTGATTGCAACGATGGGGGCAAAAGAAGGTCTCGCCCACCTGATGTGGATTCTCGTCCAGTCCGGGGACACCGCGTTGGTTCCGGAACCGAGCTATCCGATCCACATCTACGCGGCCTCGATGGCAGGCGCCGAAGTCCGTCAGGTGTCGATCACTAGCTCAGATAACGACTTCTTCGACAGGCTCGAGAGTGAGTACCTGAAGTCATGGCCACGACCGCGGGTCATCCTCACCTCCTTTCCGCACAACCCGACAACGGCCTGCATCGATATCACGTTCTTCGAGCGTCTAGTTGTATTCGCTCGGAAGTGGGGTGTCTTTCTCGTTCACGACTTTGCTTATGCCGATATCTCGTTCGATGGGTATGTGCCGCCCTCACTTCTTCAGGTTCCCGGCGCCGACGAGGTTGGGGTGGAGCTGTATACCCTGACCAAGGGACATTCGATGCCCGGATGGCGTGTTGGTTTTCTGGTGGGCAACCGTCGGGCCGTCGAAGCGCTGGGGAAACTCAAGTCCTATCTCGATTACGGCACCTTCCAGGCGATCCAGATCGCCTCAATCATCGCCCTCAACGAGGGCGATGACTACATCGCCGAAGTCAACGCCGCCTATCTACGTCGCCGCGATGTGCTCGTAGATGGACTCAATCGGGCCGAATGGAAGGTGGATAGGCCCCAAGGAACCATGTTCGTTTGGGCCGAGATTCCAGACGTCTATAAACACATGGGATCGCTGAATTTCACTATCCAACTCCTCGAAAAGGCCAAGGTCGCGGTCAGCCCCGGCGTTGGCTTCGGGCCTACCGGTGAAGGCTATGTGCGGTTTGCACTGGTGGAAAACGAGCAACGAATCGGACAGGCAGTGCGGGGAATCAGAAAAACATTCAACGGTCTCTAGGTCACACCGCGACGGTGGTGCAAGTGCGTAACCCGGCCGCGGGACTTGCACCGCATTCAGCCTCGCCTCGATTCTACCGAACCCGACGTCCCACTTCACCGCGACGACAGATCTCATCTCAAACTCAGCCGACCGGATTGAGAGCGTGTGTCGGCCCTCGGAGGTTTCCTCGGGTTTCTGATCGCCGCTGCGATGCCGCTGTCGAAGGCTCTCCCAGTGCAATCCGGGTACCGTTGAATCGTGGCCGAGAACAGGTTTGGAATCATTCTCCCGAGCAATCGCGTGAGCGAGGCAATTCCGCTGGCCGAGAAGGCCGATGCCTCATCGGTCGATTCAATCTGGACGATCGAAACGCGGTTGACAGGAGACGCCATCACGCCGCTAGCGGCGTACGCGGCGAATACCGGCCGAATCAGAGTAGGGAGCGCAGGACTCCCTATCTGGACTAGGCATCCTGCGCTCATTGCTCAGACCTTTGCAACGCTCAATGCTCTAGCTCCCGGGCGAGTGGTATTGGGCCTAAGTGCGTGGTGGAACCCACTCGCTGCTCGTGTGGGTGTCAAACTCGAAAGACCTATAACTGCTATGCGCGGCGTCATCGAGTCGGACGAAGCCGCTTTGGAGGAATTCGAGCCACCCTTCGTAAGTGGCTCGGTATGCGGGAATACGGAGCAGGACTTGGGTGAGGCGGTTTTCAAGGTGACCAACGAGGGTCACTTCATCGAGGTAGGTGGCGTTGCGCCGTGCCGCTGAAAGCCGGGTCGTGAGTCCGCCTACTTCCTCGTGGAGAGCGGTTCGGCTGGTGTCGCGGAGTATCCGCGACAGTGCTGCAAGCCGACGCACTGCAATGGTCGTGAACCACAGCAGCAATCGGTTCTCGTAGACGTCGAGAGTGTGTTCGACTCGGGTGTCGAACGCTCGGCGGGGTCTGAGGTCAGCGTCGAGGTTGCCGGGTCGTGTCAGCGCATGTCGAAGCTTCGTTGGATTCGGCCTGCGGAGACGGTGACGTTCAACCCAATGATCGTTGCTGAGGAGCGTGCGATGTGGTTGTCGGTCAATGGCGCTGAGAACGCTAACAAGACCCGGTCGGGTTGGAGTACCGGTCACGGCTCTGCGAAGTCGGGAGAGTTCTGCTGCAAGTGTCGGGTCCTTCGGTGTGCTGAAAGTGACTCCTTCGAGGGCACCTGTGTTCTGGAGTGCGAGGGCTATGGCAGCGGGTTGGCGGTTGAGGTCATCCAATAGGTGCTCAAACCCGTCCGGTGAGATCTTTTCGGGCTCGACCCTGATGTGGAGCCTCTCGATACTCGATCCGAGGGCCATGGTGATTACGTAATGCCCGGCTCCCGAGCGCTCCCAATTGGCCACAACGGCGTCGGGGGTGTGCGGCAGGCGTCGGCGATAGATCTCGACGGGGCGGTGATTGATGCTCAGTACCGCTTCTTGCCACCGGTCTGGGTCGATGTCGAGCTGGACAAGGGCCGGTGCCCACTCGCGTGGCTGTTGGATCGGTTCACCATCGGAGGTGAGGAATCTGGTCCTAGAAGTAGCTGGTGAATCCATGGCGGGTGTGGTCGTCAAGCATGCGTTGAGCTTTGACCTGACTGAGCGGGTAAGACTCCTCGGAAACGGCAACGAACTGTCGTAGCGCCTCAGCGAGGCGAGGATCGGCACCGGTGAGCTTGGGAAGGACCTTCTGAAGGAACTGCTCGTCAAGCGCCTCCCCCACTGTCGCACCTTCGCTAACAGCGCCGGCAACATAGGCTGTGATCTCGTCGACGACCCGATACGCAAACGGTTTGAACACCGCTACCGCATCCCACACCTCAACAATCGCCTCGGCAAGCTCACTGTCTTCGAGATGGGCCTCGAGATCGTCTCTGGTGATCTCAAGCTCTACCAGCTGCGCCCGGTCAAACACCTTGTCAGCAAACCCGTGCGTTGTCTCATCAACATTCACAGTGCCAACAAAGAACAGATTGTCATGCAACGTCACCGACTCGCCAGGACCGAGCTGTAGCACCGCCTCGCCATCTCGAGCAACGACCTCCATCGCTGACAGGAACTCGGCAAAGTAGTACTCGACTCTCGCCAGGTTCATCTCATCCAACAGCAGATGAAACGCCTGGACCGGACGACTCTCCTCAGCAGCCAGCTCGTACTCAGCAGCCGCATCACGCAAGAATCTGGAGAACTTGGTATCGACATACGATCCGTCAAGCGGATTGAAATACCCCAACAGGTCCTCGTTGGATGTCCAGTTCGGTGCCACCGCAACCAACAAGAACCGGGCTTCGACCGCTTTGGCGTACTCCCGAGCTAGCCACGTCTTACCCGTTCCCGACAAGATCACAAACCTACGGGTCCGCAAAGACACGTGATACCGACGCAACACCCGATCCGAAATCCGCAACCCCGACGCCGCCACCCGCCCAACAATCACCCCAAAGTCACCACCAACAACCGGCGGTGGAGTGCCTCCCCATAGTGATGCGGATGGCCATCGATCGGCGAAGCGTTCCTTGAGGTCATCAGCGAATGCTTGTGAGAGCGGGTGGAGGTAGGCCTGGTTGACACCTCCATTGCGGTTGAAGGTTGGTGCTTCCCCTTGTCGGAGGGGTTCGGGAATCTCAGCGAGTTCTATCGGGTTGTCGAGGGGGTGATACTCGATGGCGCAGTAGTAGCCGTCCTCCTCCCAGGCACCAGCGGCGATCGAATCGGGTTTGGATCGATCGATGGGCTTCTTGTCAACTCGGCCGAGCGCCCGAATCGCGCCGTTGGCGTAATGGATGATCGGCTCATCGACTTGAAGTTTGGTGACATTGAGCCAGTGGGCCAGCTTGGCTCCTGTCTTCGTGGCCTGCGGGGCCCAGACGAAACCGCCATCGGCTTCGGCTTGGTAGGTGTGGCCCTGATTAACCCACCAGGTTTGGGCCAGGACACCGCGGTAGCGCAGGAATCGATCGTCGTCAGCACCGAATGGGAGCTCTCCGGCCGTGGACTTCATCAGCGCCCACAGCACGCTTTGGGCATCGAGACGATTACGAATCGTCAAATCGCGGGCTTCTGCTTCGGTCAGGATCCGATCGAGAAAGCCGAGAGCGTGGTCATAGGTATCGACCTCAGTCCCAGTCGGAAACGGCTCGTACCCGGTGAGCCGAACGGCCGCTTTGAACGGAGTAGGTCTATAGATCGGATGCTGCTCGACGTCGATGGCCCCGAGGAGGAACGAGGCGATCTGGAGCCTGTTGCTAACGCCAGTGAGTCGCGACGAATCCGGGATAGCGTCGAGAAAGAGCGAGAGGCGCTGGTCGATGTCGGCGGTGGTGTCCCACAGGGCGACGAGCCCAGCGGCAGCTGCCTCCTCATCGTCGGCGACCCCGTCGAGATACTTCCCATGCGTGATGAAGTGGGTCAGGTTATTGGGGGAACCGAACGCTCGTTTAAGTAGTTGTGGCCACTCTGGACTCTCTGAAGCTAACGCTTCGCGGCTGGCGGCAAGGTTGCTTGCGATCTCGAGTTTGAAGTCGTACTCCTGTGCATCGAAACCGGACCACTCCTTAAAGCGGCGAGCCCAGTAGATGAAATCGTCCCAAGGATCCTCGGGTGCAGGGGGGTTGATCTCGTTGTAGCGCGGTTCTAGGGCCTCCATCAGTCGAGCTTTGAGGCCCCGCGGGTCTTCGTCTGTCTTCCAGGCGAATGAGCATGCAGCGAGGAACGCTTCGATATCTTCCTGGTTGGCGGTTGATTCGGATGTATCGAGCTCACGACCGACCTTGGCGTGGAGGATGGAGGCCTCACGGTCGCCGCTGATGTGCTGCCGGAGTCGTGATCTCTGTGCCGTGGAGTAGCCGACGTACAGGGGCTGGCCGTCGGGGTCCCACACGATGTGAACGCCCCCCTCATCGGGGACGCCGCCCACAGCGTCGCGGTTGAAAGGATGACGATCACTGAATCCGCTCAGTGGGTCTCCTTCGATCGGGTTATCGACCCATGCGCGGAACTCGGTTTGGCTGGCTGATAGATCGTGATTCGGGACCTGAACCCGCTGCGGATACCGGCAGGCAGCTGATCCCGCGCATCGGAGCGTTCCCAGTCCACAGATCGGATGTGGTTGTAGGTATCAATGGGCGCCTGTTCGCTGTACTCATAGTCTCCGGCGATGCGACCGACCAGGACCCGATCAGCGCCAGGGGATATCACGATGTCTCCGACTGCGACGTCGACGGCGAACCGGATGAGACGGCTTGCGGCTCCGCTGATAGCTCCCGGCGTCATGTCGGTCCGGTGTGCCGTGATTGTTGCCTTGAGCTCATCCGCTCTCAACCCGACGACGGTACCCACGCCGAAGTTGAGGAAGCTGATGGCGACCAGGCTATTGGCCTCGAAGTCATCAATGACCGAGCTGCCAGTGGGGCCGCTGCGAATAACCCAGACCGGGGTTTCGGATGCCATCGCTAACCAGCCTACGCAGCGTCCGCCGGGTCTGGTTCGTAATCTTCGCTCACGAACCGATTGCCTGGGGTTTCTTTGTAGCGGGGGCGGGATTTGAACCCGCGACCTTCGGGTTATGAGCCCGACGAGCTACCAGACTGCTCCACCCCGCGTCGTTGGACCGGAAGCATACGGATGCCCCAGGTACTGCGCAAGACCGGTTGCCCTAGGCGCTCTCCCCCACCAGAGCACCTTCAATAAGTTCCCGGGCCTGATCGAGCAATCGTTGCGCCTCGACAACCTCGGTCTGGTAGGTCGCCAGGTCGGCATCTCGGAGGGCGGCGTCCGCTCGTGCAAAGGCCGCATCGGCCTGGACCAGCAGTTGTGACACTGTTTCGGTCACATCATCCGACAGAGGCTCGGTCGTACCCCCATCAGTGGTCCCCCCATCGGTCGTGCCCCCATCGGTGGTGCCCTCATCGACAACCGGGACCACATCGCCGAACACCGCCTGAAGCGACTCGTCGAGCGTCTCGCGCATCACGATGCGGTCACCGAACACAACTATCACGAACTTCACTTCGGGCAACGCCGCTATGTCAGAAGCAGCCGCACTTCCCTCCGGATCGGCCGACACATAAATGGGCTGTACATACATGACCGACTCGTTGATCGGCACGACCAGCATGTTGCCCTGGATGACTTCCGAACCGCCCTGGCTCAATAGGCTGAATTCGCGCGAAATGTCGGGTTCCTGGTTGATCCGGGCACCGATCTGGCCGGGACCGTCGACAAACGACTCCCGGGGCAACTCGAACGTGATGAGCCGGCCGTACTCGTCGGGATCGGACTTGGCCACGATGAAGGCGACCATGTTGGGCCGGGTTGCCGCCGTAAACGGCTGCAACAACAGATACGAGAGGTCGGTCTCGTCGGGAAGTTGCATCAGCAAGTAGTACGGCACCATCGGCCGATTCTCGGCCGGGAATGAGACACGCTGCGCTTCGGACCCGGTGGTCGACGGATCGCGCGCAATCTCCCAGGGAGCACCGTTGTTGAAGAACACCCGAGAGTCGGTGACGTGGTACTTCGTGTACACATCCGACTGGACCCGGAACAGATCCTCCGGGTAGCGGAGATGGTCGAGCAACTCCGGCGGCATCTCATCTGCCGTCGAGAAAAGCGTCGGGAAAATACCCCGATAGGCCCGCACGATTGGATCGGCCTCATCGAAAACGTAAAACTTGATCGTGCCGTCAAAGGCATCAACGGTTGCCTTCACAGAGTTACGGATATAGTTGAAGTCGCTGGGAAGTCCCGAGCCAACGCTGAGCCGACCCGCCGCCGGAACTCCACCTGCGGTGGAGTCACCGCTGTCGGCTGGCGTCGAATACGGATAGCGATCGGTCACGGTGTACATGTCCTGGACCCAGATGAGATGTCCCTCATCGTCGATCACCAGGTAAGGGTCAGTGTCGGCAGCCAGGAACGGTGCCGCCTTCTCGAGACGGTCGCGCAGATTGCGAACCATCAGCACCCTGCTGTCGCCTGTGATCTGGCCCGAGATGAGCGTGTTGATGTCGGCAAAGCGCATTGCAAAAGCAGCCCGACGGAAGATAGAGCCGATCTTGACACCGCCCTCACCCTCGTACGAAGTAAAGGCCAGCAACTCGTTTCCGTTCCCCGTATCAGCAGAGGTCTCGATCGGAAAGTCGACCTCCTGCTCCTTGGTTCCGACGATCACAAAGTCTGAGGACCGCACCGTCTCCCCAAAGTAGATCCGACCCTGACTTACCTCAACGGAGGCGGGGGCATCAGCATCCGGGTTGATGTCCTTGACGAGGAAGTCGGGCTGACCATGAGTCGTCACCGTGTTGGCCGGACTCACCACCGCCCCGAATCCATGGGTGTAGACGAGGTGCTCGTTCACCCACCCTCCGCCGGGAATCCCGGCAGTGTCGAGTTCGCGAGCCGAGAGCATGACTTGGGTGAGTGCGCCATCGAGCAGGTAACGGTCGACATCGACGTCGTCGAATTGATAGAAGGGCTGGAGTTCCTGAAGCTGCCTGAAGGTGGTGAGCAACACCGAAGGATCCCACAGGCGGATGTTGTCGATCGTCGGTGAATTGGTAGCTACATCATCTGCAGTGAGGGAATCGGCGGCGGCGAAGTCCTTCACTTCGACACCAACCAGGTCGTATGCCTCCCGAGTGAACTCGATGTTCCGTTCAACGAACGGAAGTTCCTTGTTGATCTCGTCCGGCTGCACCGAGAACCGCTGGACCGCTGCAGGCCAGATGCCGCCCAGCCCAACGGAAGTGACGAGCCACAGGCCGACTGCCACTGCGGGAAGTGTCCAGCCCCTGATCCGGCTGTTGACAAGCAGCAGAATTGCGGCAACCACAGAAATCCCGATGAGAAGATTCAGAGCGGGCAACTGGGCGGCGATGTCGGTATGTGTGGCTCCGAACACCGCTCCCCGCGTCGAGTAAAGGAGATCGAAACGATCGAGCCAGTAGCTCCCAGCTTTCAGGATGGCGATTATCGCCAGCAACACCGACAGGTGAACCTTCACACCGGCAGCAACCCGCTGAGCCCGAGGCTGAATCTGTATACCACCGTTGAGATAGTGGATGGCAGCGATGATCAGGAACGTGATGAGGAAAAACTGGAACGTCCAACCGAACAGGTCCCTGTAGAACGGGACGTTGAACACGTAGAAGCCGATGTCGTTGTTAAAGACTGGGTCGACCACCCCAAACTTCTCACTGTTCTGGTACAGAAGCCAGTCCTCCCACCAAGTTCCCGCTCCGAGGCCGATGAGAAGCCCGAAGAAGCCACTGATGGCGAGCCGGAACTTGAATCGGCGGTTTCGTACCCACCCCTGAAAACGCTTCACGATCTCCTCATCAGGACTACCGGCGACCAGTGATCGGGGTGGCGACAGTTTGTCGGCTACAACCAGGTTGAGGAACAGGAGTCCAACCGCCACCAGTGTGGCGATAACAACAATGAGCACTCTGCTGAAGAGGAGCGTCCGCCATACCGAGGCGAAGCCAACCGAATCGAACCAGAGGTAATCCGTCCAGAAAGTCGCTAGTCCTCGCAGGGACAGCAACAGGAGGATGAAGGCGACTCCGAACCCGAGAAGTAGCCGGCGACCGCGCGAGAAGGTGCGGATGGGAATGGGGGTGGGTTCACGCTCGATCATTGGACGCACATACTACGGGTATCTGAACCTAGCCGGGCCTCCGCAGAAGGTGTTAGACGGATTCTTCCCAATCCCTAACCCCCAACCCCTACGCAGTCGCCAGCGTGCATGAACACCCAAGGCTGGCCGGCGGCACTGCCACGCCGTTGGGGGGCTCTCGTCCCGGCCGCCACGAGAGACCTTCCGGACCGGCACAGTTCTCGCATGGTGCGCCGGTCGACAGTGCCACGACCTTGCTTATTCCTCCCAGACGGAGGGCTGCAAGCAAACTGTCGTGATACGCGGCGGTGGCCACCGAGCGCACCCACCGCTCTGCCTCGTCGTTACGCCAGGAACGAAAGACTTGGCTGACTGCGGAGGCTCCCTCCTCGGGCCCACGCGAATCCTCCAAGGAAGCCGTCAATTGACTCGCCAATGCCGCCGACATCGAAGCCGTCAATCGGCCGGCGCGGTCGCCCGGTTCGGATACCGATCCGTAGAGGCCGCCGAGCGGACCGGCTGCGGTGGCACCCGCCGAGCCCGCCTTGTGAGTCATCGACTCGAGCAGGAGGTCCAGATCCCGGGCAATGTCGCCCGGTGCAGGTGTCCAGCCCGAGCGGCGCAGGCCGTCGAGAGCGACACTCTGCATGTCGACAATGTGACGTTTCAGGTCACTCACCCCGCCGTTGATGACGGGCAACAACAGCCTGTCTCGTAACTCAAAAGGGTCGGTGGGAAGCTGCTCCTCTGCGACATTCGGTTCGGGTTCCTCAGTCGTCCGAAGCTCTTCGAACAGGGTGCCGACGTCATCCTCGGTTCCTAAAGTCTGAGTTGGAGAATCAACCCGAATCGAAATCGTCTTCGGCTCAGATCTCATCTCGTGTATCTCGGCGGCAAGTTCGTCGCTGAGGTCGATTCCATCGGGATCGAGTGCTTCGTCGATCGGTTCCTCATCGGTGAGCCGAACCTTCGGCTCAGTGCTAAACACCTCTACCGATTCAATCGAGCGTTCCAGCCGCAGCCGCTCGATTTCGGCCAGCAGCTCCTCACGGTGGGGGTGGGGAAAATCGGATGCCGACATCGGCTGAGAACCCGTCTCGGCGAACTGTGGGGTTGTCGCTCGATCGATGATCTGCTGGGCAACTTCGCGGGCCTGGTTGAGTTGCCGATCGGACTCGTATCGCGCCCGACGTATGAGATCACTAGCCTCCCGCTCGGCCGCGGAAAGGTGGCGATGGGCATCTTTTTCGGCCTGAGCACGGATGAACAGAACATCTTCCTTACCTGCGCTGATGGCTCGCTTCGCCTCCAGCAAAGATGAGTCGAGAAGGTCCATGCCGGCATCCCAAGCATCCCGACGGAGGTCGAGCGCTTGACTCTCGGCCTCCGCAACCCCACTACTCGCAACTTCCCTGGACTCGTGCTCTATGCGATCGGCTTCCTCACGTGCCCGAGCGCGCATCCCATCCGCAGCCTGCTGGGCCGACGAAAGAATCTCGCCGACCTCGGTGGCGATTGCAGACAGTTCACGACCAAGAAATTCGATTCCACCAGACGCCTCGACGATCGCTTTCAATTCGTCGTATTCGTCCTGAAGTTGTTGCCAGTGGTCCCGCGCCTCCGAGAGCAAAGCGTTGATCACCCGTTTGTCGTAGCCGCGCTTCGAAGAAGGCACACTCCGTGCAGTGAGATATTCGGGACCGATTTCATCGTCGGCCATGGAACGAGGGTACCCGGCGGAGTCGCAGAAGGGTGCAATCTCAGTTCGCGGCAGCCACAACCGACACTTGCTCCAGACCAGCCAGGTGGTCGAGTGCGTCCTGCAGGAAAGCCACAGGGACGATTTCGATACCGTCTCCCGACGCCGTCAATGCATCCTCGAAATTTGCCGTCGGAACGAAGACGACATCGGCTCCGGCGACGCGGGCAGCAAACACCTTTTGCCGGACACCTCCGATCGGTCCGACCGATTCGTCGAAACGGATCGTCCCGGTTCCCGCGATAATGTGACCCTTGGTCAAGTCTTCGGGCGTCAGAAGATCGATCAGGGTGAGGGCGTAGGTCATACCCGCCGACGGACCTCCGATGTTGCGCGAATCGACATCGATGTCAACCGGAAGATCGAGCGAGAGGTTCACCGTATCGAACACGACACCCACCATCGATGTTCCCTCGATGTCGGGATGTGCTATCAATGTGATCTCGACCTCCACCGGCGCTTCTCCTCTTGTTCCGACGAGCGTGATCGTTTCCCCGATTCCGAAAGATCGGATCACTACTGCGGCCTGATCAGAGGTTTGGATCTCAACACCGGCAATCTTCGTGAAGCGGTCCCCGACCTCCAATACTCCATCCGCCGGAGAATTCTCGACGATCTGGAGGACCTCGACACCTTCGCCGAGGAACCCGACCTCATATCCGAGGCGCCCCAACGCCACGAACAGGGCGGTATCGATGGATTCGTTCATCGACGCGAGATTGGTCCGCGTGACCTCCTCCTGACTCACTCCGGAAGGCCGGATTGCCTCGCGGGCCACCAGGTCGACTCGCCCATCGAGAAATTGTGCTTCGAACCACTCAAAGGCGTTCACCTCACGCAACCCGACGGTGAGCAGATAAAACTCACCGTCGGACTCGAATGTCTCCGCATCGGAGACAGACACCAGGTTGGTGACCGCCTCAACGGGTCCCGGGGACATTGCGAAATAGGGAAGCTTGACCGGCCAGAAAGCCAACACAAGCAATCCAATGACCAGAAAGCCGATCGCCAACCCATACGGCCAACGCGGCGAGCGTTCCTTCGTAGCATCGATAGTTGTTAGGTCGTTCATAAGCCTCGTAGATGGCGCCGAGTCGGACGGGTGGGTCAGGGTTCAGGTCGTCGAGAGGATGACAACATGCCTTGCTAGGGGGTATTCCCCCAAGGATCGTACCGTTGATGCCGAAACAGGCGACGTTGGCCTTCCTCATTGTGATCCGACGTCTACGGCACCGTACACTGTCGAGCATGGGGCGTATCAGCCGCACTTTCGAGCTCGCCGGATCATCCTGGCGGGTTCTCAAAGCCGACAAAGAACTTGTACTCCTTCCTGTACTGTCTCTCATAGCAACCGTCGCTGTTGCTGTTTCGTTCCTGTGGCCGATCGTAAGCAGCTGCACCGACACGGTCGGGCCCAAGAACGCCTGCGAACTCGGCGGGACCGACTACGTGATCATGGCCGTTGCCTACATCGCACTCGCCTTCATCACGATCTTCTTCAATGCCGCTCTCGTGCATGCCGCCAATGAGCGGATGGAAGGCGGAGATCCTACGGTCGGAAGCGCCATCCGAGGAGCGGTCGGCAAGGTGCACCGCATCCTGCCCTGGGCGATCGTCTCGGCAACGGTATCCGTGGTCCTGCGCAGCATCGAGGAACGGGCCGGGATGGTGGGGCGCATCGTGATCGGGCTCATCGGTCTCGCCTGGTCGCTTGTAGCCTTCCTGGTGATCCCAGTTCTCGTGATCGAGAACATCGGGGTGATCGATGCGGTAAAGCGGTCGGGCACCTTGTTCAAACGCACCTGGGGGGAGAACGTAACCGCCCAAGTGGGATTTGGATTCCTTGGTCTCCTTGCGGCTTTGCCCTCCATCGCGATCATTGCGCTCGGATTCAACGCCGGAGGAGCGACGGCCGTGGTCGCAATCGCCGTCGGCGTGGGGTGGCTCCTCCTGGCATCGTTGGTGCTGGCGACCCTCAACGGAATCTTCCAAACGGCGCTCTACCGCTTCGCGTCTGGTCTCGACACCGGCGCATTCGATGGAAACCTCAATGCGGCCTTCGGGCCGAAGCGGCGTGGAAGCTTAGGTTCTGCGCCGCGCGGGTTCGCCGGCTAGCTCGCAGCCACCCAACGTTCCTCTCCCGCGTTGGCTAGTCGCCTACGAGTCGCCAGATCGTGGGAAGTGCGATTCCTGCCAACGCAACCTTTACCAAATCTCCAATGATAAACGGCACCAGACCAAGTTCCATGGCCTCAATAGCGCCGATACTTAGGCTCTGAGCCAGCCACACCACGCCAAACAGGTAGACGACAGCGGTGCCCGATAGAAAGGCGGGGATAGCGGTCACAACAGTTCGATCTTGTTTTCGCTCGGCAAGATACCCAATCACCGCGGCTGCGGCAATGAAGCCGATCAGGTATCCCCCGGTAGCACCGGTCACAATCTTCCAACCACCATCGCCGCCTGAATAGAAGGGCAGACCGATAGCGCCAAGGGCGACATAGAGCACCTGCGACGCTGCGCCAGCCCGCCATCCCAGAGCCGCCCCGGCCAGCAGCACTGCAAACGTCTGACCGGTGATCGGGACCGGCGTGAACCACAGAGGGATCTCGATTTGCGCCATGAGCGCGGTGAGTAGAGCAAAGCCCACAACGAGAACAAGAGTGACGCTGCGCACCTGGGGAAGGACGCGTGAACTGATGACGGCGGGAGCGATGGTCATGAGGCTGCAACGCTAATCGACGGAGTGCGGTCGTCCAATGAATAGAAGGTGAAAAGCGATTGCTTTCAATCGCACCGACACGCGAAACGAGGCGGCCGATGGCCGCCCCGTTTCTAGTCGTCAGTGTCGCGTAACTGCTAGCCCACGAAGCAGGGTGCTGCGAGATCGAAATCTGCAGCAACCGGACTCACGAAGGAATCGGTCAAACCCACCATGCCGTCAGGTGACGTCGGGTCGACTGCCGACACCACGGTCGAACGCTCGACGTGATCGGTGGCCGAGCCCTGATAGGTGCGATTGGGCAGAATCCCCTGGTAGTCCACGTCGTCCAGGTTTCTGGCGATGGCCGAAATGTTGGCCCGCGTCAGATCGGAACTCGCGATCGACTGGTTCAGTAACGTCAGGATCGGGTACTGCCACACCCAACCCATAATATAGGCACTATTCGGAGCTCTCTCATTCGTCTCGGCAGCGGCACGTATCGCAGCATGACCGTCGCTATCGGTAGTCCAGCCACCGATCGTCGACGTACCCCAGTAGACGCCCTGCAGCAGCGGTACCAGGGGCTCGATGCCGAGCAACGCCACGTTCCAGGTCGGTGCTGCACCGAGCACCCTGAATGTGGGACCGATCACTCCTGCCAGGCCACCCACAATGGTCGCCATCTCGTTCGGACCGGTCACGAAGACGATCACATTGGGCGCCGCCGCCGCAAGGGTTGCCACCGCTTCATCGGCGGTACCGCCTACCGAGAACGGAATCTGGAGGATTTCGGCCACCGGGTCAGGTAGGCCCAGCTGGGCAGCCGCTATCAAGGCACCGGAGGCATAGTCGCCGCCATAGTCGCCGGGGAAGGCCACCAGCGCCCACGAAAACTCATTACCCATCTGATCTACCACAAATGACATACCGTTCATAGCCTCAAGGCAGTACGGGGCCCCGGACTCAAGGACATTTCCTGAGTCGATATCGGCGAAGGCCCAACCCGACCACCAGGTGGCAGGAGCAGTCACGACATCGTCGTCAACCATCCGCGGCAAGGCCGCCTGCAACTGGGGTGTACCCAGTGTCTGTGCCATCAGCGCAACCCGGTCACGCATCGACTCGTATCCCTGGACTGTGAGATCACCCGAGTAATGAGAGTCAAACTTGTTCTCGGCCGAGATGATCACGTCCCAACCGTCCAGGCCACCGTCGGCGTTGATCCCCGCCCAGAAGTCCTCCTGAGCCTCGGTAAGCGGCACCGCAAGGGCGGCAAACGGACCATCGGTCAGGTCCGAGATCACACCCACATAGATGCAGCCATTCCCATCGTTCACTGCGTCACCACACGGCGCAGGCGTGACGCCCACGTCGAAGGCAACTTCCTCCGGTTCATCGGGAGCCGCAGTCGTCGCTGGAGCCGCAGTCGTCGCTGGAGCCGCAGTCGTCGCTGGAGCCGCAGTCGTATCGTCGTCACCACAAGCCGCAATGACAAGAGCAAACACAGCGAGCAGGCTCACCACGCCAAGCCATCGTCTCTTCATTGTCAGTCCTCCCTGTTTATTTGTTTGGTGAATAGAACCTCGCTCCATGAGGTCGCCTCCACACTATCCGATCGCTAGTAACTGAACGGCCAAGCCTTCCAATAATTTCTAATTCGAATCCAGATTCCATAGAGCCCCATGGGCTCGAAGATTAGAAAACCGACTATCAGCAGACCGAACAGTATCTGCTCAAATTGGGCAATCGTGACGAAGCCAGCGGTCGCCCCGTCCGATATGAACCCGAAGAACCACAGGGTGGCCATCCACTTCACGATACGGGGCAGAAAAATGATGAAGAACGCTCCCATGATCGAACCGGACACTGTTGCAACCCCACCGATAAGAACCATGGCGATGTACTGGATCGAAAGTAGCAGATTGAATGCCTCCGGCTGGAGACGACCGATGATCTCGTACAGCAGCGCTCCGGTGATGCCGGCGTAGAACGACGAGACCACAAAGGCGATCATCTTGTAACGCGCCAGAGGGATCCCCATCATCTCGGCGGCGATGTCTCTATCCCGCACCGCAGCCAGTGCGCGCCCGATGCGGGAACGCGCCAGGTTCTTGGCAACCAGGGCCATGATCGACAACAAGAGCAGACCGAAGAAGAAGAGCTTTTGCTCTCTTGACAGGAAAACTCCAAAGACATCACTGTCCTGATCGAACCGGAACCCCAACAGGCTCGGCTCGGCTGTTTCTCGACCCACGCCTACGCCGCCGGTGACAGTGGTCATCTCACGAAAGAGGTGGTCCCCGACGAACACCAATCCGAGGGTGACAAAAGCCAGGTATAGACCGCGCAACCGAAACGCCACCGGTGACACAACCAATCCGAGCAACGCCGCTACCAGGCCCGCAGCCGGAAGCCAAATAATCAGGTCCAATTCATACCCGATCACCTGGATCTGCTCGACAAATTCACCGGCCTCAAGATTGAACACCTGACGGGTGACCTCTGTCCCCCCAAGAACCGCAGCGGTAAAAGCACCGACTCCGAGGAAGAACGCATGTCCGAGCGAAACCTGCCCCGCGTAACCGGTGACGATGTTGAGGCCGATCGATCCGATCGAAGCAAAGAGTGCCGTGACCGCAAGTAGCATCAACTCACCGTCGAGGCTCAAATCGACGATCCCGGGGAGGAGCGGGATAGAACCGCCGAGCCCGAGAATGATGGCGACGACCATCAATACAGCGAACCAAAAACGTTGAACGTTGGAGCGAAAGATGGTGGCGTCAGACTGGTAGTCGGCGATCAACCCTGGCCGGTATCTCATACCCGCTCTACCTTCTTGGTCCCTAAGAGGCCGTAAGGACGGAAGAGGAGCACAACGAACATGACCAGGTAGGGGACGACCTGAGAGAAACCCTTGCCGAGGAACGCGGCGTACTGCGGCTGATAGGTGGCCGTGAACATCTCGGTCATGGCCACCAGCAGGGCCCCGGCGAGAGCACCCGAGATCGAGTCGAGACCTCCGACAACGACGACAGGTAAGGCCTTGAGGGCGGAAACCGTCACCGTTTTATCCAGCCCGATTCCGACACCGAGGAACATACCGGCGACCATGGCGAGAACTGAGGCGATGGCCCAGGACAGTGCAAACACCGTCGGGACCGAAACACCCTGAGTGAGCGCGACTTCCTGGTCGAACGCGGTGGCCCGCATCGCGAGACCCATTCGGGAGTACTTGAAGAACGCCAGCAGTGCCCCTACCAGCAACACAGCTGCGACCACGCCAGCCATCTGGCTGTGGGCGATCCTGACATCACCGAGACTCAGAACCTTCAGGCCCCACGGATTGTCGAATGACCGCAGATCGAGGCCCATGAGATCGAGCGCAACGATGTTGATTGCCGTGTTCAGCCCGATTGTCATGATCGCCACCGCAAACAACGGTTTACCGACCACGGGCCGTAGAAAAACCCGCTCCAGAAGTACACCGGTCAAGGCTGCCAACCCGGTGGCGATCAACATGGCAACCCAGAAGGGGAATCCCCAGATTCCCGAGAAGTAGACGACCCAGTAGGCACCAATCAGCAGCAATGCCGGTTGGGCGAAATTGAAGACCTGCATCGACTTGTAGATGATCACAAAGCCGAGCGCGATCAACGCGTAGATCGCCGCCAGAGCTACCCCGTTGACAACCGCCTGCAG
>PVBE011477483.1_pt1 | contig 26778 bp, 19 predicted proteins | sample 1631181 | NCBI WGS metagenome assembly PVBE01 (sample SAMN08397723, study PRJNA350692) | Marine metagenome, whole genome shotgun sequencing project. | isolation source: water | place: Pacific Ocean | collected 2012-04
TCCTTCGGCGCCTTCTCGGGGACGAGGTCTACGGGCGCCCCAGGATCTCCTCCAGGCGAAGCTGGACCCGGACGAGCTTGAAGCAGCATGCCGGCCGATCGAGCTCGACCAGCAGGTCGACGTCGCTGTCAGGACGCTCCTCGCCCCGGGCGACCGAGCCAAACAACGCCAAAGAGCGCACACCGAGCCCTCGAAGCTCGTCACCGTGCTGCGCAAGGGTTGCCAGGATGTCTTCGCGGAGCGCCATCGCGCCTAGTCTACACAGGCCTGCGTGCGCCGCGTGCTCGTCAACATGAAGAGCACCCAAGGCGTAGTCTCATCCGAGACCGATGAGCGTCTTCCTCACCCTCGACAAGTCTGCCTGGGTCGCCGACAACGACCTCGCCTTCGCGATCCGCGACGGCATCCCCGTGAGCCCGGGCCACACCCTGGTCATCCCGAAGCGCCTTGTCCCGCGCTGGGCCGACGCCACCACGGCCGAGCGTCTCGCGCTGATGGACCTCGTAGAGCAAGTCCGCATCGCCCTGGCAGCCGAGCTGGAACCCGATGGCTTCAACATCGGCATGAACCTCGGCGCAGCGGCTGGCCAGACCATCGAGCACCTCCACATCCACGTCATCCCCAGGTGGCAGGACGACGTCGACGATCCTCGCGGCGGCGTGCGCTTCGTGATCCCGGAGCGTGGCAACTACATGCGGCCCGGGCACATCCCGAGCATCCGCCGCCCCTCGCGAATGGCCCGGGGCGGCACAGACGCCTTCCTCGACCACCTCGCGCCTATCATCGGATGCGCGGAAGACATCAAGATCGTTGCTGCTTTCGTCTTGACCACCGGCCTGGAAACGGTCCAGCCTCGCCTCGAGTCCGCCCTTGCACGTGGGGCCACCGTGAAGGTCCTGACCGGGGACTACCTCAACCTGACCCAGGCGGATGCGCTGCAGGCCCTGTTGGACTGGAGCGGGCAGCGCCCTGGCCTCGAGACCCGCGTCATCGAGGTGGACCGGCTCCGTGGCTCGCGCACCTTTCACCCGAAGGCCTGGATCCTGCGGGGAGCGGGCTTCGCGACGGCCTTTGTGGGCAGCAGCAACCTCTCGCGTTCGGCGCTCACCACCGGCGTCGAATGGAACTTGCGCGCAGAGGATGCCGCCGCGCTGGAGTCTGTGGAGTCTGCCTTCGAACAACTCTGGGATGCCGCGCGGCGCATCGACGCCGACTGGCTCGAGGACTACGCCAGACGGGCTGCTCGGAGCCAACGACCCGCTCCGCTGGACCTGGATTTCGAAGGGGGCCCGCCGCCAGAGCCCCGGGATGTGCAGGTCGAGGCGCTGGAGAACCTGGCCGAGGTGCGCAACCAAGGACGCGACCGAGCGCTCGTCGCGCTCGCTACGGGGCTCGGAAAGACATGGCTGGCGGCCTTCGACCTCGACCAGGTGCGACGAGTGGAGGGCCGGGTTCCTCGGACGCTGGTGGTCGCACACAGGCGGGAGCTCCTGATCCAGGCCGCTCGGACCTTCCGCCGGCTCTTCCCCCGAGAGCGCTTCAGCTGGTTCGTCGAGCAACACGACGAGACACGCGGTGACCTGGTCTTCGCATCGGTCCAGAAGCTACGAGGAAAGCTCGAACGATTTCCACCAGATGCGTTCGACTACATCGTCATCGACGAAGCTCATCACGCCGCCGCCGATAGCTACCTGGCGCTGTTCGAGCACTTCACGCCGCGGTTCTGGCTCGGCCTCACCGCAACCCCCGAGCGCGCCGACTCGCGCAGCATCTTCGGCCTCTTCAACGACGAGGTCGCCTACGAAGCGGACATCGGCGTCGGCATCAGCCTCCAGCACCTGGTTCCTTTCGCCTACTTCGGCATCGCCGACCCCACGAACTACGAGCCGATCCCATGGCGGAACGGGCGCTTCTCCGCGGCGGATCTGGCCGGGGCCGTGCAGACCAGGGTCCGTATGGACCGCCTCTGGCAGGCCCTCGGCGAGCACGCGGGTACACGCTCGCTCGTCTTCTGCTGCACCATCGCGCACGCAGTGTTCGTGCGTGACTGGCTCGCGGCCCGAGGACTGGATGTCGTGGCGGTCCACTCCGGTCCGGGGAGCGCCGACCGTGCCTTGGCGCTCGACGATCTGCAGGAGGGCAAGCTCGACGCCATCTGCACGGTAGACCTGTTCAACGAAGGCATCGACGTGCCGATGGTGGACCGGGTCGTCATGCTTCGGCCGACCGAGTCCTCCGTCGTCTTCCTCCAGCAGCTCGGTCGAGGTCTGCGCATCGCCGACGGAAAAGAGCGCCTCGTGGTCGTCGACTTCATCGGAAACCACCGGGTCTTTCTCGACCGCATCCGCACACTGCTCAACCTCGTCGATGACACGACGAGCCACAGCGTCAGGGAGCTGAAGACGGGCCCGGTCGAGCTCCCCGCAGGCTGCTCCGTCGAGGTCGAGCTCGCGGCCGTCGACCTCTTGGAGAAGCTCCTCCCCTCGGGGCAGGGCCACGTCGTCGTCCGCACCTACCGGGAGCTTCGCGCCGCTTGGGGCCGCCGCCCGCTCGCGGGAGAGATCTCACGCATGGGACTGAATCCGAAAGCCAGGGGACTCCGCACGGCCCACGGGAGCTGGTTCGGCCTCGTCAAGAGCGAACGTGACTTCGACGAGGTCTCCGCCCGCGCCCACAAGCGACACGAACAGTGGTTCGCCGAGCTCGGCACCACCTCGATGAACAAGTCCTTCAAGATGGTCACGCTGCAGGCGCTCATCGAGGCCGGGCGCCTGGTCGAGGGCATGCCGTCGGATGAGCTCGCCCAGGCATCCCACCGCATCCTCCTCCGCTCCCCGGAGCTCCACGTCGACATCCAGGACGTCCGAGCAATCCCGAACCCGATGGACCCTGACCCACAGGCGTGGCTTCGCTACTGGCGGGACAACCCCATCCTAGCGTGGTCGGGTGGGCGCTTCTTCGAGTCGCGCGACGGCGTCTTCCGGATGAGCAGGCCCCCTGCTGACGAGGACACAGAGGCCTTCTGCCGCCTGACGCTGGAGCTGGTCGACTGGCGGCTCCATGCATACCGCAAGCGCCGAAAGGCCGAACGCCCGGGCGAGGCCTTCACCTGCAAGCTCCTCACGAACAAGCGCGACCCCATCGTCAAGCTGCCAGATCGCGAACGATTTGGAGGAGTTCCGCTGGGAGAGACCGACGTCCGCTTGTCAGACGGGACGTGGTGGAGATTCCGCTTCGTGAAGCTCTTCATCAACGTGGCGCGACCGGTGGGCACACAGACGAACCAGCTCCCCGACCTCCTGCGTCGCTGGTTCGGCTTGGACGCCGGCCGACCCGGCACCGAGCACCGCTTGCGCTTCGCGCCCACCCCGAATGGCTGGACTGTCGAGCCCCTGGATGTCGAGGGCCGCGTGGTCTATCCCAGCTTCGGGCGCGTCGCGGCCTTCCCCGAGCTGCGCATCGCAGCTGGCTTCCATCCCGACCGGCGAGGACAGGAGAACGTCGACATCGACGAGGTCTTCCTCCCCGGCGCACACGAAGCCGACGGCTGGGCCGCCCGTGCCACCGGGCACAGCATGGACGGCGGGACCGAGCCCATTCGCGACGGCGACTGGATGCTGTTCCGGTGGTCTCGCGGCGCGGCGCTGTCCGACGTCGAGGGTCGCGTCGCCTGCATAGAACGCGGCGAACACGAGCACTCCACGCTCCACGTCAAGCGCATCGTCTTGCGCGACGGCGCCGTCCAGCTTCGCTCGGGGAGCCCCTCACATCCGAGCGCACCGGCTGAACATGGCGACCTCCCTATCGCTGTCTTGCGACGGGTCATCCGACCCGAGGATCTCGCTCCAGAACGCCTGGCCGCCGGCACGTTGCCCGAGCTGTTCGCGTGGGTGGAGGAAGCCGGCAGCCCCGGCTGGGCCCGCCACGGTGGGCACCTCTTCCTGCTCCTGGATCAACCGGGTCAGGCGCGCTCACCCCGCGAGGTGCAGCAGTTCGTCCCACGCCATGCGGCTGAGACTGCCTATGTCTGCCACGCGATCGAGGGCGGCTGGCGCTATCTCGGCGTCGGCCGGACCTCGGACGGGTCGAGCTGGACGGTGCCGGAGATGGACTTCCGCGCCTGGACGACGTTGCGCAAGGACGGCACGCCGCAGTGAAGGGCTTCCGCTACATCGAAGGCACGCCTCGAGAGTCGACGAGGTGGGTGGACACGGGCAACGCGCTCGTGCTCGTGCTCGGGACGACTTCGTAGACAACGTTCAGTCCGCGCCCGAGCCAAGACCGTGTCGCGGGCCCGGAGTTCGCACCCCTGAATCCCACCGGATGCCTCCGCGTCCACTGCTGGCAGGCTGGCTCCGGTAGCCTGGCACCATGCCGACCTTCCTCAACACCGCCCGCAGTCGAACCCGCTGGCCGATCCAGGTGGCGGATGTGGAGCACCTCATCCGGCCCGGGGGCAGATACCACGCGACGTATGCCAGGCGCGTCCAGGCCCGAGTCCGCGTCGACCACACGCCGGGGAACCCGGCCTTCGCCGCCTTCATCCAAGCGGAAGAACCAACATCCGGTGGCTACGGTGGGATGAGCTGGGTCGCCTTCCCGATGCGATCTGGTCGATCGCTGACTGGCCTCATCGTCGGCACGCAGGGTCTTCAGCCGGACGAGATGATCTTGGGGACACCGGGGCACGCACGGCGTGCGCAGGCCATCGCGCGATGGCTTCGCGCTCGAGGGGACAACACATACGCCTGGGCGAAAAGCGATCCGGTCCGCACTGACCGGCCCATTCCAAACGTCGTCCGCCGGCAGCTGTCGAGACTGGCCCGTGACGAGGACGAACACACAGACCTCGGTCAGGCCCTCGACCGCTACGGGAATGTCCTGTACGCCGTTTCGCTGACCCCGCACGAGGCTTCTACCGAGCAACACGCCCGGGATGCCCTGGTGTGGATGGACCTGGCGATGGACGCGCGTGGCGTCCCCTGCTCGGGAGCTCGATCCAAGGAACAGGCGTCCCACTGGCGGGCAGGATGGCGAGAGCTCCTGCTCCCGCGAACGACCGGACCCCAAGTCGCAGAGCTGCTACGGGTCCACCGCTTCGTCGTCTTGGAGGGTCCTCCAGGCACCGGGAAGACCCACTTGGCGGAGCACCTGCTCAGAGAGGAATACGAGGGCCGCGGCCGAACGATCCAGTTCCATCCCGCGACCAGCTACGAGACCTTCGTGGTGGGCTTGTCGCCTACCGTCGATGGCCACGGGCTCGGCTTCCAGTCCAAGCCCGGCCATCTCGCCGAGGTAGCGAGCTCGGCACGACTCGGTCCAACGCTGCTCCACATCGACGAGATCAACCGCGCGGACCTCTCCAAGGTGCTTGGAGAGGCCATCCTCCTCTTCGAGCGTGGGAGTCCCGAGCGATCGGTCCAGCTCGAGCACCCTTTGCCAGACGGGGAGCGAACGCTTGCGCTACCCGAAAGCCTGCACGTGCTCGGCACGATGAACACATCCGACCGCAGCATCGCGTTGCTGGATCTCGCCATCCGGCGGCGCTTCGCCTTCCACACCGTGTGGCCTCACGTCTCCGGCATCGAGGAACACCAGCGGCTCGGGCGCGATCTGTTCGAGAGCCTGGTCGAGGTCTTCATCGAGCACGCGCCAGACACTGCCTTCCATCTGCTCCCGGGCCACGCCTACTTCCGGCATGGCGATGACTCGGTCGTCGATGCCCTCGACAAGACGCTGGTGCCGCTGCTTCGTACCTACGTTGCACAGGGACTGGTCGCCGGGTTCGCCGACGAGGTCGAGGCGTGGCTCGATCATCTCGAGACGGTCCGGTGAACGCGCGCTTCGGCTCGGCTACCTTCCGCCTCCAGGACTGCACGACTACACGCCTGGACGCCAGCGTGCTGCTCGGCCCAACCAGGGCTCGCGACCCGGGACCGATCGTACAGCGGCGAGCCGAGGCGCTGCTCGACGTGAACCGCGGCCTGCTGAGGGACGTTGGGGTAAGCGGCCACGTGGCGCAGACTCGAGGCGCGATCAACCTCGTGCTCTCCACCGGGACGACGGTCGGAGCCATCCCGCTCCTGTCCCCGGTGACCCACCGGCCTGACTACGGTCTCGTGATCGTTCCGAGATTCCGGTGGTCGTCGGTGGGGCGGTGCCTTGCACGCACAGGCTTCAAGAAGCTGCCCGACCTGCTCCCCCTTCCCGACCTGCCACGCTCCGAGCGGCACGTTCCGACCTGGGTATTGAGTAGCGTCGTCCTCGAGCGCATCGCTGCGCTCCTCGAGCGCGAACACCGTGCGTTCCGGATGGTGGACGAGGCGGCTGAGCGTCCCCGCGGACGCGTCGCGTGGGGGCGTTGGGCGGCTCGAGAGCTGGCACAGGGGCGTACGCGCGCCTACCCGGCCCGGTTTCCCGATCTGCGGGAGGACGAGGAGCTCATGGGGGCAATCAGAGCGGCCCTCGATCGACAGCGGGGGTCGCTCCTCGAGGTCCGGACGGAAGGAGAGATCGTCATTGCCCTCCTCCAGTGGTGCGAGGCATTGCTCCAGCGTGTGGCCCACGTGCCTCCTCGGTCCGTTCTGCCTCGACGCATTCCCTTTCGGCTCGCCCGGTTGGACCGCGTCTTTCGCGAGGGCCTCGACGCCATCGCCTGGACCTTCGAACATCGCGGCCTGGCCGGATTGGAGGACCTCAACGGGCTCCCTTGGCGCCTGTCGATGGAGGAGTTCTTCGAGGCATGGGTGGAGACACTCGCGCAGCAACTGCAACGACGGGTGGGCGGCGTCCTGCGGGCTGGACGCACGGAGGCTACGCGCACACGCTTTCGCTGGCAGCCATCCGCAGGGGCGTCGCTGACCTCGCTGCTCCCGGACGTCGTGCTCCACCGCGAGGACCACGTGATCATCATCGACGCGAAGTACAAGTGTCACTTCACCGCGCTTGAACATCGGGGCGGCGCCACGGCGCGACAGCGCGAGCAGCACCGTCGTGACGTGCACCAAGTGCTTGCCTACGCCGGCCTCTTCGACGCCCCCCGGCTGACCGCCGTCCTTGCCTACCCCTGCCGACCTGAGGAGGCACAAGAGCTGGCGGCGAGATCGCGCCTGGTGCGGCGTGCATCGCTGGCGGCCTCTCGGCGGGTCGAGTTGGTGCTGCTGGCGGTGCCGTTGGGCGGCTCGGTGGACGCCAGCGCGCATGCCCTGGCCGAACTGCTCAGGTCCGAAGCCTGATTCGAAACACCGACACGCATCAGATCAGTAAGGAAACCGCCAACCGATCTCACGCCCCGCCACGTTGACCCTGGCGTCGAGCTCCTCCGGCCGACAACCCAACATCGACGCCACCGCTCCACGCTCCTGGCGGCAGAGCTCCTCCAGCGCCGCAGCCAACCCGCTCTCCGGTCCGGAGACCAGCTCCCACTGCGCACGGTAGGCGCCGCAACGCCTCCGATCGGGCTCGTGGAGGGTGCACACCAAGGCCTCGTAGCGGACCTCGAACTGATCCTCGCCCCAGCCCCGAGCGCGGGCCAGCCACACCAGGGCGGAGCCCCGGACGAACCAGGGCGCCGCGGTCTGCTCGACCAGGCCAGACAGCGCCGTGGTCGTGTCCTCGGTGACGCAGCCCACCTGCACCTCCGCGCGGGCCTTCGCCAGGCGAACGTAGCGGGCACCGTCCCCGTGGAGCCCGCCGGCCTCGTCGGTCCGGCGGTGCAGCGCCTCGACCGTGCGCAGACTTGCTTCGGTGCCGAGGAAGCCTGCGAGCTGGTAGAGCGCCGAGAGCTGGAAGCTCATCTCGGAGGCCTTGTCGCTCTCCAGGAAGAACTCGGAAGCCTCCAGCTGGATCTCCCAGGCGTGGTCGAGCCGACCTCGCACGGCCAACCGGCGGGCCTCCGCGCCGCGCAGCCGCCACCAGCCCTCGGACTCCCCGGTCGAAGGGCGGGCCCGCGCCAGCAGAGCGTCGAGCTGTGCATCATCGGGGACGCACCGATCGGCGTTCTGCTGGACGAGGTGGGTGAGCACCTGGACCCGCCGGATAGTTCGAAGGCCCGTGACCCAGGTGGCGAAGCCGGCCCAGTCTTCGCCGAGGCGCTCGGCCTCTGGAGCGTCGTCGTGACGGACCGCGATGGCGTGAACCAGGCGCAGCGCCTGGCGGTCACCGGGCTCGAGCCCGGACCAGGAGTCGAGCGCGCCATCCGCCATGCGCCAGACGGGCGCCCAGCTCAAGAGCAGGTCACGCTCAGGACGGAGGGCACGACGCAGGAGCTGCTCCACGAACCCGGGTCGCTCGGCGCCGGACACCGACTCGAGCATGCGCCGGGGCAGATCGCCTCCAAAGACGACCTCCACTGCCTTCGACGCCGAGTCCACCTCGATGACAGCGGCCTCCTCGACCCCCAGCGAGCTCAGACACGCCCTCGCCCGAACCACGTCCGGGGGCGAGACCAGGAAGCGCCGTACGCGGGGTGCGCAGGCCCTCAGCGTTCTCAGCTTCTGCTCGATGCCGCCAACGGCTCGGAGGTCCCCGGTGGAGTCCAGGGCTGCCAGCCCGACGAGGTCCGCCGGAACGGGCATGCCGAGACACGCCGAGCTCAGGGCGAGCAACACCGCCAAGCCCAGCGAGTCTCCCCGAACAGCGTGGGAGTCGGGGGTCTCTCCCGGCGCCACGAGCTTGTCGAGCACCTGCAAGCGCTTCGACGGGGACCAGGACGGCAGGGCTCTCAGCGCGCCGATGCTGTGACCGAGCAACGCCTTGGCCTCGTCGACCGCCGCGGAGCCGGCCGGATCCAGCGAGATCTCGCCGGTGGTGTCGTCTTGGCGGTAGACATAGAGCGCGCCAGAGGGACCCGCCTCGGTCGCGACGAGGGCGACTCCGGGCTTCAGCGAAGGCAGGGCCCCGGCGAGCTCCGTGGCGCGGGCGAGTCCAGCTGGACCACCGGGCCAGCACCATGGTCCCGCCCTCAGCGCGCGCCGGATGGCGCCAGCCTTGTGAGCTCGCACCGGCCCGAGCTCCAGCTGCTCGACCTTCGTGCTCATGCCGAAGCCCACCAGGCGTCCGGATCGATCTCGTGCACCCGGGTCAGTCGGGGGTCTCCGACGGCGAACGTGACCGGCAGGGAACCGAGGAAGGACCGCATCCGTCGATCGAGGTCGGCGAGCTCGGAGTCCACCTCGCACATGCCCATGCGCCAGAACACCTCGCGCAGGGACTCGAGGTCGTCTCGCCCACGAAGGAGCTCCTTGACCTGGTGCTCAAGGTCCAGCGGATCGAGCTCATCCGCCTCCGACAGGAGATCCCCGACACGTACGATCTCCGCGCGCAGGTCCGCCCGAAGCCGACGCTTGTGCGAGGGCCGCAGCGCCGCCAGCCAGCGCGTCACTCCAGGCTCGTCCACGGCCCGACCCGCAAGCATGTCCTCCAGCGGGATCGGAGGGTGCTCGGCGAGCCTCAGGTGATGCCCTATCGCCAGCGCGTGTCCGAAAGGCCCGAGCCCCAGCGCCGCGATGAGCTCCTCGCGAAGCCAGTCGACAGCTCCGCCCGCCTCCACGGCCTCCGCGGCCGAGGGAAAGGGCACGGGTCGCTCCAGGGCTCGCGCGGCCAGGCGTCCGACCTCACGCTGGAGGACCAGCACGGTGTCGGCGCTCCGGATGACAGGGCTGGCTCCGTCCTCCACCACCACGGCGACGGCGTCGTGCCAGGGCTGCCAGAGGTGCTCGCCGAGCACCTCGAGGCCAACCGGGCCGAAGACCGCGAGCACATCGGGGTGCTCGTCCAGCCGCTCGACCGTCCAGCCGGCCTCGTCGAGCCCGGCGAGGACGACATGGGTCTCTGGGTCGCCCCGCAGCACATCGGCCAGCTGCGGGCTCGATCGTGCTCGCGGCGGCGAAGCCATGGGCGCTTCGTCGCTCGCGACGATCTCGAAGCCGCGGGCGAGCAGCTGCTCGAGGGTCTCAGCCATGAAAAGCCTCCATTGTCGGAGCACAGATGCCAGCGGGGTTCACTCCGGACACTGGCTCCGCCGTCGCATGCGGTAGTCGGCGTCGAAGATCATCCGCGCCAGGCGCAGGCGATCGGGGTCCTCTGTCTCCGCCAGCGCATCGAGGTGGTCCAGCACGACCACACGCGCCCGACTGTAGTGCCTCCACCTCGTCTGGACGGCCCTGCGGAGTGTCTCCCCGTCGACGTCGCGGAGCTGATCCCTGACCAGCTCCTCCACCCCGCCATCCCCCGCGGCGAGCTCGGCCAGCTCCGGGAGCAGCCGGCGCCACTTCGCCGGATCCCGCTTCCGCGCCGTCGCCGCCGGGATGGCCTCCTCGACCAGCCACCGCCGGGCGTCTTCGATGTCGCGCTGCTCCGATCCCTGGACGAGCAGGTCCAGGGGTCCCTGCGTCTGCGGCACGTCTCGCTCACCATCCTCGGTCGTCAGCGACAGCGGCGCCCGTCGTCGAGGTCGCGCCCCTCGAACCACCGCTCGATCCAGGTACGAACGCGCAACGGCCTCTGAGCTGTCGAAGAGGGGGCGGCTGCGACGGTAGAGCCGGAAGAGCACGACCTGGGCGGCCTCGTCGTGTTCCGGGCCACCTCCGAGTCGCCGGACGATCGCCTGGAGCTCCTCGTGGACCACCCGCGCGGCAGTCCCCCGGACCTCTGGCGGGGCCGTCGGGTCGCCGATGAGGGCGATGGCCTGGGACAGCTTCATCGGTCCCCCCTCCGGAGCGTGAGCAACCACAGGGGCGGGCTCGACGCCGGCTCTCCGAGCAGATGGATGCTCGGTTGGCCATCGAGCTCCGCGCGCACTCCGGTGCGCATACGGACCGACCGCAGCAGGCCCGGAAGGCTCGGACGGTGCACCAGCGATGCCCATGCGTCATGGGCGACGTAGTCCGCGAGCACGTGCCCGGAGTGCGTACCCGGCAGCTCGTACTCCACCGGGTCGGTCGCGGTGGCGATCGACCGCAGCTCGGCGCGCTCCAGGAGCGCGACCACGTCGGCCCGGACCATCGGCCGCATCGAGCCGGCGTCGGGCACGTGCCGTCCCTGGGCCTGGACCTCCAGGCGCTCCGGCCGCACCGCCGCCGCGCCGCCGAGCACCTCCACCACGTGGGCCCGGTAGCGACAAGGGGCCATGCCCTGTGCGGCCCCGAGCTGCGCCTCCGTGGCCAGGACCGCCCGCAGGTCGTGCTCCACGGAGATCCGCGCCACCGCGGCCCAGGCACGACGCCAGCAGTCCTGCAGGGACCGCCAGGCCCAGCGAGGGAGCCGCCGCTGGAGCGCTTCGTCGAGCCTCGTCAGCGGGTCGCGCCGGGGAACCCGGCCACTGCGCAGCGCCTCCAAGACCGTCACTCCGTCCGGATGATCCCCGAGGACAGGCGTCGCCAGGTGGAGAGCTCGAATCCGCTGCAGACCATCGAGCGCCGGGTCCTGGATCGGCTCCTGCCCGCGCTCGGCGAGGACGAGGCAGAGGGCGGCCCTTGCGGGCGCACAGTCCTGGACAGCCTGGCTCCGAAGCGCCTGGACGAGCACCTCCTCGTCGAGCGCATCGGGGTGCTCCGGCAGCTCCACCCCGGCCCGGAGGAGACGGTCCCGCAGCTCGGCGTCGAGCCTCGGACGGGTCATCCCACGCGCCTCGGCCCAGCCTGCGACCACCAGCGAGACACGCTGCTTTCGCGCGTGCGGAGGCCAGGCGGAGAACAACAGCTCCTCGTGGATGGCCGAGCGGATCTCGGAGTCGAGGCGGGCCGCACGGGCCGCGCGCACGAGCACTCCGGCGACCACGACAGTGTCCAGACCTTCGAAGTCCCCCGACTCGTCGATGAAGAGAATCCAGTCCCCCACGCAGAACCTCCTGGGTCCGAGAAGCTACGCGCCGCAGTCGGACGAGACAAGCATCAGTCCTTCATTCTCGAGCCTTCGGGAGTCTTCTCGAGCTCGAGGGCAACCGGCAGGCGCTCGCGCAGCTCCGCCACGTGGCTCACGATGCCGATCATGCGCCCCTGGCCAAGGTCCTCGAGGGCGCGCAGCACCCGGTCGAGGTCCTCGCTGCCCAGGCTGCCGAAGCCCTCGTCGATGAAGAGCGAGCCCAGGTGCATGCCGCCGGACTGCGCCTGCACCGTGTCGGCCAGCCCAAGCGCCAGGGACAGCGCCGCCTCGAAGCCCTCGCCACCGGAGAGCGTGCTCGCACGCCGCTTCTTGCCCGTGTAGTGGTCGAGCACGTCCAAGTCCAGCCCGGCCTTCGCCCGACCGCGGGTCGACTCTCGCCGGCTGAGCACGAAGCGCCCCCCGGTCATCACGTGGAGCCGCTGGTTCGCGTCGACGAGGACCTCGTCGAGGATGGCGGCCATCACGTAGCGCTCGAAGGGCAGCCTCGCGCCGTTGTTCCCGCCCGCGACGTCCGCCAGGCGAGCCACGACCCGGTGCTCGGCCTCGCGCTCCTGGTAGAGACCTTCCGCCTTGGCAAGTTCCGCCGCCTGGGCCTCCTTCGACTCGAGCGTCTTGCCCAGCTCCCCCAGCCGCTTCGCGCAGAGATCGGCGCTCTCCTTCGCCTCGCCGTACGCCTTCTCGAGCTGCTCCAGGTCCGGGGCCTCTACGCCCTCCGCCGCCCTGTCGGCCTCGAGGGACTGGCCCTCCGCTGCCGCCTGGTCCTTCTTCCAGGTCGAGATCTGCTCGGACAGGGTGCTCCGCTGCGCTTCGCCGCGCTTCGCCGCCACGTAGTCGGCGTCCGTGGGGAAGCCCTCGGCGGCCCGACGGTCCGAGAATCGCCGCCGAGCTTCATCGAGGCGCCCATCCGCCAGCTCTGAGGCGCCCTTCGCGGCCTTGGCGGCCGCCTCCCGGGCAGCGAGATCCCGTTCGGCGTCCTGGTGCTCCGACCGCGCGGTCTCCATACCCTCACGCAGCGCATGGAGCGTGGTCTTCGAGGCCTCCAGGACGGTCTCGAGGGCACCCTCGTCCCGAAGCGCCTCCGGCACGCGAGCGCAGCGTTCTTCCAGGACCCCCCGGGCGCTCGCGAGCTTCGACGCCGCGGCGTGGACCTTGCCGTCCGCGGCAACGGCAGCGGCATGCGCCTTCTCTCGCTCCTTCGTTGCAACGCCGAGCGCGGACTTCGAGCGAGGTTCTCTCTCCGAGGCGTCCTGGCAGGCCTTTTCGTTCTCACGCGCCTGCTTCAGGGCTTCCTCGAGCTCCACCGGATCCTGCTCGCGGTCGGCGATGCCGCGGAGCTCACCCTCGAGCAGCGCCAGCTTCTTGACGAGGCCATCCCTCGACTCATCCGCTTTCTTGGCGGCCTCGTCAGCGTTTCTCGCTTTGGTCCGCGCCTCCTCGATCCGAGCGACCGTCGGGCCGTCGTCGTCGTGAGCGGCGGGCTCGGGATGGTCCACGGCTCCGCAGACCGGGCAGCCCTCGCCGTCGACGAGTCCCTCTGCGAGGCTGGCGGCGAGGGCCAGCAGGCGCGTCTCGCGGAGCTCGTCCAGTTTCTGCCTTGCGCTCTCGGCTCCCTCACACGCGATCCGCAGCGTCTCCTTGGCTGTCTCCAGCTCCTTCGAGGTCGACTGGATCGCGGCGCCGAGCTCATCGCGCCGCTTTCGGTCGACCACGGCAGCGGCTGCCCTCTCTCGCCGGACCCGAGCATCGTCGAGGTCTTCCGCGAGCTTGGAGTCCGCGTCCAGCGTCCTTTTCGCCTCTGTCTCCGCGAGCCCGGCGGTGGTCAGCGCGGCCTTGGCGGTCTTGGCCTCGTCCAGCGCGGCGTCGTGCGTCACCCCAGCCAGGCGAGCGGCTTCGGCTGCCGCGTCGAGCCCGACCTTTCGAAGCTCCTGGAGTCGGAGCACATCCTCAGCCAGCTCATCACGGCGCTGGGCCTCGTCATTCCGCTCTCGGAGAGCCTCCTTCTTCAGCTCCGCGTGCTCCCGTCCCCCCTCTACGGCCACGTCCTTCCCGCCGAGTTCGTCCCTGGCGCGCTTCGCCTCCGCCGCCCGGCTGGTTCGCTGCTCGTCGAGGTCCGCCAAGGCCAGGGCACGCCGAGCCGCGTCGAGCTCCTTCGACGCCTCGTCGATCTCCGCGCGCTGCAGCTCGAGCGCATAGAGAGCCTCCTTCGCGACCCGCTTGTTGTCCAACAGCTTCTGCGCGGCCCGGCCCGTATCCAGCGCCGCGTCGGCCCCATCACGTTCCTTGCGGAGTCGCTCGTGGTCCAGCTCCGTGCCGCGGAGCTCCTTGCCGCACTCCTCGATGGCCTCGTCGAGCTCCTCGGCCGAAGCCACGCCCGCGCCCCTCCGGATGGTGTCGACCTGGACCTTGGATTTGCCCAGCGCCTCGAGCAGCTTGGACCTCTCCCTCTTCAGCTGGTCCTGCACGGCCTGGTATCGCCAGGTGTCGAAGAGCTGGCGCAGGATCCTCTCCCGCTCCTTCGCGTCGCCGGTGATGACCTTGCGGAACTCGCCCTGCGGCAGGATGCCGGTCTGTCGATACTGCCGCGCATCGAGGCGGAGGAGCTCCCGGATGCGTTCGTTGACCTCTGTGGGTCTCGTCGCGAGGAGCTGGCCCACGCCGTCGCCGTCGCCGGTCGTGTCCCAGAGCAGCGCCGTGGCAGCCTGCTCCGTCGTTCCGTCGCCGCGCAGCTTCGGCCTCGCGTAGCTTGGCGAGCGTCGCACCCGGTAGCGCCTGGGTCCAACCGAGAACTCCAGCACCACCCACGTCGCCGTCTCCGGGGTAGAGAAGTCGCTCCGGAGCTCCCTGGCATCGCGCTCGTTGCCGGAGGCCTCGCCGAAGAGCCCGAAGCTCATCGCATCGAAGACAGCGGTCTTGCCCGTCCCGGTTTCGCCAGCGATGACGAAGGTGCCTTGCTCGGAGAGCTCGTCGAAGTCGAGGTCGAGCTCGCCGGCGAAGGGGCCCAGCGCCTGCAGCCTGAGTCTGTGTGGCCTCATGCCTCCTCCTCGCAGCGCGCCACGCGCCGCAGCGCCGCGAGCTCCTGCTCGGACAGCGGCTCGTCGGTGACCTCCTCGAAGAAGCGCTGGAACAGCTCCAGCGGATCGAGGGAGCGGGCCTCCCGATCAGGCACCCCCACCCTTCCCGCGAAGGCCACGTCGGGACGCTCGATGTGGAGCGCGTTCGGGTAGATGGAACGGACCCGCTTCATCGCTTCGAAGACGGGCCCCTTGTCCAGCAGGCGAACGATGACGTAGTCCTCTGCCGGTCCCTCTGGTCCGTCGAGGATCTCCTCGAGCGTGCCCTCGATGCGCCGGAGCTGGTGGCGGGGCTCGATCGGGTGGTACCTCACCGAGAGCTTGTCACCTTCGATGTCCACGACCGTGATGGACTTGTCGTGCTCGATCTCGGAGGCCGAGTAGCGCAACAGCGAGCCCGCGTAGTGGATGCGCGGCGTGATCGACTGGGGTCGGTGCAGGTGACCAAGGGCGACGTAGGCGAAGTCCTCGAAGACCTCTGCGGCGACCGTGTCGGCGCCGCCGATGGACAGGAGCCGCTCCGACTCGGAGGTCGTCCCGCCAGCGACAAAGGCATGCGCGACGAGCACCTGGGGACCCGGCGTGTCAGCGAGGACACGACTCGTCACGGTCTCCATCACGTCTTGGTGCGTACGCACAGAGGGCTCATCGAGGACGGCTCGCACCCGGGGCGGATCGAGATAGGGCAGCGGGTGGACCAGGGCTTCGCCGATGCGGACGGACGCCACGGCTCCGTCGAAGGCGGGAGCGACGTGGAGCCCCTCGAAGATGCGCCCGCCGAAGGCCAGCCGGTCGGCGCTGTCGTGGTTTCCAGGGATGAGGACCACGGGCGTCTCGAGCTCCCGCACGACCTCTGCGAGGAAGTCATCGAGGAGCCGGACGGCCTCTGCGGGAGGCACGGCCCGGTCGTAGACATCGCCGGTGACGAACAGGGCGTGGGGCTGTTCGCGCTCGATCACCGACAGCACCTGGGCCAGGGCGTGGCGTTGATCCTCCAGCAGCCGGACGCCGTGAAGCTGGCGGCCGAGGTGAAGGTCTCCGATCTGGACGAAGCGTGTCATGCACCTACGAGGCGACGCCTCAGCGTACCGGACAGTTGGCCAGCGCGGCCCCACAAGCCAGGTCCACCAGCGTAGACACCGCCAGTGACCCGTCGAGCTCGACCGCGCGGCCCGTGAGCCGGTGACGAGACAACAGCCGCCGGTAGATCGTGCGCAGTGGCGCTGCGCTGACGACCGACCGCCTGTCTTCGTCGGTCAGGATGCCGCGTCGCGACATCCGCTCCGCCCGGACGGCATCGTCACAGTCCAAGAACAGCGTGACATCAGGCACCACGAGCCACTCCGTGACCTCAGCCAGGCTCATCGCCGGCCCGCGCAGCTCCGCGTATGCCAGGGTCGTCAGCAGGTAGCGGTCGACCACCACGTCGCGCCCGGAGGCGAGCAGGGGCTCCGCGCGCTCGCTCAGGTGCATCACCGTCGAGGCGTAGAAGAGCTGCCTCGCCAGCGGCGTGTCGTCGAAGATCCGGTCGAGGTCCGGGCGCAGGTCCCTCAGCTCCGGACAGGGAGAGGCCAGCCACGCGGCGTCGAGGCGCTCGGCGAGCGCTCGAGCCAAGGTGGACTTGCCCGTGCCGTCGAGCCCCTCGACCACGATCATCCGGCCGCGCACGAGGCCTCCGATGCGTCGTCCAGATCGTCGGCGCCCGGCGGCGTGGGCCCGACGCAAAGGACCTCGATGCGGCGCTCGCGGCCGTCGAGCACCAGCTTGCGCTCCTCTCCCTCCTCCGCGCCGACCAGCGCCGACCCCAACGGCGAGTTGTAGCTGACCCTCCCGAGGCCCGGCTCACCGTCCTCGTAGCCAGCGATCCAGACGCTCCTGTGGGCATCGGGCTCGTCCTCGAAGCTCCAGGTCACGCTCGCTCCGAGCCAGGCGCGCTCTGGCTCCTCGACGAGCACCGGGACCTCCTCGGCCCGCGCCTGGATGAGCTCCAGGTCCCGAACCCTGCGGGCCAGCTGGTGCATCTTCCGCTGGTTCTCCTCGAAGGCGAAGTTGTCGTGCCAGCCGGAGGTGTCGCCAGACTCCAGCGCTGCGGGGTTGTCGTCGCAGACCTCCTGGTAGGCCGCACGCACCTCTCGGATCCGACGGTTGAGGCGGCGGATGCCGCCCGGGGTGAAGACGTAGCGCTCGCTCATCAGCGGCCCTCCTGGATGCGGGCGATGACGAGCTCGACCAGCTCGTCGGGGCAGTGGACGTTGGAGTGGAGGACGAGCTCGGGCAGACCGAGGCGGCCGGTCCAGAGGCGCACCTCGCGGCCCACACGGACGAAGAACTCCGCGGGCCCTGGCTCGTGCTTGCGGGCCGCCAGCACCGACGCGGGCGCATGGAGGTGGACGACCAGGACCTCTCCCGAGGTCGCGCGCCGGACCTCGGGCAGCCAGGCGCGCACGACCCCCGGGCTGCGGAGCCCCGCGTAGGCGAGGTTGCCCGGGTGCCAGGTCTCGACGACGCGATCCGCCGGCGCTCGCCGGTCGCGGTCGCGCTCCCGCGAGAAGACCCATTCGTCGAAGGCAATCTGGGGCTGGGTGGCGTCCTCGTCGAGGCCTCGACCCTGCGCCAACTCCCAGCCGACCTCGTCGTGGAAGGGCCAGCCGAGACGCGCCGCCAGGGAACGACCGAGGGTGCTCTTCCCTGCGCCGTGGGATCCGGTGATCGCCAGCGTCATGCCGCGGTCCGTGCGTGCCCGACCACGAAGCGGCGGACAGCAGCCGAGAGCGCCGCCGGACCGCCGGCCTCGAGGATGGGGGCGAGGGCGACGCCCAGATCGGGCCGGTCCATGCAGGTCCGGAGGCGTCCGTCCTGCCCGAGCCTCAAAGCATGGATGCCCTCGCGACAGCGCTGCTTCTTCGGGCAGCCGGCGCAAGCGCGCCAGGGAGCCAGAGCGCCGAGCTGGTGGTCCTTGACCTCGACCTCGAGGCCGTCTGCCCAACACAGCCGGCGGGTCGGCAGGCTCAACGGGTCCGGCTCCACCCGCGCGGTCTCGAGGGGGCCCCGCATGGCGATCAACCGGCGCTCGAGCACCCGGTGGTCCAGCAGAGGGTTGTCGAGGTCATCCAGCACGTTCACGACGACCGGGAGGGGGGCGCAGTGATCGAGCAGCCCGCCGAGATCTCCCTCGTCACCCGGCCCCGTGTAGACGTAGTTCAGCTTCAGCGGACGCCCTCGCTCCAGCAGCCGACCGAGGGTGTGGTCCCGCAGGCGCCAGGCCGCTTCGCCCCGAGCCGTCCGGGCGCGGAAGGCCGCCAGCGACCAGCCGTGGATGCTCATGTTGGCGCGCTGCAGCCCGGCCTCGAAGCAGGCCTCGAGCCGAGAGATGGGCGCGACGCCGCCGGTGATCAGGGAGAGATCGATGCCGGGGAGATGAGCGAGGTCCGAGACGAGCTCGGGCAGATCACCTCGCAGCAGCGGCTCGCCGCCGAGGAGCTTGACCTTGCGGACACCCATCGCATGGGCCGCCCGCGTCACCTCGACGATGAGCTCGCGATCGGGGCCCGGTCCCCGCCCGGGGTCGCCCTCCTCGTGGCAGTAGCTGCACTTCAGCGAGCAGCGCGGGGTGGTGACGACTCGCAGGTAGCGGGGAAGCATCGACTCCGGGAGCAGCCACGCGGAGACTCCTGACAGTTCGGCCTCGAGGGCGGTGTAGGCTCCGCCGATGGGGAGCAGCTCACAACAGGTCCTTCGGAACGAGCTCCCGACCTTCCTCGCCGTGCCCTGCCGCGCGGCCCTGGCCAAAGGAGGCTCGCCCTCCGAGCGCCTGCGGCTCAGGCGGGTCCTGCTGGCGATCTCCCTGCGCTCCTATGTCGCAGTGCTCGCACCCGGGGCCACGCATGCGCTCCTGCATCGCCTCACGGAGAGGAACTCCGTCGGGCTCGGGACCTGGCTCGAGGTCGCTGTCGCGCTGGCTCGGGCCCGCGTCGATCACCCGGTTCTCGGCCCCGTCGCGAGGAGCCTGCGCGATGAGAAGGGGAAGCGGCAGCCGGCCGAGGCGGGCCTCGAGCGGCTCATCCGCGCCCGGAACGACGAGGCCCACGATCGCATGGGTGTCAGCGAGGCGGAGACCGAGCGCTTCCTCCGAGACCAGCGCGAGGACCTAATCGCAGTACTCAGGGGCCTGGAGTCCTTCCGCCACCTCCGGGTCTGTGCGCTGTCGCGACCCGACACCAGCCAGAAGAGAGGAAAGGAGCACGCACTCTGGTCACTGCGCGGCTGCGATCCGCGCGAGCTCGGCAGCGTCGGCTACAGCTCCTCACTGGATCCAGGCGTGCCCTTCCTGCTGGGGCGCGGGGGCGAGACGCTCCCGCTGGCGCCCCTGGTCGCGCTGAACTGGAGCGGCCCACCCGCGTGCCTCGTCTTCGACCACTGGCACGCCGGCGAGCCCTGGTACTACGGCCCCGATCTGCACACCGAGCACTCGTGGCACGCGCGGACGGACACCTCCGACATCGTCGCCTTCTTCACCGAGCACTGGCGCCCCGCCGGAATGATCGAGGAGTTCGCCCGCAGGGTCTATCGCGAGTCGGAGCGCCGCCCGCCGGAGCTCGAAGGCTTCAGCGTCGGCGAGTGCATCGGGAGGGGTGCCAGCGGCTCCGTGTGGCGGGCGACGAGCCAGGGCGTGCCCTGTGCGCTGAAGGTCCTGCACCCCGAGCTGGTCGGCGACGCTCTCCAGCGCGAGCGCATCCGCCGGGAAGCGACCGCCCTGTATGAGCTGAGCGCCGAGCCCGGAGTCTGCACGGTCAGGCGTGTCGTGGACGACGACGAGCGGGGCCCGGTCCTGGTCATGGAGTACATCGAAGGCGACTCCCTGGAGCGGCGGGTCGAGGAGCGCCGCTACGCGCAGAGCGAGGCGGTCGAGCTGGTCCGAAAGCTCCTCCGCACGCTGCACGTCACCCACGGCAAGCGGCTCCTCCACCGGGACATCAAGCCCAGCAACGTGCTGCTCCGCGGCGAGGAGCCCGTCCTCATAGACTTCGGCCTCGTGGGCGGCGACAGCTTCGCCACCCTCACCCAGAGCACCGCGCGACTGGGGACGCCGCAGTTCGCCGCAGACGAGCTGATGAACGGCTCGGCGGACGCCGACCACCGGGCGGACCTCTACTCCGTGGGCAAGGTCCTCGGCTGGTGCGTCACCGGCTCCACCGACCCCGACCGCCACAGGGGCGCCCTCACCGGCAGGTTGCACGCGGTCTACGACAAGGCCACCGATCGCCGGCCGGATGCCCGTTACGCCGACGCCACCGAGATGCTCGAGGCCCTCGCGCACGCGGTCGACGACCTCGACGGACCTCCCGTGGCCCTGGGGCGTGTCCTCGCCGACTCATACAGGCTCGAAGAGGAGATCGGGCCCGTCGAGGACGGCATCTGGTGCTTTCGAGCGACCTACCTCCCCGGCGCTCCGGCCGCTGTCCTCGTCGCCCGGCAGGATCGCGGGGACCGGTTGGCCGAGGTCATGAAGGGTCGGCCCGAGATCGTCATGGCCCGCCGCTCGAGCTGCCCCTGGTGCGCCATCCACGGAGACAAGGCGGCCGAGGAGGCGGGCAGGCTCTTCGAGACCAAGGAGCCCTTCGACGTCGCCAAGTGGCTGCCGCTCGCGGCCACCGTCGGCCTCCCGCTCGCCGCAGCCGTCCTCGCGGCCGCCGTGGGCATGAAACTCCCGAAAGGCGGGAAGAAGTCACCCTCGAAGAGGCGGGCGAGGCCGTCCGTGCCGCCCTACCTCGAGCCCTTCCCGCTGCAGCTGAAGACCGCTCGGGCCGCGGCGACGGGGCTCCACCGCGCCGGGCTGGTCCTGGCCGCGCAAGCCCACGCGCGCGGAGACCTGAGGCTGAGCGACAAAGGCTGGTTCGAGCTGCAAGGCAAGCTCTTCCTGCCTGTCTCCCTGGCACACTCGGGGGCGCTCGGGCAACCCGTGCAGGAGCTCGTCAGCGCCGAGGCACCCAGCTGGTTCAAGGTGCTCGGGGGCAAGGCGCGGGCGAACGAGGCCTTGTCCGCCGCCGACCGCAAGCTGGTGCAGGCCGAGTACATGAGACTCCTCAAGGCCGCAATGCAGCTCGGGGGCTCCACTCCGGCGCAGAAGATGGCGCCGTTCGTCCGCAACTCGCCCCTGGGGTGGCAGCTCCGGACCAGGCGGGGCACCGGCGAGGCCTACGTGCTGTTGAAGTTCAAGAGCTGAGCGCTACGCGAAGAGCTGGCCCGACCACAAGCGGCGCTGCCTCGGGGCTGGGACGACGTCCAGGTCCACGCCCAGCGGGAGATGGTCGGAGGGATGGGTCGCCGACGGCATCGGTGTGGCCTCGGTGATCGGCGGCAGGGACCGGCGGTCGAGGACCTCTCCGGCGCGGATCCAGACCTCGTCGAGGCGCTGCAGCCACCGGTTCGCGTTGCAGGTCGGCCCCGGAGCCCCGGTGGGTATCAGCCCCGCTCGACGCAACCGCTCGGACTCGGGCCAGTCGGGCAGGGCGTTGAAGTCCCCGGCGACCACGTCGGGCTCGAGCGCGAGCACCGCCTCGAGCTGCTCCAGGCCCCGCCGCCGTCCTCCCACAGGCGGTCCCGTCCAGCTCAGGTGGACGCAGGCAACGCGGAGGCCCCCGACATCGGCTACGAGCGCGCGCTTGGCACCGACCTCGACGGCCTCGACGGCATCGACTCGACCGCGGAAGCCGATGGCGACACCGTGCCCGCCGTGGGGGGCGTGACGCCACTGGTGCTCGGGGAACGCGCCCGCGAGCTCGACGAGGCGGTGTCCCTGGACCTCTTGCAAGCAGAACAGGTCCGCCTCGAGCGCTCGGAGTCTCCGCAGCAGCCTCCCCCAGCGTCGCACCGGATCGATGTCCTCGGGTTTCGACGACCCGTGCCAGATCGGGTTCACCAAGGAGTCAGAGAGGAGGTTCCAGGTCAGGACGGACAGACGCATGTGCGCCAGAGCCGCGCCTCTTTGCTTGCTGACAGCGCGATCCGGCAGGATGAGGACGAATCGCTCCCTTTCGATCATCGGCCCGACGCCGGGGTACCGTCCCAAGATGCATCGCCCCGACGCCAACGCCATCGGCCTCCGCGCCCTCCGCGCGGTCCTCGACGCCGCCCACGACTTCGAGGTCGACCTGGGCGATCGCCACGTCACGGTCACATACATGCGGCAGCCGGCAGCCGCCTGGCCACGCCTCCTCGAAGGCCTCGACGAGGCGACCGACGGCCCCTGGCCCACCGCCGTCGACGTCAGGGCGGCCTGGGACGGTGGCAGCTCAGAGCTGACGGTGTCCGCGGCCTACTGGCAGACCAACGACCGCCTCCGGCACCTGGTCGGTCTGAAGATCACCCTGGCCCACCTCGACCGCGAGCTGCTGTGGGCAAGTGTCGGAAGGTGGGTCCAGCGGGCGTCCGACGGCGCCCACGCTGTCGTCCCGGCCTCGATCCACGCCGGCAAGCGTATCGAGGGCGAGCCCGCTGCCAGCGTGAAGGCGATGAACCGAGCACTCAAGGACCTGGTCACAAGGGCTGGCATCCCGCTGCACTCGACGTGGAACGCCCAGCTCATGCTCGTCGAGTCGCCGGCCGGATCGGTCAGTCCGACACCAGCCATCGCGTTCGAGCGCGCGGTGATCATCGCGCTGCTGAAGCACCCCTTCTTCGAGCGCGGGAAGCGACGAGGCATCCAGGGCACGCCGCTGGTGGATCCGGCCGCCGTCGACCTCCCTCGAGACGATGACGCCGAAGCGGACCCGCGACGGGCCGGGATCTGGCCGCTGCCCGGAGGCGTGCGATCCTACGCGGATACGCTGCTGGCACTGGTCAACGCGATCGGCGAGGCCGAGCCGATGTCGATCCCTGACTTCGAGGGCCTCCTCGAGGAACGCTACGACGTCACAGGCACGCGGGCTCGCAAGGGCTACAGGCAGACCATCCGGGGCATCGGCTTCGTGACCGAGGAGGACGACGAGCTGACCGTGTCCGAGGCAGGGCGGGCATGGCTGGAGAACCCCACACGCCTGGCGACGTTCGCCGCGCTGCACAGGACCTTCACCGGCATGCTGGCCCCCCTCGTCTTGTCTTCGATCGAGCCCAGGCTGCCTCTAAAAGAGGTCCATCGTATCGTCACCCAGGTGCTCGGCATGTCCTGGAAGACCGGGACCCAGGTGTACTTCCGTCGAAACTGGATCCTCTCCCTCGGCCTGACCGAACGCACTCGCGAAGGCGACCGGTTGACTCCAGACGGCGACGCCGTGCTCCACAAGCACGAGGACGAAGCCGGCGAGCTCGCCACCGTCATCGAGGAGCTCCTTCGCGGATCCGACGACGAGGCCGACCCCATCATCGAAGAAACGGAAGACGACGACGACACCGAGGTCGCCGAGTGGAACTCCCCCCACCTCGACCTGCGCGCAGACGCAGCTGAGCAGCACCTCGGCCAGCTCCGCCTCCCCGCGCGCGTCCTCGAACAGGCCTGCGCCGCCCTCTCAGCAGGCAAGCACCTCCTCCTCGTAGGCCCCCCTGGCACCGGCAAGACCGAGTTGGCCTTCGCGCTCGCCGCAGCGGCCGAGGCCGACGGCTACTGCACCGGCCTGTTCGGGGCAACGGCCTCGGCGGACTGGACGACCTTCGACACCATCGGCGGCTACGCCCTGCAGTCGGACAGCTCGCTGGCCTTCCGGCGCGGCGTGTTCCTGCAAGCCGTCCACTCCAAGCGCTGGCTGCTCATCGACGAACTCAACAGAGCCGACATCGATCGTGCGTTCGGCGAGCTGATGACGGTGCTCTCGGGCAAGGGCACCGACACCGCCTTCGAAGAGGACGGACACCTCGTCAGCATCGGTCCCGAGGAGGGCCGGAGCTACCGCGTCCCCGGCAGCTTCCGCGTGCTCGCGACGATGAACACCTGGGACAAGACTTCGCTGTTTCGCCTCTCGTACGCAGTCCAGCGGCGCTTCGCGATGGTCACGGTCGGGATCCCCGACGACGACACCTACGCGGCCATCCTGGACACCGCCGCAGCGCGGCCAGGCGTGCTTCCCGCGCTCGATCCGGCGCTGCTTCCTCGCGTCACCAAGCTGTTCTCGAGGCCCGGACTGCTGGAGCTCCGCGAGGTCGGACCCGCGGTCGCCCTGGACCTCGTTCGCTACCTCCGCAGGCGCAGCACCGGTGCGGTCGGACTCGGCGAGGCCCTCGAGATGTACGTGCTCCCCCAGCTCGAGGGACTGGACGCTGCCGAGGCGGAGAAGGCCCGGGATCGCTGCCTGAACGCTCTCGGCCAGGGTGCCAGCGAGGACGCTCTCGACTCGCTCCACGCGCGCTTCCAAGAGATCTTCCCAATGCTAGGTGAGCCAGAGTGACCGTCGCCTGGGAGGCCTGGCTCGAAGACCGCTTCCCGGGCTTCCTCCTGCCAAGCTCCGCGCACAAGGCGGTGTCTGCCGACGAGGCTACTCGGTTCCTCAGGCGCATGATGAACGGCAGACCTGATCAGCTCCGGTTGCTTCGAGTCGCTTCGCTGTTCGCCTCTCCGGAGCGCGCGGAGGCCCTCGAGCGGTTCACGACTCGCCTCCTGCCGGACCTCGTCCGGCGGCTACCCTCCACAACCCGGGTCGAGCGCCGCGTCTGGCAGGGCGGTTTCCAGGGTCGCCTTGACGTCCGCGCGACACTCCTCGAACACATGGCGGGCCAGCGCACCACCTTCATCACGCGGGCGCGGAAACGAAGCTTCGACCTGCCCGAGAGCGTCCTGGTCCGAGCCGTCGTCCGCCGCCTCTGCGCAGCCCTTCACCTCCTGCGAAAGGGGGGGCTCCACACCTCGGCGTGGGGCAGACGGGTCACCGAGCTCGGGGACCCGCTCCAGCACATGCTGCTGTCCACGGTCCTCCGCGAGGTCTCCGACGAGCCCATCACCGGGCGCCACCTCCAAGCCGCCAAGGCTGCCCGGCACCCCTGCTACGAGGCCGCGCGCATTTGGCACGGGACTCTCTACGACGCCCTGGACCGGGACGAACCGGCTCGGACCGCCAAGCTCCTCGCCGAAGGGGCGCTCGAGCCCGCCGAGGCCGAGACGCGCTTCGAGGTCGCGGTAGTGCTTCGGTTCGTCGAGGCGCTGTGGCAGCGATTGGAGCCCGACGGCTGGCAGGCCACCCACGGCCTCATCGCCACCAAGCGGAAGGACGTAGCGACCTTCACCCGGGAGGGGACCGAGATCTCCGTCTTTTACAACCAGGTGCCCGAGCTGCCACGAGGACCGCGCGACCGCGGGGTCAGGCACTACTTCGGCAGCCACCAGCGCTGGCGCCCCGACTTCAGCGTTCGCGTTCGGTCGCCCGGCGGGCCAGACCAGTGGACCGTCGGCGAGGTCAAGTACACGCCAAACGCCAACTACATGCGCGTTGGCTACGGCGAAGCCCTCGGCTACCGACACGAGTACAGCGAGGCGCTCAGCGGGTGGCCGAAGGCAATCCTGGTGGTCCCTGACGGAATCGTCGGCGCACCATCGCGGGACCACGAGGTCGTCGCTGTGAGTTGGCCGAACTGGCCTCCAAGAACAGTCGTGGCGGGGGTGCTGGAACCCGCGCTGTAGACTAGGAGGCTCTCGGGCGTCAGAAAGCGCTCGTTCAGGCGAAACGGCCTTCGAGGCCGGACAGCCGGAGCAGAGCGCAACCACGTCGATACGGGACAGTCCCACGGACTACCGACCGTGGACTCCAGATCGACGGCACCCCAACGGCAGCACCGATGGTACGCTAGCCGTCTCCTTGTGGAGAAGTTCAATGCGTTCCGCTGTTGTCGCCCCCATCGCCGGTACCCTCGTCCTTTGTTGTGCCCTGGCGATGGCACCCGCATCAGCGGACACGTACAGTCTGACGCTGACGCGTGAGGACGCCAACCTCTACAAAGACACAGCCTCAGGCGTTCTTGTCGAGACGAAATACTGCTATGAATACGTCTACTCAGAACCCGCTGTCCTGGCTGGCGACAAGCTGGTGTTTCTCGAATCGGGTGCGACCTGTGATGTCGCGGCGCTGGTGCAGCGAGTCAGGCTCGATGCCGGAGATTACCCTGTCTCCGTCACAAAGAAGGGACGGAACCGCTACAAAGTGGAGTCGACATCGTACGTCGTCCAAACATCGATGTGCCTGGAACTGGCACTCATGGATGACGCGATACTCCACATCGAACCGTTCGCGTCGAAGCTGGTATTCCTGCACTACGGGTCGCCGGCCACATGTGACGTCAAGGCGGTCCATCAACGGGTCCCGCTGTAGACAAACGACTAGGCGTACCTCAGGGTGTGGGCGAGTGCTTGTTCAGACTCAGCGGCTCCCGATGTCCCTCCGGAACACGAATGCGAGGTCCCGGAAGTCCAGCGAAGCACCCGAAGCGTGGATCGCCCGATAGTGATTCGGGCAGACCAACACCAGGTTGTCGAGAACACCGCGTCCTCCACAGGAGAGCCAGACATGATGATGTCCCTGGCAGACGTCGCTGCCATAGGTCGGGCGAGCCTCCCATTCGCAGATCTGGCAGCACCAGCCGTAGATGTCCTGCAGCCTGAGGACACGGACCTGCAGCCACGGGTAGCGGTTCCGGACGGTCTCGCCGACCAGCCCCCCGCTCGGGGGTAGGGCTGAAAGCTCGAGACCGAGTTCGTACTCCGATCCAAGCCTGAGTTGGTGCATTCGGAGGGCATCGACGTGCGCAACCAGCTGGTCGTAGTCGTACTCGGTCAGCCGCTTGACGCCAACGAGCAGGGCGTACACCTCATCGAGCGAGCCCTGAGCAATATGAACCTGCCCAACGA
>PVBE011847895.1_pt1 | contig 26778 bp, 24 predicted proteins | sample 1631181 | NCBI WGS metagenome assembly PVBE01 (sample SAMN08397723, study PRJNA350692) | Marine metagenome, whole genome shotgun sequencing project. | isolation source: water | place: Pacific Ocean | collected 2012-04
CCAAAGGACTTCGGGGGCGTGCCCAGATTTCGAGTCGCTTCACGCCGCTCCTGGGTCGCCGCGGCGCTACGCGCCTCGCGATGACCTCCGTGGGGGCCCGAGAGGTTCGTTCATAGACTCATTGGTATGAGTTGGTGCCGGAATCCGCATATTTGCGCGGTTCGAGGTTTCCTAGGCCACGTCGGGCGGGTTCGGACACGACGCCTGGCCGTCGTTCCCGCGCATGCGGGGCTCTGGAACGACGTGAGATTCCTTGCTTTCTTGCGCGAAGTTGCTGGATTCCCGCAATCCTAGGCATGACGGGGCGGGAGGCGGGCGCCGCTTGTGGAACCGGACGGTGCGGATTTTTCGAGCCGCCCGCGCGCCGCTCGGCAATCGTTTGCCGCCGCTTCGCCGTTCGCTCGAGGGCGGGCGGCCTCGATTTCTCGCGCGGCCCGACGCGGCGGCCCCAATTCGCGGCGTCGTGCACGGCTTCCCTGGCTACGCCGGCCGGCGCAAGCCGCCGCAATCGCCACGACATCGCAAAACGCGCCCGCCGTCGAGGCGACGATTGCGGCTTCGTCGTCGATGGCGAGGCCGGTCGCCGAAACCATCGGGCCGTCCCGCGTTCGGCGTTATCCGAGCGACCCGAACGCGGAGGAAGCGCTGGCCCTGATGACCAGTGCCTTCATGGGCGGCAAGCAAGTCCGGTTCGAAGTCGCCACCGGCGCCGGCCCGCACCCCTGGACGTCGACCTTCATCTGGATGAAGATCAAATAGCGGCCCGGCGCGCGTTGTTGGCGCTTGAGGTGTCGTGGTCGGTCCCGACGAGGTCCCCGCCACCATCGTCCGCGAGGATCTCGGTGCCCGAGTCGTCCGCGATCGAGGTGGGCAGATTGCTCAAGGTCTCGTAGGCATAACTGGTGACGGCATTCGGATTGATTGCTCTGCCTAGCACAGGTCCCGAAATGCCGTTACTGACAACTCAAAAAATCAATGCTCGCCTACTATGGAAAACGCAATCAATGCATGCCGCTACTGGCAAGTCTAAGCGCTCTAAACATGTAATAGAACAATGTGATCCCACCTATGCGAATCGCGACCGCGAACCAGTTCGCGTCTTGAAGCTTCATTAGATCAGCGAACACTGCTATGATCGACAACGCAATGCCAACTATACACAAGAAAGCATGCGCCATATGCCACGCCTTGAAGATCGTTCCTGCAGGAAAAAACCAACAAGAACTTCAGAAAGCCCCAATGCAAGGGTCAATATGACGAAGTAAACAATGACAAAACCATAGAGCCATACGATGCTCACAAGGTCTACGATGCCGATCAATATGAGCGGTAATCTTAGGTGCCACGTATGAATCTTACTTTGTGCAGTCATTGCAGTCACGTTCTTCTTTTAGCTTTTCGTAAACGCCGCCACCGCCCACGCCTGTTGCAAGACCATATATTGGATTTGACGTGAAGAGACCAAAATCACACTGTAATCTGCACCATGTTCCCTGGCAGCCTTTAGCGCATCGGTCATAACACTGATCATGCCTATAGCAGCCCAAAGGGCCTTCCCCAAAATCCGGTAACCATGAAGCCAACGGAGCGCCTTGTGGCCCACAATTCGGTCCGAAGGGACCGGGACCAGGTGTCGAACCTTCACGCCAACTACAGATGTTATTCTCGCAGTACCACCATAGCCCATACCGATCGAACTTATTCACCGCATCCCCACCCACATAAGCATACAGATTGACGTCGTTGCCCGCCAGGCCGATCGGGTCGAGTTGCAGGTAGCGGCCGAGGGCCGGGTCGTAGTCGCGGAAATAGTTGTAGTGGAGGCCGGTGAGCGCGGCTTCGCGTTGGCCCGGGAATCTGGCCGAGTTGTCGGCGTCCGGGTCGGCGGTCAGCAGGTGCGGGCCGCCGAAGGGCTCGGCCTGGCGGTCCCAGACCACCTCCGTGGTGCCGCTGCCGCCGCCGCCACCACCGCCGCTGCCGCCCTCGAAAGGCACGACGTAGTAGACGCCGCCGATGTGCAGCACGGCCATGCCGGCGCCGCCACCACCCGGCTCGCCGCCGCCGCTACCGCCGCTCGCCCCCAGCAGCCGCTTCGGCGTGCCCAAATGGTCGGTCTCGATGTAGAGCAGGCGAAGGCCACCCTCGCCGTCCGGCGTCAGTTGCGCGAAGGGCTGGCCGTTCAGATAGACGGTGGCCGCGACCAGGCCGCCGGTGGTGTCGGTCTCGGCCAGCAGGCGGCCGTCGGCGGCGTAGTGGAAGTGGCTCGCCGGGCCCGGGTCGGCGACGACCCGCTCACCCAGCGCATTGGTCTGGTAGGTGGCGAGCGTCGCGCCGCCCTCGCAGACCTCGGCCAGGCGGCCGTCGAGGCCATGCACGTAGGCCCGGCCGCCGCCGCAAACTTGTTCGCCGCCTCCTAACGAGCTATTTTCCGGCGCCGCGGTCGGCCGCGGCTTTGGGGGAGGAACGACGATGCGCGATCCGTTCGAAAGTGGTCTCGAAGCGAACGCCGCGAACTATCAGACGTTGACGCCGATCGGTTTTCTGGCACGGACGGCGGCGGTGCATCCAGACCGGGTCGCCGTCATCCATGGCGACTGGCGCAGCACCTGGGCCGAGGTCGAGCGGCGCTGCCATCGTCTCGCCTCGGCGCTGACGGCGCGCGGCGTCGGCCAGGGCGATACGGTGGCGATCCTGTCGCCGAACACGCCGGCGATGTTCGAGGTCCATTTCGGCGTGCCGATGACCGGCGCGGTGCTGAACACCATCAACTACCGCCTCGACGCCGCCAACATCGGCTTCATCCTGGGCCACGGCGAGGCGAAGGTGCTGCTGGTGGACCGGGAATACGCCGCCCTTGCCGAGGCGGCACTGGCGGAGCTCGAGCAGCCGCCACTGGTGATTGATATAAACGACGCCTTGGCGCCGACGGGCGCCGCGATCGGTGAGATCGACTACGAGGCCCTGCTGGCCGAGGGCGAGGAGGTCTTCGCCTGGGCGCCGCCGGCCGACGAATGGCAGGCGATCTCGCTCAACTACACCTCGGGCACCACCGGCAATCCGAAGGGCGTCGTCTACCATCACCGGGGTGCGTACTTGAACGCGATCGGCAACATCGTCTCCTGGGGTATGGCCCGGCACCCGGTCTACCTCTGGACGCTGCCGATGTTCCACTGCAACGGCTGGTGCTTTCCCTGGACGATCACGGCGTTGGCCGGGACCCATGTCTGCCTGCGCCAGGTCGAGGCCGGCCCGATCTACGCCGCGATCGCCGAGCACGGCGTCACCAACCTCTGCGGCGCGCCGGTGGTGATGCAGATGATCACCGGTGCCGGGCCCGAGGAGCGGCGAGAATTCAGCCACGAGGTCGAGATGATGACGGCGGCCGCACCGCCGCCGGCCACGGTGCTGGCCGAGATGGCGCGCCAGGGCTTCCGCGTCACCCACGTCTATGGCCTGACCGAGACCTACGGGCCCTCGGTGGTCTGCGAGTGGCACGAGGCCTGGGACGAGATCGATGTCGAGGACCAGGCCCGCCTGAAGTCGCGCCAGGGCGTGCCCTACACGGTGCTGGAGGGGCTGATGGTGGCGGACCCCGAAACCATGCGGGCGGTGCCGAAGGACGGGCTGACCATGGGCGAAGTGTTCATGCGCGGCAACATCGTCATGAAGGGTTATCTGAAGAACCCCGCCGCCACGGAAGAGGCGCTCGGCGGCGGCTGGTTCCACAGCGGCGACCTCGGCGTCTGGCACGCCGACGGCTATATCGAACTGAAAGACCGTTCCAAGGACATCATCATCTCCGGCGGCGAGAACATCTCCTCGATCGAGGTCGAGGACGTGCTGTACAAGCATGCTGCGGTGCAGGCCGTCGCGGTGGTGGCGAAGCCGGACCAGAAATGGGGCGAGACGCCCTGTGCCTTCGTCGAGTTGAAGCCAGGGGCAACAGGGGACGAGGCCGAGATCATCGCCTTCGCGCGGGACAACCTGGCGCATTTCAAATGCCCGCGTAGCGTCGTCTTCGGCGAGCTGCCGAAAACCTCGACCGGCAAGATCCAAAAATATCTGTTGCGGGAGTCGGTGCGAGCGGGTTGAGCCCGCCCGTTGCGCCCCATGGGGGGCGTTCTCTGATTGGCTATGCGCCGGCCCATCCCGCCGGGTGGGCCGGGGCTCGGGACGTCCTCGGGCCTACTCGGCGGTGGCGAGCTTGGCGATTTCGTCCTTGAGGCGCAGTTTTTGTTGCTTCAGTTCCTTTATTCGGAACTCGTCCGGCGCGGGCCGCTTCATTTCTTCGTCGAGCTGGCTGTCCAGGCTTTGGTGCTCCGCGCGTAGCGTCTCGATCTGCGCGTCTTGATCCATCAGGATCCTCCTTATCGCTGGTCGTCCGAGGGGATATTTAATCACTTGCCGGCGGGGTTTGTCATCCGCCTTGACGGTGCGGGAATCGATTCCGGCCATCCCGCCCAGGCGTGAATCGTGATATTCTGTCGGCCGTGTCGAGAAGCCGAAGCGAGCCGCCATGAGCGACGTCGACGGGTTGCGGGCCAAGCTGCTGCAACTGACCCAAGAGCACCGCGACCTCGATAACGCCATCGACGCCCTGGTCGACAGCGGCGCATTCGATCAGTTGCAGGTGTTGCGCCTGAAGAAGCGGAAACTGCTGCTGAAAGATATGATGGTCAGAATCGAGAGCTTGCTCTACCCGGATATCATCGCCTGAGCCGAATTGCACCCGGCGGCGCCTCGCCGGCTCAGCCTCCAGCCTTCATCGCCGCCTTCTGCTCGTACATGGCGCGGTCGGCGGCGGCCAGCGCGTCGTTCACCGATTCGCCGCCCGAGAATGTGGTAATGCCGTAGGCGACGCCGATCTTGAGCTGCGTGCCTTCCCAATCCAGCGGTCGGTGCTCGATCGCGCTGGCCAGCAGCTGGGCCTTGTCGGCGGCCAACTGCTCGTCCGCCTGGGCCAGGATGACGCCGAACTCGTCGCCACCCAGACGGCCGACGATATCGGATTCCCGAACGCTCTCCAGCAACACCTCGGCGACATGCATCAAGGCCTTGTCGCCGGCGACGTGGCCGTAGTTGTCGTTGATCTTCTTGAAGCCGTTGATGTCGAAGTAGACCAGGCTGGAGTTGGTGTTGTAGCGCTCGGTGAAGGAGATCACGCGGTTCAGCTCGCGGACGAAGGCGCGGCGGTTGGCGATCGGCGCCAGCGGGTCCTGATCGGCCAGCCGTTCCATGTGGTTGAGACGCTCGTGCGTGCGATCGAGTTCGCGGCGCAGGTTCTCGACCTCCTGCATCAGCTTCATGATCGCTTCGCGGACCTTCGGCGTCAGCTCGACCTCGGGGATCCCCATGACCGAGGCGGTATCGCCGACCGGCGCCGTGCCCCGATTCTGGGCCTCGCCATAGCTTCTGGCCGCGCGGGCCTCCCGGCGAACGCCGCCCGCCGCCGTGCCCGGTCTCGTCTCACCAATCTTCATCTCGACGCAGACCCTTCGTCACAGCCAAAAGACACCTCGGATCCGCGATATATCGTCGATTCGGATCCGCCGTTCCTTCTATTGCCAACAAAAGATTACCAAATCTTACCATTTGATTGAATCGCTAATTGCAAAGCCTCTTTTCCCCTCCCCCGAGGCCCCCTATATTCCCTCGTTTTCCAGGGGGAAATAGGAATGACGTCGCCGCCGAGAGTGGGAATCATCATGGGCAGTCGCTCCGACTGGGAGACAATGCGCCATGCCGCCGAGGTTCTGGACGAGCTCGGCGTGGCGCACGAATGCAAGGTCGTCTCGGCACACCGGACCCCGGACCGGCTCTACGACTATGCCAAGGGCGCGGCGGCGCGCGGCCTCGAGGTGATCGTCGCCGGCGCCGGCGGGGCGGCGCATCTGCCGGGCATGGCGGCCTCGATGACGGCCTTACCGGTGCTGGGCGTGCCGGTGGAAACGAAGACGCTTTCCGGCCTCGACAGTCTTTTGTCGATCGTGCAGATGCCGGCCGGCATTCCGGTCGCGACGCTCGCCATCGGCCGCGCCGGGGCCACCAACGCGGGCCTGCTGGCGGCCTCGATCCTGGCGCTGGGCGACGAGACGGTGCGCGACGCGCTCGCGGCCTGGCGCCAACGCCAGAGCGAGGCCGTGCCCGAGACACCCGAGGAAGGCTAGCCAGACCATGGCGGCCGAAAGCCTGGCGCCAGGCGCCCGCATCGGCATCCTCGGCGGCGGCCAGCTCGGCCGCATGCTGGCACTGGCGGCGGCCCCGCTCGGCTATCGCGTTCACATCTACTGCCCCGAGGCGAACGGCCCCGCGGCCGAGGTTTCCGACCGGGCCACCACCGCCGCCTGGGACGACAAGGCCGCGCTCGGCCGCTTTGCCGATGCGGTCGACGTGGTGACTTACGAGTTCGAGAACATTCCGCTTCCCACCGCGAACTTCCTCGCGGCCCGCTGTCCGGTCCGGCCCGGGCCCGCAGTGCTCGCCATCGCCCAGGACCGCTTCGAGGAAAAGAGTTTCTTGGAGGCCCAAGGCATCGCCACGGCACCCTTTCGCGCTATCGACGGCGCGGCCGAGATCGGCCCGGCGCTCGCCGCGATCGGCGGCCGGGCGGTGCTGAAGACGCGGCGGCTCGGCTACGACGGCAAGGGCCAGGCCCGGCTCGGGCACCCGGACGAGGCGGCGCGGGCTTGGGCCGAGATCGGCGCCCAGCCGGCGATCCTGGAAGCCTTCGTCGGCTTCGAACGCGAAATATCCGTGGTCGCGGCGCGTGGCCTCGATGGCAGCACCGCAGCCTATGACGCGGTCGAGAACCGCCATGTCGACCACATCCTCGACACCACCATCGCACCAGCGGCAATCCCGGCCGAGGTGGCGGCCCGGGCGCGGGACATCGCGACCCGCCTGCTGGCAGCGCTCGACTATGTCGGCGTCATCGGCGTCGAGATGTTCCTGTTGGCCGACGGCGCGCTGCTGGTCAACGAGATCGCGCCCCGGGTCCACAACTCGGGCCACTGGACCATCGAGGGCTGCCCGACCAGCCAGTTCGAGCAACACGTCCGCGCCATTGCCGGGCTGCCGCTGGGTTCGGCGGAACGGTTCTTCGATGCCGAAATGAAGAATCTGCTGGGCGACGACATCGAGGCCTGGCCCGAGATCCTGGCCGAGCCCGGCGCGCATCTCCACCTCTACGGCAAGGCCGAACCCCGCCCCGGCCGCAAGATGGGCCACGTGACGCGAATCAAACTGCGCCGCACTTCCTGAAGGACATCTCTCGACGACCACCTCTCACGCAGCACGGCCGTACCGCAGGCGGCCCAAGGCGCGCCAGGGGGAAGGCAGGCACGCGAGCCGTTCGCCGAGGCGGCCACGGGCCTTTTCGATTCGCATGACGTCCCCGATGCGGCGCTCCAGGAAAGCCCAGGTATCGGCGTTGTCTTCCGAATCGTCGTCGAGCCAGTAGAGCACGGTGGCGGCGTAGACGCCGGCCAGGAGCCCCCGCTTAGTGTAGAAGTTGAAGTCGGTCGCCTGGTCGCCGGCGGCGCGCCAGATCCGGTCGACGGTGCGGGCGAGACCACCCGCCGCCAGACGGCCGTGCCCCGGCAGGGCCAGATAGGCGAGGGTGCGACGCACCACCTCGCGGCGCGGCACCAGCAACTCCAAGCGGACCCGGACTGCGGTGGCGATCCGGTCGCGGACCTTGAGGGCCTCGAGATCACGGTGCCGGAGCGCGGCCAGCATGCCTGCGTCGACCTCCTCCAGATGCAGCGCCACCAGGTCGCGGACGCCACGAGGGAACAGCCGCGTCGTCTGGCTCTCGCTTAGCTCCGCCCGCGCCGCCGCCTGGCGCAACACCGCGACCGACCAACCGTCGAAGGGCACCGCGTCGAGGGCGATGTCCAGCACGCGTCGCTTGGCCGCCGCATCGCTTGATCGGGTCATTCCGCCGCCTCCGTCTCCGTTTCGCCCGCTTGCGCCGCCTGGGCCTCGGCGCGGATGTGGTGGTATTCGCTGTCGAAGACCAGCTTCGAGAGGTCGGTCACCCGCTGGGGATAGAGGATGCCGTCCAAATGATCGCACTCGTGCTGCACGACGCGGGCGTGATAGCCGTCGGCGACCCGGTCGATCGGGCTGCCGTCCGGCGCTTGGCCCCGGTAGCGGATGCACTCATAGCGCGGCACCAATCCGCGCAGCCCCGGCACCGAGAGGCAGCCTTCCCAATCGTCCGACATCGCCTCGCCCAGCGGTTCGATCACCGGATTGATCAGCACCGTCAGCGGCATCGCCACGTCCTCGTCGCTCTCGACCCCCTCCACGGCGCCCCGGAACAGCACCAGCCGCCTGGTCACGTGAACCTGGTTCGCGGCCAGGCCGGCGCCGGCGGCATCCAGCATGGTCTCGTACATATCGACGATCAGGTGCTGGACTTCCGGCGCCGTCGGATCCTCGATCGGCAACGCCGGCGTGCGGAGAACGGGATGCCCCATGCGGGCGATCTTCAGAATGGCCATGGCCTCAATATGGCGCTCGCCGCCGGCTCGGTAAAGGGCGCTCAGTCAGCCAGGATCGCATCGGCCTCGGACCAAGCCGCCTGAGCGCCTTGCACCTGATTCATGCCATCGAGAACGCGCGCCATGCTTTTCCAGGCCTGGACGCTGGTCGGCTTCAGCGCCAGCCGCTCGGCCAGCAACGCGTGCGCCAGATTATAGCGCTTGCAGCGGATCGCCGCCTCGACCAGGGTCAGCGTGATGACGTCGCGCTGGGCATAGCTGCCGCCGAAGCCGAAGCGGCGGACGTGGATCGGCGCCAGCAGGTCGACCACGGTTTCGTAGTCGCCGCGGCTGAAGGCCAGGAAGGCCCGACAGACCGGCAGGCCGACCTCTCGGGTCATCTGGGCGTTGGTGCCGCCGCGCTCGGTGACATAGCTCGCCGCCGCCCCCAACAGCCTGGCCGCCGCCATGTCGCGGCCGTCGCCGGCGAAGGTCATCATCGCGTGGATGTCGTTGAAGGCGAAGTGGGTGTCCTCGGCATGCGGCTCCCACTTGTCGGCGAGTTCGCCCCAGCACCCAGCCACATCGATGCCCATCAGGCCGAGCCGCCAGAGCATCGCGGCGGCGTCCAACTCGTCCAGCGAGATCTCCGATTCCTTGTTGCGCACGCCCTCGTCGTAGATCTCGAGCACCCGATCGATCTCGCCGAGGTCGAGGTGATAGAGCGCCAAGTGCCACCAGAGGTGAATGCGAAAGCCGTTCGCCGGCACCCAATCGTCCTGTCGCTCGGTCATCCAGGCGACACCGTCGCGCTGGCGCGCCTGCATTTCCATGACGTGGGCGACGGAGTGGATCGCGTAGACGTCGCGGGCGTTGATCTCGACCGCCCGGCGGCCGATCTCCTCGGCCTTGGCGTAGTCGCCGACCTCCTCCAGGCCGAAGGAATAGAGGCCGATGGCATATCCGTAGCCGGGCACGTCCGCGTCCCAGGCCCGAAGCGCCCGGGCCGCCCGATCGCGCAGTTGCACGGAATCACCGAGATAGAAATCGGTCATATGGGCGGAAAAATAGGCCAGCAGGTCGCGGGGATAGTCGAGCAGCACGCCCTCCCAATGATCGACCGCGCGCTCCAGGTCGCCGCCGAGCCAAGCCCTGGCGGCGGCGATATGGCCGCGCTCGCGCTCGTTGGCGCCGCTGGCGAAGGTCTCGGCCAACTCGACGTTGCGGGCCGCCTCGCCCAGCAGCGAGCGCTCCATCGACAAAAGCTGCATCTGCGCGCGCAGGCAATGGCCCATGACGAAACCGGGGTCGGCCACCAGTGCCTCGTCGATCGTCCGAATCGGATTACCGCGAAGCGCCAGCGCCTGTTCCAACGCCATCTCGTAGGTTTCGAGCGACGACGAATTCTCGGCGGAGGTCGGGACTCCCCGAATGTCGGTCATAACCATGCCGTTCCCCCGCGGCCCCCCAGCGCTTCGGCGAGAAAGGATTTTGTCGCAAGGCGGTTCTCAAGTCGATTCGGATCTCAAGGCTTCCAGTCCGGCGGGCGCTTTTGCAGAAAAGCGCTGACGCCCTCGGCGAAGTTCGGATGCTCGGCCAGCGCCACCACGGCATCGAACTCCACCTTCAGCCCGTCCTCGAAAGGCAGGCTGCCGCCGTCGACGAGGCAGCGTCGGATCGCCGCCAAGGCGTTGGCCGGTTTCGCCGCCAATCGCTCGGCATAGTCCTGGACCTCGTCTCGAAGCCGCTCGGGCGGCACGATCCGGTCGACGAGGCCGATCTCGTGGGCCGTCGCGGCATCGATCATCTCGCCTTCGTAGAGCATCCCAAAGGCAGCGCTTCGCCCCAGCAAGCGGACCAGCCCCTGGGTGCCGCCGACCGGGGGGATGAAAGCGATATTGACTTCCGGCTGGCCGAATCGCGCATTCTCGGCGGCGAAGCGGAGATCCGCGTGCAGCGAGATTTCGAGCCCGCCGCCGACGGCGATGCCGTTGATCGCGGCCAGGATCGGTTTCGGCGAGGCCCGCATCAGGCGCACCAACTGGTGCGCGCGGCGCACCCATTCCGTCATTCCGGCGACGTCGATCCGGTCGAAGACGGCGAGATCGGCGCCAGAGCTGAAATGCCGCTCCAGCGCCGAGGCGACGACGACGACCCGGACCTCGGGGCGGGCCAGCAAAGCCTCGAAGGCCGGCGCCATCTCTTCGAACATCTGCCAGTGCACCGCGTTCACCGGCGGGCGGTTGTAGCGGAACCAGCCGACCGGGCCCTGGACGTCGAGATCGATGAATTCCGGCATGTGGATCACCTTGGTCGTTGCTGAGTCGTCGAGGTCGCTGTCGCTGGCGGCGAGGTTCGCCTGGCCGCCTGCGACGACCGACACCGTAGGCCGCCGCCGTTCCCGACGGTCTAAATATCTCTAATCGAATTCGATGGAGGTGTCGGTTCAGAGGGCCTTGACGATGTCGTCGACCATTTGCTTGGCGTCGGCGAATAGCATCATCGTCGTCTCGGCGTAGAAGAGTTCGTTGTCGATGCCGGCATAACCGGGCGACAGCGAGCGTTTGACGAACAGCGTCGACCGCGCCTTGTCCACGTCCAGGATCGGCATGCCGGCGATCGGGCTTTGCGGATCGGTCCGGGCGGACGGGTTGGTGACGTCGTTGGCGCCGATCACGAAGGCGACGTCGGTGGAGGAGAAGTCGGGGTTGATCGTCTCCAGCTCGAAGACCTCGTCGTAGGGCACGTTGGCCTCGGCCAGCAGCACGTTCATATGTCCCGGCATCCGGCCGGCGACGGGGTGAATGGCGAAACGGACCCGGACCCCCTGCGCCTTCAGGACGTCGGCCATCTCGCGTACCGAATGCTGTGCCTGCGCCACCGCCATGCCATAGCCCGGCACGATGACGACGCTGCCGGCGTTCTTCATGATGAAGGCGGCATCGTCGGCGCTACCGGCCTTGACGGGGCGGTCGCTGCGGGCCGCCGCGCCAGCCACCGCGTCGCCGCCGAAGCCACCCAGCACGACCGAGAAGAACGAGCGGTTCATCGCCTTGCACATGATGTAGCTCAGAATCGCACCGGAGGAGCCGACCAGCGCGCCGGTGATGATCAGGGCGGTGTTCTCCAACGTGAAGCCGATCCCGGCCGCGGCCCAGCCGGAATAGGAGTTCAACATCGAGACGATCACCGGCATGTCGGCGCCACCGACCGGAATGATCAGCAGGAAACCGATCAGGAAGGCGAGGCCGGTCATCACCCAGAAGGCGGTGGACGAGGGATCGGTCGTGAAGTAGACCAAGAGGCCGACGATGACGAGGCCGATCACCGCGTTCAGGGGGTGCTGCCCCGGAAAGACGATCGGGTTGCCGGTCATCAGCCCCTTCAGCTTGGCGAAGGCGATTATCGAGCCGGAAAAGGTGATGGCGCCGATACCGACGCCGAGCCCCATCTCGATCCGGCTGGCGACCTTGAGTTGGCCGGCGGCGTCGACGATGCCATAGGCGGCCGGGTTGTAAAGCGCGGCCGCCGCGACCAGGACCGCCGCCATGCCCACCAGGCTGTGGAAGGCCGCCACCAGCTCCGGCATCGCGGTCATGTGGATGCGCAGCGCGATCACCGTGCCGATGCCACCACCGATCACCAGGGCGGCGAGGATCCAACCATAAGAGACGACGTCGGGGCGGATCACGGTGACGGCGATGGCGATCGCCATGCCGATGATACCGTAAATGTTGCCCTGCCGCGCCGATGCCGGCGACGAGAGCCCCCGCAACGCCATGATGAAGAGGACCGAGGCGATCAGGTAGGCGAACGCCGTGAGGTTTTGCGACACCGGCGCCCCCTATTTCTTCTTGTACATCGCCAGCATGCGCTGGCTGACGGTAAAGCCGCCGAAGATGTTGACCGCGGCGAGAACGATGGCGACGAAGCCCAGGATCTTGGAAAAACTGACGCCCTCCGGGCCGGCGGCGATCAGGGCGCCGACGATGATCACCGATGAAATCGCGTTGGTCACCGACATCAGGGGCGTATGCAGTGCCGGCGTCACGCTCCAGACAACGTAGTAACCGACGAAAATCGCGAGCACGAAGATCGCCAGCCGGAAGATAAAGGGGTCGATACCCGCCGCCGCTTCCATGATCAGCTTCCCTCTTCGACCAGTCTGGGATGGACAACGCGCCCCTCGCGCGTGACCAAGGTGCCGAGGACCAGCTCGTCCTCCCAATCGATGTCGAACGCCCCCGTCTCCTTGTCGATGAAGGGGGAGACGAAGTTGAGCAGGTTCTTGGCGTAGAGACTGGAGGCGTCGATCGCCAAGCGGCTGGGCACGTTCTCGTGCGCGACGATTCTGACGCCGTCGACGTCGACGATCTCGCCGATCCGCGACATCGTGCAGTTGCCACCGTTCTCGATCGCCAGATCGATAATGATCGAGCCCGGTTTCATGCTTCGGACCATCGCCTCGTCGACCAGCGTCGGCGCCGGCCGTCCGGGGATCAGGGCGGTGCAGATGACGATGTCCTGACGCCGGATCGTCTCCGCCACCAACTCGGCCTGTTTTTGCTGGTATTCCCTGCTCATCTCGCGGGCGTAGCCACCTTCGGTCTCGGCCTGAGCGCTTTCCTCGTCCTCGACCATAACGAAGCCGGCACCGAGGGACTCGACCTGCTCTTTCGATGCCGGACGAACGTCCGTCGCCGAAACCACGGCGCCGAGCCGGCGGGCCGTCGCGATCGCTTGCAGGCCGGCAACGCCGGCGCCCATGACGAAAACCCGGGCCGGCGCGATGGTACCCGCCGCCGTCATCATCATCGGCAGGGCGCGGCCGAATTCCTCGCAGGCGTCGATCACCGCCTTATAGCCGGCGAGATTGGCCTGGGAGGAAAGCACGTCCATGCTCTGGGCTCGGGTGATGCGCGGCATCAGCTCCATCGCGAAGGCGGCGACACCGGCCTCGGCCAGCCTGGCCATCGCCTCCCGGTTCATCAACGGGTCCAGCATGGCGATCAGAATCTGGCCCGACTTGATCAGCGCAAGCTCGTCCGGCCCTTCCTCGTCCGAGGTTATCGGACGGCGCACCTTGAAGATCACCTCGGCATCGTCGATCGCGGCCCGGGCGTCGGCCACGATGGTGGCACCCGCGGACTCGAACTCGGCGTCGGGAAAGGACGCGCCTTCGCCGGCATTCCGCTCGACGCGGACCTCGGCACCAAGACCGACCAGCTTCTTGACCGTTTCCGGAGAGACGGCGACGCGCTTCTCGTGGAGGCGTCGTTCCTTGGGTACCGCAATTTTCATGGCGCCGAACCTTTCACAGGCGACCGGATACCGCCACGGCCTCGATCAGGATGCGACGAAAAGTCGCGGCATCAAGACCGGCGGGCGACGTTCCGAGCCGAAAGCACCACTCGAACCGCTTCGAGCAGGCTAGATATTAGAGCAAAAACCGCGCCATTAGAATCAACAGAATCGCGAGGCCGACAACCGACCATTTGATCAACTTGCAGAAGGAGGCCCACATCTCCTGCTGCATTCGGATGTCGCGGCCACCATGCGTGTCTTCGACCATTTCCTCGGCTCTCCCAGCATCTTCGATCGACCGGCAATATTACAAATGAGCGGACTTGGATCAATGCGCGATGCCGCGGTCATGATCGCGGCACGCCGAATTGCTTCAAGGCGCGGCTCTGGCGGCGGTGCATCGCTTGGGCGTCGTAGCCGTCGGTGAGGTCGTGGAACAGACGGTGCCAGTTGATTTCCGCCCGCAAATGCATGAAGACGCCGCCGAGGCCGATCGCGGCGCGATCCATGAAAACGAACTCCCGAGGAGGGGTGACGCCACCCAGCTCGCGAAGCCGCTTGTGCACCCGCTCCGCCACCTCGCGGCCATAGACGCCGCTCGATTCGAACTCCTGGATCCGCCGCTTGCGATCGTCCAACAGCGGCGCATAGACGAAATGGGCCCAGAGGTTGAGGGTATCGAGCAACTCGTTCGAGAGATCGCCGAAGCCCCAGGTCTCGTAGGCGTGCGCCGCGAGGTCGCGATCGTCGTCGCGAATCGCGCGGTAGAGGTCGATCACGCCCTTGACGAACTTGGCCTGAAAGACCCGCACGCAACCGAAGTCCAAGAGGTTGACGCCATGGTCCTCGCGCACCGAGTAGTTGCCGAGGTGGGGGTCGCCGTGAATCACGCCGTATTGGTAGAAGGGATCGTACCAAGCGTGAAAGAGGTTCTGAGCGATCCGGTTGCGGATCTCGAGCGGTGCCTCCTTGAAATCCAGCAGCGGCCGGCCGGCCAACCAACTCATCGTCAAGAGCCGTTCCGTCGACAACTCCTCGACGACCTCCGGCACATGCACGCCCGCTTGATGGCGGAGCATGCCGCCATAGAGCGCGATGTGACGCGCCTCCAGCCGGTAGTCCAACTCCTCGCGAAGCCGCGCCGCGATCTCTTCGTGCACCTGCTTGGTGTCGATGCTGGGATCGTAGCCATGATAAATTCGGAAGATTAGCCTGAGTTGGCCGAGGTCGGCCTCTACCGCCGAGCACATGTCGGGGTACTGCAGTTTGCAGGCGAGATCGCGGCCGTCGAGCCGAGCCCGATGCACTTGGCCGAGCGAGGCGGCGGCGGCGGCCTCGTGTTCGAAATCATCGAACCGGCCTTGCCAGTCGCGGCCGAGCTCGCTCTGCATACGGCGCTTGACGAAGAGCCAGCCCATCGGCGGCGCGTTCGACTGTAGCTGGATCAGCTCCTGCACATATTCCTGCGGCAAGGCCTCGGGAATAGTAGCCATGATCTGGGCCACCTTCATCAACGGCCCCTTGAGACCGCCCAAGGCCGCCGTCAGGTCCCGCGCGTGGCGGTCGCGGTCGAGCTTGAGGCCGAGGTAGCGCTCGCCGGCGAGCCGGGCCGCCAGGCCGCCGACGGCGCCGGAGACCTGGGCGTAACGCTTTACCCTGCCGCGGAGCGAGCCGCTGTCGCCGTCATCCGCCACGTTCAAAAATCCTCGAGTTCATCGATAAAGCCCTCGATCACGCCGAGGCCTTGGCGCCAGAAGTCCGGCTCGCCGGCATCGAGGCCGAAGGGCGCCAACAGCTCAGCATGGCGCAGCGTACCGCCGGCCCGCAGCATCTCAAGGTACTTGTCCTGAAAACCGGGCTCGGCTTGTCGGTAGACCGCGTAGAGCGAGTTCACCAAACAATCACCGAAGGCATACGCGTAAACGTAAAAGGGCGAATGAATGAAATGCGGGATATAACACCAATAACTAGCATAGTCGGCGTCGAGGCGGATCGCCGGCCCCAGGCTCTCGGCCTGGACCTCGAGCCAAATCTCGCCGATCCGCTCGGCCAGCAGTTCCGCCTCCGCGCGCTCGCGGTGCAGGCGCAGCTCGAAATCGTAGAAAGCGACCTGTCGGACCACGGTATTGAGCATGTCCTCGACCTTCTGCGCCAACATCACCTTGCGCCGTTCGGGCCGGGCCTCGGCTTCCAGCATGGCGCGAAAGGTCAGTTGCTCGCCGAAGACGCTGGCGGTCTCGGCCAAGGTCAGCGGCGTGTCCGCCAGCAGTGCGCCCCGCGACGCCGCGAGCACTTGGTGCACGCCGTGGCCGAGTTCGTGCGCCAGCGTCATCACGTCGCGCGTCCTGCCCTGGTAGTTCAGCAGAATGTAGGGGTGCGCGTTCGGCACCGTCGGGTGCGAGAAGGCGCCCGAGGTCTTGCCGGGGCGAAGCGGCGCGTCGATCCAGTCGGCCTCGAAGAAGCGCTCGCCGATCGTCCGCATTTCGGCCGAGAAGCCGCCGTAGGCGTTGAGGACCAAGTCCCGCGCCATCTCCCAGGGCACGATCTCGTCCTCGTCCTCGGGTAGTGGCGCGTTCCGGTCCCAGTAGTCGAGCGCCGGTTTGCCGAACCATTTCGCCTTCAGTGCATAGTAGCGGTGCGACAGGCGGGGATAGGCGGCACGAACCGAGTCGTGCAACGCCGCCACCACCTCCGGCTCGACCTGGTTGGCCAGATGACGGCCGTGCTCCGGCGTCGGCAGGCCGCGCCAGGCATCCTCGATCGCCTTGTCCTTGGCCAGCGTGTTGGTGATATGGGCGAAGAGCCTGAGGTTGTCGCGAAAGGTCGACGCTAGCGCTGCGGCCGCCTTGGCCCGGTTCGCCTCGTCCTTGCCGGAGAAGAGATGCAACGTCTCCTCCAGCGCCAAGTCGCGGCCGTCGACCTCGAAGCGGAGCCCGCTCAGGGTCTCGTCGAAAAGCCTGACCCAGGCGGCGCGGCCGGCGATATGCTTCTCGTGCAGCAGCCGCTCCAAGTCTTCGGCCAACTGATGCGGTCGCATCAAGCGCTGGTCCCTGAGCCACGGCGCGTAGTGGCGGAGCCGCGCCGAGGCCATCTTCTCTTCCAACGCCGGCTCCTCGATCTGGTTGATCTCCAAGGTCAGGAACAACAGCTCGGCGGTGATGGCATTCAGCCGTTCGTTGGTGGTCTGGTAAAAGCGGCCGATCTCGGGATCGCTCATATCGGCGGCGAAGGTCAGGCCGGCGAAACTGGCGATTCGGCCGAGGATCTCGTCCAGGGCCTCGTATTCGGCGATCGCCTCGCCCAAGGCATCACCGTCCAGAGCGGCGATGCGGCCGCGATAGCGGGCCTGAAAGTCGCGCGCGGCTTCGGCCGCCTGTGCGAGGTCGCGGGCCAGCTCCGGCGCCTCCGGTGCCTCATAAAGATCGCCGAGGTCCCATTCGGGCAACACGCCCAAGGCCGCGCCGTCGTTCATCGCAATTGCTCCCGGATCAGGTTCGCTACCATATACGGCAAGCACGGGTCGCATCCAAGACGCGCGACCAATCTGTCCTGCGCAACCGGCCGCACTCAAAGTTGTGCCGAAATGGTACAGACGCTACGATCGCCACCCAAGCGAAAGACGAGGCAAGATGGCACAGACGATCCTGATCGTGAACGACGGCGGCAAGGGCATCGACCTCGCCCCAACCGTCGCCGAGTTGGGTTACGCAATCGACAGCGTAGCGAACGGCCGGGAAACGCTGCACCGCCTGGGGGAAGACGGCCTCGTTGATCTGGTATTGATGAGGCTCGACGGCGAGACCGCCCGGTCTCTCGAAACGGTGGTCGAGGTGACCGCCGAGCACCCGAACCTGCCGGTCGTCGTCTTGTCGGGCGACGACGACGACAGAACGGTGGCGCGGGCGATCAAGGCCGGTGCCAGCGACTATATCGTTCTGCCGGCGGGGCCGGAGCGGCTTCGGATCGCAATTCTGAACGCCCTCAAGCTGCACGCGCTGAGCGGCCAAGTCTCGCGGCTGCATCGACGCTACGAGGGCGAGATGGGGGCGCGGGACCTGGTCGGCGAAAGCGCCCAGATGCGCCGTGTCATGGACCTCGCCAACCGGGCCGCCACCTCGAACATCTCGATCCTGATCGAAGGCGAGAGCGGCGTCGGCAAGGAGATGGTGGCGCGCGCGATTCAGGGTACCAGCGAGCGTGCCGGCAAGGCCTTCGTCGCCGTCAATTGTGGCGCCATCCCGGAAAACCTGGTGGAGAGCATCTTGTTCGGCCATGAACGGGGTGCCTTCACGGACGCCAATGCCCGCCATATCGGTAAATTCCAGGAGGCCGACGGCGGTACCCTCTTCCTCGACGAGATCGGTGAGTTGAAGCCAGACATTCAGGTCAAGCTGCTGCGCGCGCTGCAGGAGGGCGAAATCGATCTGGTCGGCGGCAGCAAGCCGATCGCGGTGGATATCCGTCTGATCTCGGCGACCAATAGGAACCTGGCCGAGCGGGTCAGCGAGGGCGGCTTCCGAGAGGACCTTTATTACCGACTGAACGTCTTTCCGATCCAGGTGCCGCCGCTGCGCGAGCGGCTGGACGACATCGCGCCCCTGGTCGACCATTTCCTCGCCGTCTTCGCCTCGTCCGAGCATAAGGACGTGCACGGCATCGACGAGAGGGCAATGGCACTACTGCGCGACTTCGATTGGCCCGGCAACGTCCGCCAACTGGAGAACATGATCTATCGCGCGATCGTGTTGACGGACGGCAACCATTTGACCGTCGACGACTTTCCGCAACTGGTGCAGACGGCGGCCCCGGAAAGCCTGGCCGGGGCCACCCGTCAGGCCGCTGCCGCGACCGCGTATGATCCCGTTTTGTCAGCGGAACGAATCTCCGGCGAGACGGTGGCGGCGCTCGATACCGGCGGCCAAATCCGCACTCTCGACGAGATCAAGGCCGAGGTGATCGCCCTCGCCCTCGACCACTACCGGGGACAGATGTCCGAGGTGGCGCGACGCCTCGGCATCGGCCGCTCGACGCTCTATCGCAAGGTACGCGAGTACGGCATCGAGGTCGCGCCACGGGGGCCCGACGCGGAGACGTGATTTGTCATCCGCCGGACGGCACTCTACCTTGACCGGGAAGACGGTGGGGACCGGACAGCAGCGAGGTTGAGGCATGGCACTCGCGGATGTGTCACTCGACGACAAATACAGCCTCGAATCCGGCCGCGTCTACATCTCCGGAATACAAGCGTTGGTCCGCCTGCCGCTGATGCAGCGCCAACGCGACCTGGCGGCTGGTTTGAACACGGCCGGCTACATCTCCGGCTATCGCGGCTCGCCCGTTGCCGCTTACGATCAGCAGCTCTGGCAGGCGCGCGGCTTCCTGGAGGCGAACCACATCCACTTCCAGCCCGGCCTCAACGAGGACATGGCGGCGACCGCGGTCTGGGGCTCGCAACACCTGCACCTCGGCCCCGACGCCAAATACGACGGCGTTTTCGGGATCTGGTACGCCAAGGGCCCTGGCGTCGATCGTTCGGGCGACGTGCTGCGCCACGCCAACGCCACCGGCACCGGGCCGCATGGCGGCGTCTTGGCGGTGCTGGGCGACGACCACGACGCGGTTTCCTCGACGATCCCGAACCAAAGCGAGCATATGACCGCGAGCTGGATGATGCCGATCCTGCATCCCGCCAACGTGCAGGAGTATTTGGATTACGGCATCCTGGGTTGGGCGATGTCGCGTTATTCCGGCTGCTGGATCGGCTTCAAGTGCATCACCGAGATCGTCGAGAGCGCGGCCTCGGTCTCGGTCGACCCGCACCGGGTCGAGATCGTCGTGCCGGAAGATTTCGAGATGCCGGAAGGCGGCCTCAACGCGCGCTGGCCCGAGGACCGTTGGGAACAAGAGCTCCGCCTCAAGCGCGACAAGATCTATGCCGCGATCGCCTTCGCGCGGGCCAACCGCATCGACCGCACGGTGATCGACAGCCCCCGGCCCCGCTTCGGCATCATCGCCACCGGCAAGGCCTATCTCGACGTCCGCCAGGCCCTCGACGACCTGGGCATCGACGACCAGATGGCGGCGGAAATCGGCTTGCGACTCTACAAGGTCGGCATGCCCTGGCCGCTGGAGCGCGAGGGCGCGCGCCACTTCGCCGAGGGGTTGGAGGAAGTCCTGGTGGTGGAGGAGAAGCGGGCCTTCATCGAAAACCAGTTGAAGGAACAGCTTTATAACTGGCGCGCCGACGTCAGACCGACGGTGGTCGGCAAATTCGACGAGCGGGGATCCGAGCTGCTGCCCTCGCACGGCGATCTATCGCCGGCGATGGTGGCCCGCGTCATCGTCGAGCGGTTGGCGGGCCGGATCACCTCGGTGGCGATGCGGGAGCGGATGGCGGTGCTGGAGCGCAAGGCGCGCCAGAACCGGGAGCCACCGCCGACGGTGCGGACGCCCTATTTCTGCTCCGGCTGCCCGCACAACACCTCGACCCGGGTGCCGGATGGCAGCCGCGCCATCGCCGGCATCGGCTGTCACTTCATGGCGGTCTGGATGGACCGCAATACGGCCTTCTATCCCGCCATGGGCGGCGAGGGCGTGCAGTGGCTGGGCCTCGCCCCCTTCACCGACGAGCCGCACATCTTCGCCAATCTGGGCGACGGCACCTATTACCACTCGGGCCTGATGGCGGTCCGGGCCGCGGTCGCGGCGGAGACCACGATCACCTTCAAGATCCTCTTCAACGACGCCGTCGCGATGACCGGCGGGCAGCCCATCGACGGCCCGCTGACGCCCTGGCAGATCAGCCAACAGGTTCACCACGAAGGGGTCGGCCGCGTCGTCGTGGTCACCGACGAAGTCGACAAGTATGCCGTCGGCACCGACTGGGCACCGGGTGTCACGATCCATCACCGCGACGAATTGGACCGGGTACAGCGCGATCTGCGTCAGACCAAGGGCGTCACGGTGCTGATCTACGATCAGACCTGCGCCGCCGAGAAGCGCCGGCGCAGGAAGCGCGGCACCTTTCCCGATCCCGACCGTCGCGTCTTCGTCAACGATCTGGTCTGCGAGGGCTGCGGCGACTGCTCGGTGCTGTCGAACTGCGTCTCGGTCGAGCCCTTGGAGACCGAGTGGGGCCGCAAGCGACAGATCAACCAGTCCGCCTGCAACAAGGACTTCTCGTGCCTGAAGGGCTTCTGCCCGAGCTTCGTCACGGTCAGCGGTGCCAGCTTGCACAAGGCAGAAGCCGGGAACGGGAACGGCGACGACGACCTCGCCCGGGCCGCGGCCGAGCTGCCGGCGCCGGCACCGGCGCCGATCGACAAGCCTTACGACATCATCGTCACCGGCGTCGGCGGCACCGGCGTCATCACCATTGGCCAGCTCTTGGGCATGGCCGCCCATATCGAGGGCAAGGGCGCCTCGGTGCTGGATTTCACCGGCCTCGCGCAGAAGAACGGCGAAGTGCTGAGCCACGTCCGGCTGGCGCCGGAGCCGGAAGACATCCACTCGCCCCGGGTCGCCGACGGCAACCTCGATCTGCTGCTGGGCTGCGATCTAGTGACGGCGGCCGGCACCGAGGCGATGCGGAAGGTCGAACGCGGCCAGACCCACGCCATCGTCAACGATCACTTGAGTCCGACGGCCGCCTTCACCCTCGACCCCGACACGGACTTCCAGGGCCGCCGGCTGCAGGAGATCGTCCGCGAAGGCGCCGGCGACAACCTGACCGAGTTCGTGCCGGCGACCGAGCTGGCGACGGCACTGGTCGGGGACTCGATCGCCACCAACGTCTTCATGCTGGGCTATGCCTTTCAACGCGGCACGGTGCCGATCTCGATTCAGGCGATCGAAAAGGCGATCGAGCTGAACGGCGTCGCGGTCGAGGCCAACAAGCGTACCTTCGCGCTCGGCCGGCTGGCGGCGCACGACATCACGGTCGTCGAGCGGGCGGCGGGCCCGGCGGCGACGGCGGCGCCCGATATCGCCGACGGCCTGGATGAGGTGGTCGAGCGGCGCGTCGCGTATCTCACCGACTACCAGGACGCGGCCTACGCGGCGCGCTATCTAGAGGCGGTGCGCCGCGTCGAGGCGGCCGAGGCGGAGCGGACGCCCGGCCAAAGCGGCCTCTCCCTGGCGGTGGCCCGCTACCTCTTCAAGCTGATGGCCTATAAGGACGAATACGAGGTGGCCAGGCTCTATACCAGCGGCGACTTCGCGGCGAAGTTGGCCCGGCAGTTCGACGGCGACGTCCGATTGCACTTTCACCTGGCGCCGCCCTTGCTTTCCCGCCCGGATCCAGAGACCGGTGAATTGAAGAAGCGCGAATTCGGCCCTTGGGTCTTTCGCGCCTTTGGAATATTGGCCAGGATGCGCGGGCTTCGCGGCACCGCCTGGGACATCTTCGGGCGCACCGCCGAGCGCCGGGGGGAGCGGCAATCGATCGTGGACTATCAGGCGATGCTGGACGAGATTCTGGGCGGCCTCGATGCCGACAATCACGCCCTGGCGGTCGAGATCGCCAGCCTGCCGGAGAAGATACGCGGCTTCGGCCACGTCAAGCAGCAACACATCGAAGCCCAAAAGGCCGACGAGGCGGTGCTCGTCGCCGCCTGGCGCGACCCCAGCCCGAAAGCAACCGCAGCGGAGTAGCCTGGATGAGCGATAACCAATCCTGCATCGTCGTCGGCGTCGGGCCGGGCCTCGGCGCCGCGATCTGCCGGCGCTTCGCCAAGGCTGGTTACTCTGTCGCCATGGCGGCGCGCCGGCCGGAAAAGCTGGGCGCCATCGTCGCCGAGGTCGAGGCGGCCGGCGGCAGCGCCAAGGCCTATGGCGTCGACGGCACCGACGAGACCGCCGTCGTCGACCTCTTCGAGCGGGCGGAAGCCGACCTCGGCCCCTTGGGCGTCGCCGTCTACAACGCCAGCGGCCGGGTCCGAAAGGGCATCGCCGAGATCGGCGGCGACGAGTTCATCGAGGCCTGGATGCGCTGCTGCTACGGCGGCTTCCTGCTCGGCCGCGAGGCGGCCCGGCGGATGCAGGCGAGCGGCGCCGGCAGCATCCTCTTCACCGGAGCAACCGCCAGCGTCAAGAGTTATGCCGGCTCGGCCGGCTTCGCGGTCGGCAAGTACGGCCTCCGCGCGCTGGCCGAATCGATGGCCCGCGAGCTGCAGCCCCACAACATCCACGTCGCCCACTTCGTCATCGACGGCGGCATCGGCGAGGACGACGCCGACGCCCGCATGGCCCCCGACGCGATCGCCGAGAGCTACTACCAAACCCACGCCCAGCACAAAAGCGCCTGGAGCTGGGAAGTGGCGCTCAGGCCCTGGGTGGAAAAGTTCTGAGCCATCGTCTCGTTGCGTAGGACGCCACCATGACCCCACGGCCGCGCGACTATGCGTTGTTGGTGGCGTTGGCGGCGTGTTGGGGTTCGAACTATTTCGCCATCAAGCTGGCCGTCGACGAGATTCCGCCGGCGACGTTGACGCTCGGCCGGCTGGCGGCGGCAGCGGCGGTGCTGCTGGTGGTGCAGAAGGCGAAGCGGCTCGACTGGCCGACGGAGCCGGCTACCTGGGCCCTGCTCGCGGTCCTGGCGGTCACCGCCAATGCGGTGCCTTTCCTTCTGATCGCCTGGGCCCAGCTCTATGTCGATACCGGCCTGACGGCGATCCTGATCGCGGCGGCACCCCTCTTCACCCTCGGTCTGGCGCAGTTCTTCACCCAGGACGAGAAGCTGACGCCGTGGCGCGCCGGTGGCGTCTCGCTCGGCTTCGTCGGCATCGTGGTTTTGATCGGGGTCGAGGCGCTGGGTGGCCTCGGCCAGAACCTCTGGGCCCAGTTGGCGCTGCTGGGGGCGGCGGCGAGCTACGGCGTCAACGCTATCGTGGCGCGGCGGCTGCCGGCGTTGCCGCCGGTGACGATCAGCCTCGCTGTCACCGTGATCGCCGGTGTCATCATGTTCCCGGCGGCGGTCGCCATTGACGGCCTGGCGGTGCCGGCGGCGAGCTTGGGGTCGATCCTGGCGATGCTCTGGCTCGGTGCCGTCTCGACGGCGCTGGCGCTGCTGATCTACTTCGTCATCGTCGCCTCGGCGGGCGCGACCTTCGTGATCATGGCGAATTATCTGGTGCCGTTCCTGGCCCTCGGTCTCGGCGGCATCTTCCTCGGCGAGGAGCCGACCTGGAACGCGCTGGCGGCGCTGCTCTTGATCCTGGTCGGCGTCGGCCTGACGGGGCGCGGGAGATCTTAATCGACGTCGTGGTAGGCGCCGTCGAGGCCCAGGTATTCGGTACCGTCCGCGCGGTAGAAACTGGCGGCGCCGGCCTCATGCAGGACCCGAAGCATCGCGGGCAGCGCTTGGTCGTCGGCCTCGAGGCGAGCGATGACCCTCGCGGGCCCGAGCGCATCCAGCATCTCGAATGGACCTTGGCGCCAAGCGAAGCCCCAGCGCATGGCCCGATCGATGCCGACCAGGGCGTCCGAGATCTCCGGCACCAGGTCAGCGGCGTAGAGTAGCGTCGCCCCCATCACCTTCCAGGCGTAACGACCGGTGGCACTGTCCGCGAAAAGCAAGCCGTCCAGCGTCTGCTCGGCCTCGGGCAGGGACGCCGTTCGGCTCTCGTGCCAGGCATCGGCCTTGTAGTCGTAGGTCTCGCGCAGCCGACCGCCATCCTCGGTTTTGCTCATCCGATAAAAGCCGCCGCCCGACTTGCGGCCGAGCTGTCCGCGCGCCAGCATGGCCTGGATCTCCGCCGGCATCGCAACGTAGGCCCGGCCGGCGTCGCCCGCCGACAGGTTTTCCGCCAGGTTGCTCGCCACCAGGCCCATGACGTCGAGGCCGATCAGATCGACGAGGCCGAAGAGCCCGGTTGCCGGCACGCCGACGGGGGCGCTCATGGCGGCGTCAATGGTCTCGATTCCGAGGCCCCGGGCCAGCGCGGCATCGGCCTCGGACAGCCCCGCCAGGAGCCAGAAGCAGCCGACCCGATTGGCGATGAAATTGACCGTGTCCTTGGCGTGCACCACGCCCTTGCCGAGACGGTTGGTCAGAAACTGGTCGAGGGTGGCGATCACTTCCGCCGAGGTCTCCTCGCCAGGCACCAGCTCGACCAGCTTCATCACCTTGACGGGGTTGAAGAAGTGGGTCACCGCGACGTCCCGGCGCAGCCGCGCCGGCATGCTTTCGGAAATCGCATGCAGGGGAATGCCGCTGGTGTTGGTGGTAACGATCGAGCCCTCGCGCCGGACCGCCTCCAGCTTGGCGAACAGCGCCCGCTTGGCGTCCAGGTCCTCGATAATCGCCTCGACGATGAGGTCGGCCTCGGCGACTTGGCCCAGATCGTCGTCGAAATTGCCGACCCGAACCCGGTCCGCCGCCGCGACATCTTCGAGGAGCGGCGCCCGCCCCTCCAGCATCCGCGCCTTGGCGCCCTCGGCGATCGCGTTGCGGGGGCCTTCGCCGGACGGCATATCGAGCAGCAACACCTCGACGCCGTTGGCGGCGCAGAGTGCCGCGATGCCGGCCCCCATCGTGCCCGAGCCCATCACGGCGACTCTCTCGATTTCGCGCGAAGCGGTCATCTCATTCCATCCCGAGCGCGTGCTTGTAGGTTTCCAACAGCGCTTCCTGCTCCTGCAGATCGGCGGTCTCGAGCCGCCTCAAGCGCACCAGTTGGCGCATGATCTTGGGCTCGAAGCCGACCGCCTTGGCCTCGGCGTAAACCTCGCGAATGTCGGCGCCGAGGGCAGCACGCTCCTCTTCCAGGCGCTCGACGCGTTCGATGAACTGGCGCAGCCGCTCGCCGGCGATGCCACCCTGCTCGACCATGCAATACCTCTCCCTGCTGGGCTACGACTCGGTGTTCGGGACAATAGAAGACGATCCCGCCGCCGGCGGGGCCCGGACCATAACGGGCAGGCCAAAGCGGCGCAAGCAAGCCCCGGTGAAGGTGCCGGACAAGCGCAAGGTAGGATGTCAGCAACAAGCGGCCGACGCCTCCAACGCGGCAAATTCTTCCGGGTGTCGCAGGCAATATTTTCCCCATCGGCAGATTTTTCCCGGCTACGCCGTTAATGGTGAATCTGATTTTAACTAACATTTCAGTTCAAGATCATTCGGTTAATAGGCTGATTTCATTAATCGTTCTCTTGGCATGCCATTTGCGAAACAGGGATCGGTTGCAAAAGGCGACCGGGCGCAGAAGCGCAGAGACGACTTCAGAAGAAGGAACCAAGAAATGGGTCTGTCAGTCCAAACCAACATCGGCGCGATGGTCGCGCTGCAGCAGTTGAACGCCACCAACAAGAAACTCGAATCCACCCAGCTTCACATCACCACCAGCTTCCGTGTCAACGGGCCGAAAGACGACGCTGCTACCTTTGCGATCGCACAGAACATGCGCGGCGACATCGCCGGCTTGGGCGCGGTCTCGACAGCGTTGGCCAACGGCGAGGCGACCTTGAACGTCGCCATCGAGGCCGGCAAGGGCGTTTCCGATCTGCTTATCGAAATGAAGTCGAAGGTCGTGCAGGCGAACCAGGCAGGGCTCGATTCCTCCTCGCGTTCGGCGCTGCACAACGACTTCAATCAGCTGCGCACGCAGATCGAGGAGATCGTCAAGACGGCCGAGTTCAACGGCACCAACCTGGTCAAGTCCGCCGCCACGAACTCGAGCGTCCTCTCCACCGTCGACGGCAGCACCATTTCGGTGTCGGCGCAGTCGATGGATCAGAGCACGTTGTCGATCGCCGCGCTGACGCTGACCACCTCGGTCGGCGCCGCCTCGGCCCTGACGGTCATCGACAGCGCCATCACTTCGGTGAGCAGCAAGCTGGCGACCTTGGGCTCGGTCTCGAAGCGCGTCGAGATCCAGAACGCGTTCACCACCAAGTTGACGGACATCCTGAAAGCGGGTGTCGGCAATCTGGTGGATGCCGATCTGGCCCAGGAGAGCGCGAAGTTGCAGGCCTTGCAGATCCAGCAGCA
>PVBE011978000.1_pt1 | contig 26776 bp, 26 predicted proteins | sample 1631181 | NCBI WGS metagenome assembly PVBE01 (sample SAMN08397723, study PRJNA350692) | Marine metagenome, whole genome shotgun sequencing project. | isolation source: water | place: Pacific Ocean | collected 2012-04
CGAATACCCGGTTTTTCCTCAATTAGCGGGATTTCAACCTCCATGGCAGAGATCAAATCTGCGGGGGGATCATGGTCCACCAACGTGAAGCCATGAACATTGTTCTTCAATACCCTACGAAACCCCGCCTTTTCAAACTCCTCTTCGATACTTGTTACCGAATTGTGGTGAGGGGCTCCGATATTGCCATAGACGATCAAAGCAGTTTCCGACTTAGATAACATTATTCTCGAAAGGCGCAGCATATAACGCAAGCTCAGAGTATCCATTTCACCCAAGTTGGCGTTCGACCAGATCACATCGGCCTCAATGGGACAGTCCCTGAACATTTCCATGAAATGCCACCAAGGATAATGCGCCATTCTCGTCGATGATGTGAGGTCATTCCCGAGCTTGCCGGCAAATTCGGTAAATTCATCTTCGAAGAAATGATTTAGGATTCTATTTTGCCATAGATAAAAGCTTTGCGTAACATCGTAAGAGGCGTAGCGATGCCCGCGCAAACCCGCCAAAACACCAACATATCCGCAGCCGGGACCAACTTCAAAAATCGACAATTGGTCTTTCCCGGAATACCTGGCTATGGCGTCTAAAACTCTATAGTGACCCATAGCAGCGAGAAAATTGAAATGAGGCCGAACAGATCGCCCACACATTTTTTTCGTTACTTCCCCCACTTCAGCAGCGATCTGCAAAAGCAAAGTTACCTCAAAAATTGTGTAGTCGGTTCGGACGGGCGAGGCTCTGAAAAATTTACCCCCTTCCAGTCTCTCGAGTAAATTGTCCGTATGAATAAAGTCCGCATATCGTATTAATTGACTTTCTTCGGTTACTTTGGTTTCAACACCGTAATCTTCAAATGTCTTGGTACGAAAAGCTGAAATTTGCCCAAGTCCCACCTCCCCACGAGCCTCGGCCTCCAATTCGTTGTAGGTTTCAATGTCGAGAAACATTTTATTTTCCAAGTTTGAGGTTAAAACCACCGATTTTTAGTTGGGAGAACTGGACTTAAGTCCAACATAGTGATGTCATTCTATACTCCCAAAAGGTTGGGCCCGAAGGGTAAAACCTTTTGGGAGTATAGAATAACTTACACAACAGCTAGCCACACTATTTTCTATAATCGATATCACATAGTTTGGATCACGAAATATAGATACAAGCTTCTGACAACTGAGATGCGTCTTCGTATTCGAGAAATCTCCTATCAAATATGTGAACAATTGGGTGTTAAAATCATCAAAGGGGTGTTGTCCAGTAATCATACCCATATGTTTGTTGAAATCCCCCCTAAATTGGCTGTGAGCAATTTCCTGCGTCGAGTTAAGGGTTGTACATCTCGCAAGGTGCAGCAAGAGTTTCCTGAATTAAAAAAACAGTATTGGGGTCAACGTTTTTGGGCCAGAGGGTATTTCTGCACGACTTCGGGAAATGTTACCAATGAAACGATCATGAATTATATTGAAAACCACACTCCCGACGAACCTACCAACAATCGTCGGTAGTTATTCAGTATTTTAATTATTTTAATACCGACTTTGTTACGAATTTCGCGTAAAAAATAAGAATTTTGACCGGATTATTAAGATTGTAACAACCACCTATATTGTTCGGTATAAAATACTTATTAAGCCCTTAGTAAATGTTTTAAAAACAATAAGTTATAATATTAATCTTTGGTTGATACTTCATAAAATAATTATAAAACATTTAAATCAAGCGTTTAAAACTACATAATGTAGATGATTTATAGAAAAATAGCCGTTAATTGGATTGGTTATGTAACAATCTGTAATCGAATTTAGGTGAAATTAGCCCGTTAGACCCAAGATTTAGTGGTGAGTTTAGTCAAACGGGAGTAATCGTTGTTGAACCTGATAGGTTTACTGGTTAGGCAAAATCACTATTATTATAAATAAATCAATAAGATAGATAATTTATCCGGTTGTTCTATCAGGAAACTGCTGCCTGTTGATACGGGTGCGGCTCATTCCAATTTCCTTTGCCCACAATAGTAGTTGACAGTCTTTGTCAAATTGGTACTGTGGAGACCCAACCTGTTGTAAGTCGATAACCTAAGCCTACAAGGTATTGATATACTGATATTTCCGGAATCTGATAATAATGTGACTTCTGGTGGTAAAGGTGATTATTTCGTCTGATGTGTGCGGTGGTCGATGAAGTAAGCTATGCAGGATCATGACAACTAAAATTCGCAAAGAATCATATACCGTTCCTTGTTCTAGTTTGTTCCGTGATGCCGTTACGGCACTGGCGACACGTCAAAAAGTTAATATTGCTGATCTGGCGCGGTCGGTTTTGCTGTTGGTGCCGGAGGATACTATCCGTACCATTTCGGATCCGGGTGGACCGCCGCCGGGCGACCGAGAGGAAACCATTTTGAAATCCGGTCCTTCAAAGGGGCGCCCCTGGCGCCGCAAGCCTCGTCTGCAGGTCCGTTTATCGCCGGGGCATGATATTTCGGTGGTGAGACGAGCCCTCAATTTGGCGCTAATACTGGATGATGGAAAACGCGCCATTGAAATTCATGATCCCCTCGAAAGGAAAGAGGCGGAAAAGGAAAACTCGCAAGTTTCAGCCGAATTGTTGGAGGATTTGGAGCGCCTCAGGGCAATCGTTTCGGTGTTGAGCTTTGATCCCTTGAGAGAAGGCGTGACCTCCAAGGCGGAAGCGCTCCATGTCCTGGGATTTGCGCCGACGGAACGGCCAGACCGTGAAGCGGTGCGGGCCAGATTCCGAATGATGGCCACCATCCACCATCCCGACAGCAATTACGGTAATCATCAGCGAATGAGCCAGCTCAACGCCGCTATGGATTTTCTTAACGGTTAAAAAATTTTCATGATTAATTACGAGTCTGATTTGCGGCCTTGCCGCTCAATTCCCAAATAAGGGCGCATGGGATCGATTAAATTAACGATGTCATCCGCCGACAATAGCTTGAAGAACATTGCCGCGATATAAAAAACCCGGAAGCTTGAACTTCCGGGTTTCTTGCAGTGATACTGGGTCTTGAATTCTATTGATTAGCGTCTATCACCCAGCAAATGCATCAGCATAATGAATAGGTTGAGAAAATCCAGATAAAGGCTTAACGCCCCCATAACGGCTTTCTTAGTGGCCGTTTCAGAATGATCCCCTTCATAGTACATCAGCTTGATATTCTGCGTGTCATGCGCGGTAAGGCCGACGAATACCAGTACGCCAACGACCGAAATAACAAAGGCCATGGCCGACGACTGCATGAAGATATTGACCACGGAAGCGATAATAATTCCGATCAGTCCCATAAACAGGAAGGAGCCGAATTTGGACAGGTCCCGCTTGGTGGTGTAGCCGTAAAGGCTCATGGCGGCGAAAGTACCGGCAGTGATAAAGAAGACCCTTGTGATACTGGTGCCCGTATAGACCAGGAAAAGATGGGTCAAGGATAGCCCCATAATGGCCGCGAAGACCCAGAACACCATTTGCGCCGTCGACGCCCGCATTTTGTTAATGCCGAAATTCAGCACCAGAATGAATGCCAAAGGCGAGAACATGATGATGTAAGCGAACATGGTGGGCTGCAAAGCGCCGCCCGGACCCGCCGCGTACATCAAGCTCACCAAAGCTGGAATCTTGACACCCGCATAGGCGACGATACCCGTCAGCACTAGGCCCGAGGCCATGTAGTTGTACACTTTCAGCATATATTGTCGGAGACCGACATCTATATCAGCCGCTTCGGCCTGGCCCAGGCTTAAATGCCGGGCGCGCGCTGAATTTTCGTCGTTCGATCCAAATGCCATGATATTTCCTTCTTGTTTAATAATACCCGAATTTACCCATTAATATGGCAGACGGAGGTTGCAGATCAAGTAAAACAGTAAAATATTACAAAAAGTTCACAAACTGTTCAATTCACCGATTCAGCCGATTTTATTCGTTCTTCAGCAGCGGGGCGGCTTTTTGGCCGAGCGCCCGCCAGGTACCAGCGAATCCCACCGCCAGAGTCACAACCAAACAGACGACCAGGGTCAGCCAGACAGCCTGTGGGATAAATTTCCATTGCATGTCCATCAGCCAGACGACCACGGCCCAGGCGGTAAATGTACCGATGGCGCCGGATATGACAGCCGTGGAAAGACCGAGGAGGCCGTATTCAATCAAAAAGGCGCGGAGTAGCCGCATCAGGGTCGCCCCCAGTGTCTTAAAGACAATGGCGTCATAAATGCGTCGGCGCCGTCCGGCGGCAATGGCGCCGGCAAGCACCAACGCACCACCCAAAATAGTCACAGAAGCTGTAGCGCGGACGGCCATGCCGATACCGTCCAGGATATCGGCCGCTGATTGCAGAGCTTCCCGCACCCGAATAACGGAAATATTGTTAAAGCGCTCGGTGACCGCTTTTTCAACCGGGTCCTCCAGTTCCCGCGGCGCCTGCAAGGCGGCGATATGGCTGTGGGGGGCGGCTTCCAATGTGCCGGGGGCAAAGATGATCGCGAAATCAAAGCGCAAGGATCGCCAGTCGATGGCCCGCAGGCTGGTGATCTTGGCTTCGATTTCCCTGCCCAGGATATTGAGAGTCAGGCTGTCGCCCAAATCGACGCCGAAGCCCCGGGCCAGATTTGCATCAAGGGAAATTTGCGGCGGCCCCTGGTAGTTTTCCGGCCACCATTTTCCGGCTTTTATTTCCGTTCCTTCGGCGGGCTTGGCGGCATAAGTCAATGCCCGGTCGCCCCTGATGGCCCAGGCGGAGCCCGGCACCACATCGACTTCTTCCACCGGCACGCCGGCGATTTTAACAATTCTGCCGCGCAGGCTAGCCACCCGTTTATAGTCACCGGCGCCATTAAATCCGGTGACCGTCCGATCGAAGGCGGCGACCTGGTCGGGCTGAATATCGATAAAGAAAAAGGCCGGCGCGGATACCGGCAGTCGCTCATTGACTTGGCGGCTGAGATTACCCTCGATCAGGGCAATCGCCACCAGCACCGATAACCCCAGTCCCAGCGATGAAACCACACTGGCTGTCGCCGCGCCGGGCCGGTGAATATTGGCCAGGGCTAGCCGCAGTTCGGTGTGGCGGATATTGTCGATACGCCGGGTCCACCAGGTTAACAATCCGGCGCCACCCCGGAGCAGCAGGAGCGTTAAAATGGCCCCACCGACAAACCAGATGGCGAACCATCGGTCGTTGGAGGCATAAATGGTCAAGGACGACAATGCCACGACGCCAACGAACGTGGCGGTGAGAATTTTGCGATGAGGCCTGAAATTTGCCGGCTGAACGGATTGGCGGAACAGGTTGGCCGCCGGCACTTCCCGGGCACGGGCCAACGGCCAGAGGGCGAAGGTGAGGGACACCAGAATGCCGAATATGGTCGCCAGAAACAGCGGCAGGGGATAAATATCCGCAACCGGTTCCACCGGCAGTAGACCTTTCATGGCAGAGATGGCGGCTACCGGTCCGAGGCCGCCAACGATCAGGCCGGCCACAATGCCGAATCCCGCCAGGGCCAGGATTTGCAAAAAATAGATGCGAAACACCAGACCGCTTGGCGCGCCCAGGCATTTAAGCGTAGCGATGACCCGGGTTTTGCTTTCCAGATAACTGTCAACGGCATTGGTGACGCCAACACCACCCACCAGTAGCGTGGTCAAACCGACGAAAGACAAAAACAATGTCATGCGATCGATAAATCGCTGCAGTCCGGGCGCCGCCTGCTCGGTTGTCCTTATACGCCAGCCCGCCTTGGGAAAGGCCGCTTTCAGGCGCTCAATCCAATCGGACGCGTTCTGTCCATCGGGGACCTGGATACGATAGCGATATCTGATCTGGCTACCCGGCTGTACCAACTTGGTTTCCGCCAATGCCTCGGCCCTGATCATCAGGCGCGGTCCGAAACTCAAAATATTGGCAACTCGGTCGGGTTCCTTATCGACGATAGCAGTGATTAGAAACTGGCCCTCACCCACCTTAACCATATCGCCCAATTTAATTTTCAGCTTTGGCAGGAGGTTTGCCTCGACGGCGGCGCCCCAAACACCGCCCTTTCTGGCAAGTGCATCTGCCAGATTTTTGCCTTTTTTCAGCGCTATTTTTCCGATCAATGGATAAAGGTTATCGATGGCCTTGAGCTCTACCAGACTTCTTTTATCGATATATTTTATTCCCCTGGCCATGGCCCGCATTTCCACGACCGCCGACAGCCTGCCGTTAGCCCTCAGGTAGCCGAGTTGTGCCTCGGTGGCTTCCCGGTGAAGAAGACGGAGCGCGACATCGCCGCCCAGCAATTTTTTGGCATCCCGCTGCAGCCCGGCTTCGATGGACTGGCTGAGACTGCCCACGCCGGATATGGCGGCCACCCCAAGAGCTAGACAGGCGACCAGGATACGAAAACCCTTCAATCCTCCCCGCAATTCCCGGAGAGAAAAACGCCACGCCAGCTGGAATTGTCCTGTCATTCACTAATTCCGTTTAGGATGCGGCCGTCGGCAAGGGTAACAATGCGGTTGCACCGTTCAGCCAGGGCTTGATCGTGGCTGATCAGCATCATGGTGGTTGCCGATTTTTCATGCAGCTCAAACAGCAAATCCATAACGGCTTCGCCGGTTTTGCCATCCAAATTACCGGTCGGTTCGTCGGCTAGCAGGATCGTCGGCTCAGACGCAAAGGCGCGCGCCAAGGCTACCCGCTGTTGTTCGCCGCCCGACAGTTGACCCGGATAATGGGTCGGCCGGTGACCTAGCCCAACGGCGTTGAGAAGGTACTCAGCCCGGTCTAAAGCATCATCAAGACCGGCAAACTCAAGCGGCACGGCGACATTTTCCAGAGCGGTCATTGTGGGAATGAGATGAAAATCCTGAAACACGATACCCACATGATCGCGGCGAAAGAGGGCTAATTGGTCTTCATCCAGATTGTTGAGATCGACGCCCGCCGTCACCACACGGCCGGAACTCGCCCGCTCAAGCCCAGCCGCCACCATCATCATGGTGGATTTACCGCCACCGGAAGGTCCGACGACGCCGATGGCCTCACCCCTATCAACTGACAGGAAAATACCCCGCAATATATTGACCTCGCCCGCCATACTTGTCAGCTTTAGATGGACGTCGTTCAAAAGGATGTCGGGAGGATTGGCTGAATTGTCTTCGGTCATTTTGCCTCGGTAAGATTAAGACGGATATCGAATATGCCTTCAGGCCGAAATTATCGGACAGTTAAAAACCGCAGGTTCGGACCGACAATCCGTTTTTTTGTCCTGCTGGCGATGCTCGCGTTATTTTTACCCATATATGCCGCTTCGGCAGCTAACGCCAATGATCGGGCCGGAAAAAATATACGCCTGTTGGTTTTGGGTGACAGTTTGGTAGCGGGTTATGGTTTGCCCAAAGTGGAAAATTTTACGGTCCGGCTGGCGCAGGCGTTAACGGACCGGAATATTACCGCGACCGTGATCAATGCAGGTGTCTCCGGTGATACTACTACGGGAGGAAAGTCACGCCTCGGTTGGGCGCTGGCGGATAAGCCTGATGCCGTTATTCTGGAGTTGGGTGCCAATGACGGGTTGCGAGGAATCGAACCAATGGTAAGTCTGGCCAATCTGGATGCCATCATAACCCGGCTAAAAAACAATAAAATCAAGGTGTTGCTGGCAGGCATGAAAGCGCCGCCCAATCTTGGCAAGGAATACAGCGCTGAGTTCAACCGAATTTTCCCGGCCCTGGCAGACAAACATAATTTAATTTTTTATCCTTTTTTCCTGGAAGGTGTGGCTGCCAATCCCAATCTTAATCAGGAAGACAAAATACACCCCAATGCCGACGGCGTGGATGAAATCGTCAAACGCATATTGCCCCGCGTATTGGAGCTGATCGGCAGCTTCGGCGAATAGGAGACAGATAGTATAAATGACCGAACAAATGCCTGTTCAATTTTTTCAGGCGGCCCATGCCAGCGGAGATGATTGGAAATCCGCATTGACGGCTTGTCTCCAGGATTTAGACCCTCTGGATGACGCCAATCTAGGCATATTGTATGTGACCGAACCCCTGGCCCCGCATTTCTCCTCGGTTCTTTTGGGACTGAAGGCGGCGACTGATATTGACCAATGGGTCGGGGCAGTCGGGCTCGGCATTTGCGGTATTGGCCGCCATCAGCAACAGATGCAAAGCGGTGAATATTTTGAGGAAGCCGCCATCTCCGTAATGACCGTACGGCTGCCAGAAAATGCCTTTGATATTTTGCCTACCATCGATACGCTTGACGATTTTAGCGGCGTCGGCAAACCGACTAACGACAACATTATCGGCAACCCCGGTGGTCCAGGCGTTCTGGATGGTATACCGTTTCTTCTTCTGCACGGTGATTCTCACAACCCGGATGTTCTTTCCCTGGTCAGCCAGATTGCCGAGCAGACCGAAGGATTTTTAGTGGGCGGTTTAACCGTCAGTGAAACCGCAGATCATCATGTAGCAGGAAGATTAACGGGTGGCGGTGTTTCGGGGATTGCCTTTTCGCCGGATATCAACGTTGCCACAGCCGTCACTCAAGGGTGCGGGCCCATCGGTCAAGTGCACGAAGTCACGGACTGTGCCGACAACATTATCGCCGCGCTTGATGGTGAATCGGCCCTCAATGTGTTCAAAGAAGATATCGGCATTGAACTGGCTGCAGACCTTCGCCAGTTGGTAGGCAATATCCATGTAGCGTTACCGGTCGTCGGTTCCGATACGGGCGACTATGTGGTGCGCAATCTGATTGGTGTTGACATGGAGCGGGGTTTGCTGGCGCTCGGTGAGCCGGTCGACAAGGGGGACCGTCTGTTTTTCGTTAGCCGTGATGCCGATGCCGCCCGCCAGGACTTGATCGCCATGACAACCCGGCTCAAGAAACGGTCCGGCGGTACACCGAAAGCTGGGCTGTATGTTTCCTGTATTGCCCGCGGACCGCAAATGTTCAGCGACGAGAATTCTGAAATTGAACTTATCCGTCTGATCCTGGGCGATATCCCGCTAGTCGGAGTATATCTCAACGGCGAGATTTCCAACAACCGGCTTTACACGTATACAGGTGTCTTAACGCTTTTTAACTAGGACGCCGTAATGCTCCGCCTGTTTGTCGGTTTTGCATTGCCCGAACCGATCAACGAAGAACTAAAATCCATGGCATCGGGAGTTGCCGATGCGCGCCGGATCGATCCTAAAAATCTGCATATGACGCTCCGCTTTATCGGTGGTGTCGAAGAGGATGAGGCGGAGGAGATCGACATTGCCCTGCGGTCCATTGGGGCGCCGTCTTTCTCCTTGTACCTCGAAGGGGTTGGCTGTTTTCAAAGCCGGGAAAGGGTCCATCAAATTTGGGCCGGCGCGGAAAAAGAGCAAGCCCTGGCCATCTGAAAAATAAAATTGAGCAGGCGTTAATTCAGTCTGGTCTGAAACCTGTGGGAAGAAAGTTCGTGCCGCATGTGACGCTGACCCGGCTAAAAGGTGTACCGGTGGCCAAGTCGAAATCTTATCTCGAATACCACGCTGCCTTCGTCACTGCGGCCGTTACCGTCGATCACTGCACGCTTTATCAAAGCCACCTGGGCCACGCCACCGCCTATGAACCCTTGGCTGACTGCGCTTTAGCTTAAGCGCTCTCAGGCGCAAACACCTGTCCACGGGTAATCTCATAAAGGGTCCGCAGTAGGATAACGCCGATCACCAGCGTGGAAGCGATGAGAAGAACCCCTCCCATATCCAGCAAGATAGCGTTTTTTGTGGCGGCCCCGTACATCAAGGTAGCGGTGGTAATGGTGTCGAGCGGGAAAGAATAAGCCCACCATCCCAAGTCAAATTTGAGCCGCAAAAACATCCGGATCATGGCCAGACACAGGATCAGCCAGAAAAGGGCGAAAAAGAAGGTGACACGGGTGAAAGCAGCCACCTCGCCGCCGGTAAAGGAATCCATCAGATCGCCACCGCTCAACAACGGATAGATCATTGAGGCCAGCCCCGGCGGCACAATATTGACGAAGTAGGTCGGCACCAGCGAATCCGGCAGTCTAGGGCAAAAGATGTAGCGGTACATCAATGCCCCTGACAAGAATGCCCACAGGGTCACGGCAATGGAGAAATAGAACCAGCCCATCTCGACAAACCCCAAAGGCGCCCCGGTCATGGAAATAATAAAACTGCCGCAACCGGGGATGAACCAGACCGCATTAATGCTCTCAATCTTATTTTCCAGCAGGAACCAGCGCGAAAATATGTACATGTAGAGCGCCAAACCTGAGATCGCGGTTACCAGCCAAATCCCCTGGGCCGCCGTCGGATAATAGGGTGAAATAAAAGGCAGTTGCAGACAAATGGCCAGGGGCAGGCCGCCGACGAAAGCACTTTTGATGGGATGGGCGATATCGCTTTTGACCGCTGCTGGAAACAGAATGCATTTCGCCGCGTAAGCGGGCAGCATCAGGACCAGCACCGCCGCCCCGATAAGAAATATCAGATCGCCAAAGATGGCGGGCCAGCCGAGAATCTCCTCCGCCCGGCGCCAGGCGATAGCCAGGCCGGTGATTCCCATCACGGCGCCAAAGAATGTCGGCGGCACAAATTCGATCCAAGAATGGCGGGAGAACACGGCTTCGACTTTCCTCATTCTTATTGGAGTGCAGACAGATTACTCAATAGCCGAAGCGTTGCAACACACCATCGACTGAGTTGACATAAGAACCGCCGAACAAACGTACGTGTACCAATAATGGATAAAGGTTATATATATGCCGCCGCTCCTCGAAAAACCCCGGTGAGATCGGCCGAATTTCCGTATAGCGGTCGAAAAAGGGGCGGTCGAATGTGTTGAACAGGGTAGCAAAGGCCAACTCTATTTCCGGATCTGCATAGTAAATGGCGGGATCAACGAAACCGCCAATGCGCCCGTTCTGGCACAAGACGTTGCCGTCCCACATGTCACCGTGAATGAGAGACGCTGGATTGCTTGGTGTGATCCAGCTGCTGAGGCCGTCCGCGAATTTCTCCGTTCGCTCCATTAAGGATTTTGGCAAACGTCCAGCATCCAACCCCTGGCGGGCCATATGGACCAGACGATGCTTGGCAAAAAAACCGATCCAGTCTTCGCCTTGAGGATTGGGCTGATGTAGGCCACCGATGACGGTATCCCAGTCAAAGCCGAACCGATCAGAAGTAACGCTGTGTAGGTCTGCCAGCAAATCGGCAGCGTGGATCTGCGCTTGGTCATCAAGAGACGAACCCGCCTCGATGTAAGTCATCAGCAAGAGATCATCAGTAGCGCTAATCACCGTCGGTACCGGCAGGTTGGAATGCTCCCGAAGGTAGCTCAACATACGGCCTTCGCGTTCGAGGCCGCTGTTTTCTAAGCCTGCCTTGGCGACCAGTCTTTCCCCATCAGACAGATCCACCCGGTAGACTTCGTAGATACAGCCGCCCGATAAAGGAGAGAGCCGGCTGACTTGTTGTCCGGTGAGATGTGCGACCTGTTCCTTTATCGCGCCCGTCATGGTCAGAAATGCTTTTCCCGGATTTCCGTTAACAGGCCCTGGGAAGCAGCCTCGATCAAATTGAGGACATGGTCGAATCCCTGGGGTCCGCCATAATAAGGATCAGGAACGTCGCGTTCCTTGAGGTGAGGCGCAAATTCCAAAAACATTATTATCTTGTTGCGGTGGTCGGGCGGACAGGTGCGCATGAGGTTGTTAAAATTAGTGCCGTCCATGGCCAGAATATAGTCGAATTCGAAATAGTCATACTGGTCGATCTGACGGGCGCGGATCATTGAAAGATCGATGCCACGTCGAAGCGCCGTTTCGGTGGAGCGTTCGTCGGAACGCTCGCCTTCATGCCAGGACCCGGTGCCGGCGGAATCAATTTCAATTTTCTCGCTTAACCCCGCCGCATCGACCATAGCGCGGAAGACGCCCTCGGCGGTAGGGGAGCGGCAGATGTTGCCGGAACAGACAAAAATTACCTTGACCATGAAGCCTCCTTCGGGCCCCTAATAGCAGATGAGCGAAAACGAAAAAAGCATCGTCATTTTGACCGGCGCGGGCATCTCGCAGGAGTCTGGCCTTGATACCTTCCGGGACGAGGGCGGCATCTGGTCCCAGGTGCGGATTGAGGACGTGGCCACCCCGGACGCTTTCCGCCGCGATCCCGAACGGGTCCAGGCATTTTATAACGCCCGGCGCAGCCAGTTGGTCCGCAGTAACGTTACACCCAATTCCGCTCACCGGGCGCTGGCGAGTCTGGAGCAGAAATATCCCGGCGATGTTTATATCGTCACGCAAAACATAGATAATCTTCACGAAGCGGCCGGCTCACGGAACCTCATTCACATGCACGGTGAATTGCTCAAAGGCCGCTGCCTCGATTGCGCCGATATCGTCGAATGGAGCAGCGATATGGGCGTGGGTGAAGCCTGTCCTAGCTGTGCCAGTAAAAACAAGCTTCGGCCCCACGTGGTCTGGTTCGGCGAAATGCCCCTTTATATGGATGAAATTTGTCGTTTGCTGGATGAATGTGGGCTTTTTATTTCCATCGGCACTTCGGGCAATGTCTACCCCGCCGCCGGGTTCGTTCAACATGCCCGCAACAGCGGCAATTCCAGAACCGTGGAATTGAACATGGAGCCCTCGGAAGGCGCGACATTTTTTGAAGAAGCGCGTTACGGACCGGCCACCGGGATCGTCCCGGCCTTCGTTAAAGAAATTTTGGCCTGAGATTCGGAAATGAAGCCAGTGACGGACGGATCACTTGAAAAGTTATTGGCACAGGTGCGAGCTTGTGAAATCTTCACCTATCTGCCCCTGGGACCCCGCCCTACGGTGTGGGCGCAGGCTTCGGCCCGGATATTGATCATCGGCGAGGCATCACCCGATCCCGTTTTAAGCAACGCGCTAAGTCCCTGGGGCTCGGTCATTTCGTCGGGCAGAAAATCCCGGGCATTTCTGACAACATCCTGATGAACTTCCTCCAGATAGGTCCGCACATCCAATATGTCCTGTTATTTGATTTTTAACTCGTCGATCAGATGGCGGACGACAAATTCGGTAGCCTCGCGACCCAGCTTTCGGATTTTGTTCCGATGTTCCTTTTTCCACTGAGGGGCGCGGCTGAGGTATCCTGGACTTTATCTTGAATCTCCTCCATTGCCACGGTGCATTCCTTCTGCTCCTTTTCCAGCAACTTCTCGAAAATTTCGGATTTCAGAACTTCGCCGTTTTTCAGCGGCATGACAGCTAGCCCGGTCTCGGTGTGGATGACGGCGACGTCTTTCTTCTTTGCCTCCACCTGTGGTTCAGACCGGGTATCCTCGTGGTTTTTTGGGATTCCTCTTCCAGGCTTTGATGGCGGTTGCGGTCCTCGAATGCCGCCGGAATAGCAGCCAGTAATTCCTCGATCAACTGCTCCATATCCTCGGCCAATGGCCGGCCGAACCCGGCCGGCAGCCTGAGCGCGTTCGGCTTGTGCGGTTTATAAAAATTGTGGATGTAACCCGATCATTCGGCACCTGTTGTTGCGTCGATTTGATCCCCAAAAACTTGCGGACGAGGCTGGATTTTCCGGTGTCCTGGGGCCCAAAGGCAAAAAGGTTGTAACCCTCCCGTTCCATACCGATGGCGAAGCGAACCGATTCAACGGCACGTTCCTGGCGGATAAATTCATCGGGGGGTTCAAGCCCGGCCGTAGTCTTGAAATCAAATTGCTCCGGATCGCAGGCGGGATAGAGCTGATTCGCCGGCAAAGGTTAGTGGAGCGTATTTTTGGGCATCCGGTGGGCTCCTAATTTTTACTTCGGGTGATTTTTACCCGTGTTAGGGATTTAGGCAAGGATAAGGCCCCGGCAGACTAGATTGTACCTTCTGCCGGCAGGCTCTTTGCCGGCTCTTTTATACAGCGTGCTGCGGCTGCTTCACGGTGGGCAATGTAAATGGTAGCTCCGCCGATGATGCCGCCGCCGATCCAGGTCCAGATATCGGGCACTTCGCCGAAAAGAATAAAGGCGGCGATGGCGACGAAGATCAACCGGATATAATCGAAGGGCAGAACAGCCGATGTGTCGGCGATGGCGAAGGCCCTGGTGTAGGCGAGGTGCCCGAAGGTCGCCATGGCACCGACACCGGTCAGCCACAGCCATCCCTCGATGGTTGGCCAAACCCATATGAACATTGCCGGAATTAGCGAAATCGGTGTTGCCAGAATTCCGGTATAAAGGACGATGGTGTTAGGTGAATCAGTGCGGCTAAGAACTTTAACGAAAAGCGCTGATCCGGCGATAAACAACGCACCGAATATGGCGAACATGGCCGGGGTTGTAATGACGGCGAAGCCGGGCCGCAGAATGATCAATGTTCCCAGGAAACCAGTCACCAGGGCAATCCAACGCCGGGCTCGAACGGTTTCACTGAGAAACAGAACGGCACCCAAAGCCGCGAAAAGCGGTGTTGTGAAACCGAGCGCCGTCGCCTCCGCTAAGGGCATCAGAGACATAGCGGCAAACCAGCATAGAGCGCCTAGAAAACTACATGTGGACCGGGCCACATAGAATTTCATGTTATTAGTTTTCAGCCCCTGCAGGCCGATGCTGATGAGCCAGGTCAACATGATGATCAGATTTATGAAATAGCGGAAAAAGACGACTTCCAGGATATGAACTTCCTTGGACGCCATGCGGATCATGATGCTGAGAATGGTAAAAAAAACTCCTGCCAAAATCATCCAGAGGGAGCCCCGCAAGCTGGCGGGAAGTCGAAACCAAACTGCCTTCATTACCGCATCTCTCCGCCGGATGGCCCAGTAACGGCGGACCTGGCTGCCACCGCTTCACGCTGGGCAATGTAAATGGTGGAACCGAATATTATCGCGCCGCCGATCCAAGTATAAATGTCGGGCACTTCATTGAAGATGATGAAAGCAAGAACAGCGACAAACAACAGTCGACTGTAGTCGAAGGGCAGAATTGCCGAAGCGTCAGCGGTCGCCATGGCGCGATTAAAGAAAATGTGGCCGCCGGTGGCTGAAAATCCGACCATGACCAGCCACATCCAGGTTTCGATGCTTGGCCATTGCCAGACAAAGAGAGCGGGGATTAGTGAGACCGGTGTGATCAACGCCACCATCATCAACACCATGGTGTTGGGCGATTCCGTCCGGGTCAGCATTTTGACGGCAATAAAGGAACAGGCGACGAAGACGGCGCCCGCGATCATATAAATTGCTGGCAACGTGATCACTTCCGTACCGGGGCGCAGGATAATCAAGGTACCGGCAAATCCGATCAGGACTGCCGCCCAGCGTCTCAACCGCACCGTTTCCCGCAGGATTAACGCCGCGCCAATGGTGGCGAAAAGAGGTGCTGTGAAGCCGAGTGATGTCGCCTCTGCCAGGGGCATCATGGAGACGCCGGTAAACCAGAAGAACATGGCGATCAGACCCAAGCTGGCGCGCGTGACATGCAGGCCGAAAACTTCCGTACGTAATCCCGAAAGGCCGATTTTCCACAGCCAGGGCAGCATGAACATTAAGTTGAAGAAATTGCGGAAGAAGACAATTTCGAAACTATGAACTTCGCGGGTCGACATTCTGATGGAAATACCCAGGCCAGCAAAAAAAAGCGCCGAGAACAGCATCCAGACGCCGCCCCGAATTGTTGAGTGCAAATTACTCCAATTACTTTTTACCGCCTCGATTGAAGTCATCGACCAGCTATAGGCTACACCAGCAGGTGAGGCCAGCCGATTGTTACACAGGATCAGCGCCTACGAGGACAAACGCGACACGAGACGGTTGATCAGTGCGGACGCTCCAGGAATGATTGGTGCCGCGTTGAACCAGAACGTCACCGGCTTTGAGACAGGTCTCGCCCTCTTCCATAACGGCCCAGATTTCACCCTCTAAAACTATGGCGTAATCCACCGAAGGTGTCTTGTGCATCATCGGGTCAGTGCTGTCGTCATCGGAGGCGTGGCCAGCGTCCATGGCTTCAAAGGATTCCCGGACGGCGTCTAAATTGTTCTGCCAGCTGGCGTCGGGCGGAAAATCAACGATACGAAAGATTGATCCGTTGGCGGGCGGTTCCAGATGAACCGGCCGGTCGGCGGCATCTTTGCCGCCGGTATTATCGGCTGGTGTGGCGTTGGTTTCCCAGAAATCGTGGCATACCAGACCGGGTACTGCCTCAGCTTCCAGTATCGAGGTGGCGTCGCCGTCGCGGGCAATATAGGACTTGCCGTTTTCATTATGACCGGTGACCACGCGGCGAATATTTTTGACCATGAGTTTCTCCTTTTAAAGTAGCATCAGGCTTAGTTAAGGCACGGCGATAATCAGCACCAGAACCAGCAGCATAATCACTGCGAAAGGAAATGCACCGGCAAATATGGCCATTAAGATGATGCGTTCGTCATCAAGGGTCGATTTGATGACTAAGCTCTACTACCACACATTCGTCATGGGTATGAACAGAATCAGCTAGGCCGGCACCCGCTATACGCAGCAGCATTTGCAGCATAATATTGACATTCTACCGAAGAACTCGCGCTTCAACGCTATGGGTATCGGACCCAGCCAGTTGCCGGCGACCACTCTTTCTCCCATCGCCGGCGCCAGAGTCGGGTTCGAGGACAATATCTATTTCCACCGGGGTGAATTGGCTAAAAACAACGCCCAACTGGTAGAACGGGCAGCCAACTTCGTCCACTACCTGGGCCTTGAAGCCACCAGCCCGGCCGAGGCGCGGGATATATTGGCTATTCCGCAGCTGAAATAGGAGACAGATAGACCCACTGGTCCGGCAGAGGATATTTAGCGGCGTTATGGATTTTTCATCATAAGTGCTTTGGCAAGGCGTCGCCCAGCCTCTATAGTTGGCGGCAATAATTGAAGCCCAAAAGACGACAGTGAGGAAACGTGACCGAGTCCCAAGATCACATTATGTGGACCCCTTCCGACGACCGTATTCGACAAACCAATATTACCGCCATGATCGAGCAGGTGGAAGAAGACTGGAACGTTGCCATTCAGGACCATAAGGGTCTCTACGATTATTCCGTCACGGAAAAAGAAAAGTTCTGGCAATCTATGGTGGATTTTGCTGGGCTGACCGCGGAGACGTGGGGCTCGACGGTGCTAGAAAATCCCGATCACATGCCGGGTGCCGTCTGGTTCCCGGACGCCAAGCTGAACTATGCGGAAAATCTTTTGCGCAGCCGGGAAGACACCGACGCCATCGTTTTCTGGGGTGAGGACCAGGTGCGCAACCGGTTTACCCATAAAGAGCTTTATAATGCAGTGTCCGTATTGGCCCAGGCCATGCGCGCCACCGGATTAACGGAAGGCGATCGGGTGGGCGGCTATATGCCGAATATGCCCGAGACCATCATCGCTATGCTGGCGGCGTCCAGCATCGGCGCAATCTGGTCGTCCTGCTCGCCGGACTTCGGCGTCCAGGGCGTGCTCGATCGCTTTGGCCAGATTAAGCCCAAAATCGTGGTCGCCTGTGACGGCTATTTCTATAACGGTAAATCCCATGATTCTCTGGAAAAGATAACCGAGATTTTGGCCCAGTTGCCGTCGGTAGAGACGACGATTATTGTTCCCTATACACGGCAGAATCCGCCGTTGGAGAATGTCCCCAACGCTGTCCAGCTGTCCAATTTTGTGGCTGAGTTCCAGCCGGGCTACATCGAGTTTACCCGCCTGCCTTTCAACCATCCGCTTTATATCATGTATTCCTCAGGTACCACCGGTGCGCCCAAATGCATCGTCCACGGTGCCGGTGGTACGCTTCTCAAGCATGTGTCGGAACATCTGCTCCATTGCGACGAGAAACCCGACGACCGGGTGTTTTACTTCACCACCTGCGGCTGGATGATGTGGAACTGGCTGGTCTCGGCTCTGGCCTGTCAGTCGACCCTGTTGCTCTATGACGGCTCTCCCTTCTATCCCGACGGCAATGTCCTGTTCAATTATGCCGATGCCGAAAACATGACCCTGTTCGGCACTTCGGCTAAATACATCGACGCCGTGAAGAAGGCCGGTCTGGCGCCGGGTGAAACCCACAAGCTGGCAAGCCTCAAAGCCATGGCGTCGACGGGCTCACCGCTGGTGCCGGAAAGCTTCGATTTCGTCTATGAGAAGATCAAAGAAGATTTGCATCTGGCTTCAATTTCCGGCGGTACTGATATCATCGGCTGCTTTGTGCTGGGCAATCCGGCAGCGCCGGTGCGCCGCGGTGAAATTCAGACCCGCGCCTACGGTCTAGCGGTCGACGTGTTCGATGATGAAGGCCGATCCCTTCAGGGCGAGGCCGGCGATCTGGTCTGCACCCAGCCCTTCCCCTCTATGCCCATCTATTTCTGGAATGACGAAGATGGTGCTAAATATCGGGGCGCCTATTTCGAGGACTATCCCAACGTCTGGTGCCATGGTGATTGGGTGGAGCTGACCGAGCATGGCGGCATGATCATTTACGGCCGCTCCGACGCCACCCTAAACCCAGGCGGCGTGCGTATCGGTACGGCCGAGATCTACCGCCAGGTGGAACAGTTTGACGAAGTCATTGAAGGCCTTTGCATCGGTCAGCAGTGGGACGGCGATACGCGCGTGGTGCTATTCGTTGTCATGCGGGAAGGACACGATTTGACCGACAATCTGATCGCCGCCATTCGCAAGCGTATCCGGGAAAATTGCACGCCTCGTCACGTCCCGGCAAAGGTGATTGCCACGCCTGACATCCCCCGCACCAAATCGGGTAAAATCACCGAGCTCGCGGTCCGTGACATCATCCACAACCGGCCCGTCAAAAACGCCGAAGCCTTGGCTAACGCCGATGCTCTCAATTTCTATGAGGATTTACCGGAATTGCAGACAGATTAAATTTTTTTGGGTCGGCTCGAAACCACTTGAGCCTACGAGTGATCCGTCCAAATGCATGAAGAATTTTTCCGCGTTGCATCCTGAAGCGGACAACGATAGCGACTTTCGCTATCGTTGCCGTTTAAGGTGTTCTACTATTTTTCGATATCTGCCATAGCTACCTTGAGGACCTTCATGAATGGGTTAGTTTGGCCTTTATAAATAGAACTTGGGTTAATTCTTACTGCTCTGTCGCAACGCTCTAGCCGGTCGGTAGAATGGGACCTGCAGGGAGGCTATTCAGAACAAATCAGACATAGATGACGTTAATCGAAGGTCGATAATTTCACCATTTGGCAGGTAATCAAATTTCCTTGGGGTGTTTGCTAAAGGCCGAATCGCTGTATAAGGTTCGCCGGTCAAGAGGGGGTAAATCAATCCGTAGGGAGGCTTGCGTGACCCGGAAGGCTTACATCATCGTCTTTAGCGCCAGTCTGGTTTTGCTGCTTTCCATGGGTATGCGCCAAAGCTTCGGCCTCTTCCAGACACCCATCGCCCAGGCCTTCGGGATCGGCATCACGGCCTTTTCCCTGTCTCTGGCCATTCAGAATTTGCTCTGGGGCCTGTCCCAGCCTTTTATCGGCGCTATTTCGGATAAATTCGGTTCCGGCCGGGTGATTGCCGTTGCCGGTGTCTTCCAGGTACTCGGACTGCTGATGCTGGCCAACGCCAATGAAATCTGGGAGCTCCATGTCAGCACCGGTATTATTCTGGGTATTTCCGGATCAGGCACCACCTGGGCGGTAATGTTGTCGGTGATTGCGCGCAACGTGCCTGAAAACAGACGGACATTTTTCTTCGGCGTCGGCTCGTCCATCGGTACGGGCGGCCAAATTTTCATCGCGCCGCTTAACCAGGTTTCCATTAACATGTTCGGTTGGGTCAACGCCCTGACCATATTGGCCATTATGATCGGCGTCATCGTTCCCCTGGCGTTTCTGCTCAAAGGTAAATCAGGCGACGGTGTGGCCGCCGGTAAGGAACAAGCGGTAAGCCTGTTGCAGACGCTGGATAACGCCCGGCGCCATTCGGGTTATCTGTTTTTGATCGCCGGTTTTTTCGTCTGCGGTTTTCAGGTCATGTTTATCATGGCCCATCTGCCCAATTATCTCCTGACCCTCGATATGCCGGCTTGGCTGCCGGGCACGGCCATCAGCACCATCGGCGTTACCAATTTGGCGGGCACCTTCCTATTCGGCTATTTGGGCGACCGCTATAGTAAGAAATACCTGCTCAGCACGCTCTACTTTCTGCGCGCCGTGACTTTTTCCATATTCCTCATGGTACCGATCTCGACTACATCGGTCCTGGTGTTCTGTTTCGCCATCGGCTTCCTGTGGCTGGCGACGGTACCGCTGACCAACGCCCTGGTGGGGCAGTTGTTCGGACTGCGTTACCTGGCGACCTTGGCCGGCGTGGTGTTCGCCAGCCATCAACTCGGTTCGTTCTCGTCCATTTGGCTGGGCGGTCGCTTGTTTGATGCCACCGGCTCCTATGATCTGGTCTGGCAGATCGCCATTGCCCTGGGCATCATTGCGGCGCTGCTGCATATGCCAATCAAGGAAACCCCGATGCAGCCGGCCAAGGTGCCTACTGCAGAATAATAATTTTATCAATTATCTTATCTATTTGATTTAAATGTAATTTTTAATTAACACTAGACGATACGTCTCGTTTTGCTATAATTCCAAAATGATTAAGAAACGTGATCGGCGATCTGCAGCCAAACATCGGGCTATTCTTAAGGCGGCGGCGGCAGTGGTTAGCGAGGCAGGCTATAACGGCGCCAAGATTGAGCATATCGCGGTCCGGGCTGGCGTGGGCAAGCAAACCATTTACCGGAGATGGCCGTCGAAAGCGCATCTGTTGACGGAAGTTTATACGTCGCTGGTGCCCCGTCGCCGGCTGACGGTGGCGGCAGGTAGCCCGGCGGTGGAACTGCAACATCTTTTGACGGAGAGCTTCCGCCTCTATCGGGAAACCCCGGCAGCTTCCATCCTGGCCGGCCTGATCGCGGACGTGCAAACCCAGGGTGATGCCGCCGATTCGCTCCGGGAGACGCTTATCAATGGGCGCCGTAATCTTATCACTGGTCCCCTGCAGCGCGCCATTGGCGAAAATCTTTTGCCCGGGGATTTCGACGTGGCTTGGGCGGCCGATCAAATTGTTGCCCTGATCTGGCACCGGCTGTTGTCCGACCGGAAGAAGCTGACCGATGATTTCGCCCGGGAGATGGTTGATAAAATTATCGGTAAAACGCTGTCGGGCCGTCGCCTCTCCATTACCGATTATACGCCGGGTGCCCTGGGCACGGTTTGCGAAATGCAGACTACCTACCATGCCGAGCGGCGGAACTTTGGCCGGGCCTTCGAAACTAAGATCGCCGGTGAAATGGCCGAATTTCTGGCACGTTTCAATCCCGATCAAAACTTGTTCAAACTGGCCAAGGTGGACGGCGAAATTGTCGGCTCCATCACTATTGACGGGCAGAATCCAGATCATGCTCACCTGAGATGGTTTTTCGTGGGTGACGGTCTGCGCGGATTGGGTGTCGGTTCCCAGCTGCTATCCACTGCCCTCGCCTTTGTCTGGTCGAAAGAGTTCTCCACCGTCTTCCTAACCACCATCGACGGCCTAGACGCCGCCCGGCATCTTTATGAAAAAGCGGGATTTGACCTGGTAGAGGAACGAAGCGGCGACAGTTGGGGCAAAGAGGTCATCGAGCAGCGATTCGAATTGGTCATCTGAGTTTACTTAATTACTGGGCTGCTTCATTAACAATTTCCGGCAACAATATCTCCGGATCATCAAGCGTGAATAAGGCAATGTCGCCGTCCCGGCCGCGGATGTTCACCATCTGGCGCATGGTTTCAGCGGCTTCAAGCGATATGAGACCAAGGCCGTGGCTAATTAAATGAGGAATAACAAAAGAGACAATGACCACTCCCGACCAGGTTCTGATGTGCTGACGCCACATATCACGACTTTAAAAAAAAGTGATTTGGTAATTGCACTTGATTAAATAATTATTTTGGCCAGATTCGCAATTCAGGTTTTGATTTAGTGGAAAATGAGTCGGAGAATTGCCAATGAGGGGTTTTTTTGGCATCGGCGTTGAAGGCATCAGCAAGGCGATGAACGTGGGCAGCCTGTTTCGGACGGCCCATGCCTTCGACGCCAGTTTCGTTTTCACCGTGGCCGCTGTTTACGAACGACAAACCGGCGGTAAGTCGGACACATCCGATGCGCCGTCCCATGTACCATTCTATAGTTTCCCAACAGTGGACAGCATGGTACTGCCCAAAGGTTGTGATCTGGTGGGGATCGAATTACTGGACGATGCCGCCGACCTGCCGAGCTTTCGCCATCCCCAGCAAGCAGCATACGTATTGGGTCCGGAGCGGGGATCGTTATCGCTGGAAATGCAGGAGAAATGTGCCTTTACCGTCAAAATTCCGACAAAGTTTTGTATCAATGTGGGACTTGCCGGTGCCATAATTATGTATGACCGCATGATGAGTTTGGGTAAGTTCGCCGGACGGCCGTTGATTCCAGGCGGTGACGGTGACCCTTTACCCGAACACAACAACGGAGGCCCTGTCTTAAGAACGCAGCGCCGTAAACCGATGGAGACATTTCTCGATTCGCCACCATCAATAGAATTAGAGGATATGAAAGATTAATGAATAACTTTGTAAGAATTTTGGTTATTCTGGTAATAGCGGGATTAGTGGCGACGGAAACTTCCGCCCAGACGGTCATCGGTAATTTCGGCGATTGGACGGTCTTTAAGGATAGCACCGGTAAAAACCGGGCCTGCTATATAGCTAGCGAACCCAAGAAGGAAACCGGCAAGTATAAATCACGGGGCGACACCTACATCATGCTGACATCCCGGCCGGCGGAGAAAAGCCGTGACGTATTCGAGCTGCGCGCCGGTTATTCCTATAAGAAAGCCAGCGAGGTCGCGGTCCGGATCAGCAACCGCGTGTTCACCCTGTTTACCGACGGCGGCACAGCCTGGGCTTATGATTCTAAGGTCGACCGTGCCCTGGCCCGCGCCATGATTGGTGGACGCGATATGTTGGTTACCGGATATTCCAGCCGCGGCAGCAAAACCGTGGACACTTATTCTCTGACAGGCTTCACCGCTGCCTACAAAGCCATGAACAAGGCCTGCGGTCTCAGATAATCTTATGCCGAAAAAAAATCTCATTGGCCTTACCCGTGAAGACCTGACGGCGGAGCTGAGTGCCATCGATGAAAAACCCTTCCGGGCCAAGCAAATCTGGCATTGGATGTATCACCGCGGTATTACTGACTTCGGTGCCATGTCGAACTTGGGCAAGCCTTTGCGGCAGAAACTTGAGGCTGGCTATGAAGTGCGAAGACCGACAGTCATCACCGAACAAAGATCAGAGGATGGCACCCGCAAATGGCTGCTAGGAACGGCGGACAATAACGCAGTCGAATCGGTGTTCATTCCGGAGGACGATCGCGGGGCGCTGTGTATCTCCTCCCAGGTAGGTTGCACGCTTACCTGCTCCTTTTGTCACACGGGCACCCAGCAGCTGGTGCGCAATCTGACCGCCGACGAAATTGTTGGCCAAATGATGGTGGCCAGGGATACCTACGGTGAATGGCCGTCGCCCAAAGAGGGCCGTATGCTATCCAATATCGTCATGATGGGCATGGGGGAACCGCTCTATAACTATGAGGAAGTGGCCAAAGCGATTCATATCCTCATGGATGGGGAGGGGCTGTCGGTTTCCAAGCGCCGCATCACCTTGTCGACCTCGGGCGTGGTGCCGCTGATTGAAAAGGTCGGCGAAGAGCTCGGCGTCGGCTTAGCGATATCGCTCCATGCGGTGCGGGATGATTTGCGCGATGATTTGGTGCCCATTAACCGCAAGCATCCCATCAAGGAATTGCTGGCAGCCTGCCGCAACTATCCCGGCGCCAACAACGCCCGGCGTATTACCTTCGAATATGTCATGCTCAAAGGCGTCAATGATGCCGCTGCCGACGCCAAGGAACTGGCTCGGCTACTGAAAGATATTCCGGCCAAGATCAACCTCATTCCCTTTAACGCCTGGCCCGGGGCGGCCTATGAATGTTCGTCCCACCATACTATCAAGAAGTTTTCGGAGATTCTTAATGAGCGCGGCCTATCGGCGCCGATCCGCGTGCCCCGCGGGCGCGACATCATGGCTGCCTGCGGCCAACTCAAATCCGCCAGGGAGCGAAAAAGGAAGAATTAAATGAAAATACCGGTATTCGCGACCATCGGTGGTTCGTTCAGATTTTTTTGGAATCACCGCGTTCAGTTTTATTATCTGGCGTTGCCGCCGGTGGTTTTGCTGGCCATTCTTTTTGCCATGGCCGGGTTCGATTGGTCCCTTCCGCCCAAGCTTAACCAACCGCACACATTTAAGATGTTAGAAACGCCGGATGCCGAGACGATTTGGCGCTCCGTATCCGGCCTCGGCGCCTTTATGATTATGGTAATCGTGTTTCCCCTCTACAGCGTCGCCTGGCACCGTAGTTATCTTATTCAAAATGAACAGGGCACCATCGGCAGCTGTTATCGCTGGCGTTGGCGCCATTGGTCGTTTCTGTGGTCGATGATCAAAATATCGCTGATCCTGTTGCCGGTATTTCTGGTGGGCGGCCTATTTACATCTTTTCTGGTGGCCGCCTTTCCGCCCGTCGCCATTCTGCTGATGCCGATTCTGATAATATTCGTTTTCATATGTTACGGTCGGTTTTCCCTCTGGCTGCCGGCCGCCGCCGTTGATCATAAGATGACGCTGCAGCAGGTACTGGCGCTGACCAGGGGAAACGGCGGCCGGTTGTCCGTCATTCTGGTACTGACCGGTTTGGCGGTCGGTATCCTGAATGCCGTCGCCAATGTGGGCATCGCCATTGCCGCCGGTTCTTTAAGTATGTTCGGCAGCCTTACCCAGAGCCTGCTGACCAACTTGGCGCTATATCTGATCATGTATGCCGGCATGGCGGTTGGTATTTCGGCATTGTCGAAGGCCTACAAACTGCTAATCGACCAGGAACAACCGGCTGGTCCGGCAATCTAGCCTATACAGCGGCCATTTTTTCCGGCTTGTTGACCACATAAATGCCGATGCCCACCAGCAGCAGTGCCATCAGAAGGGCCGGGGAGAGGGGTTCGCCCAAGAGCCAGCCGCCGAAAATAACGCCGAACAAGGGTGTCAGGAAGGTGAAAGAAGACAGTCGGGCTGCCGGGTAGTGTCTGACGGCCCAAAACCAGCCCAGATAGCTGAGGAAGGCGATAATCACGGTCTGGAAAAACAGGCTGGAGATAGCGAGGGTGGAGAGCCGCTCGATGGGCGGTTCATCGAACGCCAGGGAGCCTAGCGGTAATATCACCGCCGAGACCGCCAGTTGATAGAGCAGGGTTTTGCTGGGCGCGATGACGGCGAGTTTGCTGGCTTTGACCAGCACCGTGGTGGCGCCCCACAAAAAAGCGGCGAAGAATATCATGGCGTCGCCGATCAGTTCCTGATTGGTCGGCAGTGCGAGCGCATCACCGAATGCCAACAAAATACCTGAAAAGGCTACCGTCAAGCCGATAATCTGGTTGCGCCCGATGGATTCGCCGGGAATGAGCCAGTAGGCGCCGAGCCCAACAAAAAACGGCGCCGTATAGACGTAAATAATACTGCGGGAAGCGTTGGTGAATTCCAGCCCCCAGTAAATTAGCAGGAATTCGAAGGCAAACAGCAGACCGGCGCCGATGCCCGGCCAGAGGGTGCCGTCCTTGTCAAAAATGGCGATACGTTTTGCCAGCATCCAGACCAGCAGGCACAAGGTGGCGCCACCGGACCGAATGCTGGACTGCATCAGCGGCGGTACCTCGCCAATGGTACCCTTGATGGCGACATGGTTGAGGCCCCAGAAAATGCAGAGGATAAATAGGGTCGCCATGGCGGCAAAATCAAGATGTTTATGAACCGTCATAGCTCGGCAAACGTGAACGGCGTCACCCCCCGGTAGTTCTCGGCGACCGCGACTTTCCGGTTGAGTGGTGGGTTGGCCCGTTGGTTGCACTCACTCCGCATGCAGAGGCGGCAATTGACGCCGATGGGAACGACGGCGCTGCGCTCGTTCAAATCAAGCCCATCGGCATAAACCAGTTGCCTGGCGTAATCAGTTTTACAGCCAATGCCGACAGCAAGTTGTTGTTCTCTCATATGATAGCCGGCGCCCATGCCCCGCACGGTGCGGGATATGGTGAAGTAATTTGATCCATCCTCCAATTCCACCAGTTGAGTAATAATTTTTTCCGGGGTCCTGAAAGCTTCATGGATGGACCAGCGGGGGCAGGTGCCGCCGAAGCGAGCAAAATGAAATCCCGAAGCGCTGAAGCGCTTGGAAATATTGCCGGCGTGATCCACGCGCAGAAAGAAGAACGGCACTCCCTTAGCGCCAGGCCGTTGCAGGGTAGTCAAACGGTGGCTGACCTGCTCGTAGCTGGCGCTGAAGCGCTGACCCAGGAGTTCGATATCATAGCGGAGATTTCTGGCCGCCGTCTGAAACAGCTCATAGGGCATGGTGACGGCGCCTGCCAGATAGTTGGCCAAACCCAGTTTGCACAGCTGCTGAGCTTCTTCGCCGACCAGCCCGGTGCGCTCCACCATTTCATTCAGCAAATTGCGGTAGCCCAGCAAGCCAGCCTGGAGAGCAACCTGAAAATAGCGGGACTGGGGGGATAAAACCTCGGAAAGAAACAACCGCCGGCTATGGCGGTCGAGCCGCCAGGTGGCGCCCGGCAGGGCATCGATGGGCATAATGC
>PVBE010447096.1_pt1 | contig 26774 bp, 24 predicted proteins | sample 1631181 | NCBI WGS metagenome assembly PVBE01 (sample SAMN08397723, study PRJNA350692) | Marine metagenome, whole genome shotgun sequencing project. | isolation source: water | place: Pacific Ocean | collected 2012-04
CGCAGGCCGAGTCTATCTCGGCCTGGAACGCGGTCTTAGACTGGTTCAGCATTGTCGAGGCGTTCACTCGCATCCTCCATTCCCCTGCCAGCAGGTCAGCGCACCTCTCGAACACCTCGCACCTCCTCTCGAGTCCGAGAGCTATCCATTCATCCTGGGCGCTAACTGCTGCTTCGCACGCTGCATCCATCTCTGCCTTGCCTGCTAGGTGGACGTTTGCGAGCACGTGGCCATGGTCGTGGGGAACGACCTGGGTGACCGTGTTTCCGGTGAATACGAGCTCCCCGTTGATCACGCATGGGATCTCTATGACCTCTGATAGTTGCCTGTCTATCTCGTTCTTGAGTTCGGTCCTCTCGGGGCTTCCCGGGGCGTATCCCATGATGGGCTCGTTTACTGGTTGGCTCATGGATTGGGTGGAAGACGAATCGTCTAACATAGTTTCGCAGGGAGGATTGAGTTACTCCCACTCCTTTGGCTGGCCCTTGTTCTCCTTCTTCCATTTCCTGTAGCAGGGCTTGCAGAGGGAAATCTTGCGGACCTTCCGGGAGATCCCTGAGGACCCCCATACATCTACGGCCCTGTCGTAAGCCATCTTCCTGCCGCCTGCCTTCTTGTCCGCCCAGTTGCCGCATCCCTTGATGTCGCAGGGGACGTCTCCGACGAACTCAGGCCTTTCCTCCTTGGCGGAACCGCCTTCTCCTCCTGACGAGGCGAGCCTCCTCTTCTTCGCCCTGGACTTGAATCCCATTGAGGCTGCGGTAAAGGGGGGCGATTAGAAGGTTGCTTCGGACAACTCGATGTCGAAGGGACCTCCGGAGCTGGCTATGGAAGCCAGTCGGTCCGGGCCAACTCCGACGCTAACCACCGGAACCCCTGATATCTCCTCTATTCTGGCGAGATATGCCCTGATCGAACTCGGTAGTGAGTCAATCCCCCCTCCCTTTCTGGATTCCTCGGCGATCTGAATCCACTCTTCCTCCCCCATGGCCGGGAAGCCCGGATGGGTCTCGTAGACTGGCTTGCACCTGCTTAGTTCCTCAGAGGAGGATGGAAGGTGTGATATCTCCTGGCCATCGAGTTCGTACGAGGTGCATATCTTCAGTTCGTCCAGTCCACCCAGGACATCCAGCTTAGTCACCACAAGGCCGGTGTAGCCATTGAGCCTCTGGCTCTCATTCAATGCCACTGCGTCTAGCCAGCCTGTCCTACGAGGGCGGCCAGTGGTAGTCCCGAACTCGTGGCCGACGACCGACATCTGCTTTCCAGGGCCCTCTTCCAGAGATAGTTCGGTTGGGAACGGGCCGTTCCCGACACGGGTGGTGTATGCCTTGGTGATGCCGTAGCACTGTTCGATGTGCCCGGGGTGTATGCCAGCGCCATGCGTCGCGTTGGCTCTGCAAGTTATGGATGAAGTTACGAATGGATAGGTGCCCTGGTCGATGTCCAGCATTGCTCCTTGTGCTCCCTCAAGTAGGACTTGCTCCCCCTTGGCCAGGGAAGCGTCGAGCATCGGCCCTGTCGCACGGATGGCATTGGAGAACCTCTCATGGATCCAGTTTAGTTCAGAGCCGAGTTGCTCGGGGTCTATCCGATCCTCCACCCCCACTGTGTCAAGTTGGTCGTTCATCCTCCTTGCCATTTCTCCTATCTCCGAGTCTCGTCCCAGCAGGAGTCTGACGTCAACGAACCTAATTCCGACCCTCTCGGTCCGGTCTCTGTAAGCTGGCCCGATCCCCCTGCCGGTCGTTCCGACGACCTTGTCGGCCGAGTCGTATAGCCTATGGAATGGGAGAATAACCGCGGCCCTCTCGCTGATGAAGAGCCTCTCCCCCTCAGGTTGTTCCCCAGTGAGTTCTGCCCACTCCCTGAGCTCCCTGTCCAAGACCCAGGGGTCTACCACCATGCCGCAACCGAGCACCAGTTTGCAATCCCTGGATGTGATTCCCGAAGGAAGGAGGTGCATCTTGAGAGTGGTCCCCCCTGCCACTATTGTGTGACCTGCGTTATTGCCTCCTTGGAATCGAACAGCCCACTGCGAATTGGGTGCAAGCTGGTCTATGGCCTTGCCCTTACCCTCGTCCCCCCATTGGGCACCGAGCACGACGCTGGCTGGCACGTGACTAGTAACACGGCCAGAGGTGTTTGAATGCTTTGGAAGGGAGACGTGAGACTAAGGAAGCGTGGGAAGCGGTTATGAAGGCCGGGCAGGTCGCGCGACAACATGGCACAGAGGCATCCTGAGGCGGAAGCGAGGCTCCTGGTCAAGTGGATCTGCATGAACTGCTCCGCAACCCACCGAGCCCATGGTGGAATCAAGCCTCCTCGGTCCTGCAGGAAGTGTGGCTACACCGGACTAAGGAAGAAGGCTGCAGAGCGCAGGAAGACATGAGCATGGGCATCGGGTCTGCTGGACTCGAAGGTTTCGCTCTCAGTTTGGGACTAATACTCGCAATAGGGCCACAAAATGCGTTTGTAATGAGGCAGGGGCTGAAGAGATCCCATGTTTTCGTGACATGCCTGGCTTGCTCATTGGCCGATGTCAGCTTGATTGCCGCGGGAATTCTGGGAGTGGGTGCATTGGTCTCCAGCATAGAGGGAGCGGAGCCGTTGATTGCTATGGGAGCAGCAGCCTTCCTGACTGGGTATGGGGCCCTAAGGGTCAAGTCGTCGATGAACCCGGAGGCGATTGATATCGATGGGGATGCGGAGGGGAGTTTGTCGGCCACCATGGCGGCACTTCTGGCGATTACTTTCCTGAACCCTCACGTATACTTCGATACTCTGCTCCTGATTGGTGGGGCCTCTACTGGATTCATTGGTGAAGAGAGGCTTGCCTTCGGAGTCGGTGCTGCATTAGCCTCATTCGTTTTCTTCTTCTCTCTTGGTTATGGGGCAAAGAGGATGTCTAAGGTTCTGAACAGCCCGGAGGCATGGAGGATAATCGATAGGGGCATTGCCGTAGTGATGTTCGTAATCGCAGGTGCCATAATCCATCCATATCTATGACAGGATTTCTCCCAATGCCGATACCAGTGACTCGATGTCCTCGAGGCTGTTGTCGATGTGAGGGGATACCCGAAGAAGGCCTGATCTGCTGGTTACTAGGATGGAGTACTCCGATTGCAGTCTATCTGCGACGTCCACGCTGCTAGTGCCTTTGGGAAGCCTCAGGCTTACTATGGCACTCCTTTCCTCGTCCGACATTGGGGAGGCAATCGCAACACCCATTCCGCTGACTCCCCTGACCAGTGAGTCGGCAAGCTCCAAGTCATGCCTCCAGACCTCCTCAATTCCTATTCCGACCAGCTCTTCGATGGCAGCAGCGAGTCCGAGGGCGGCCCCGAAGTGGATGGTGGTGTACTCGAACCTGCTCGCGTCGTCTGGAAGGACGAGCCTGTCTGCACGGAGGTCCCATAGGTCGGCGTTGCTCCTGAATCCTATCAGCCCGGGATTGAGGCCCCTCACCACGGAGGGCGAGATGTAACCAACCGCCGCACCGTAAGTCCCCCTCAGCCACTTGTACCCGGATGAGACGATGGCGTCTGCCTTGGTGGAGTACGCGTCTATGGGTACCATCCCCATCGACTGTGTTGCATCAACGACGAGTAGCGCCCCCACGGAGTGAGCGGCTTCGGAGAGTTTCTCGAGATCGTACCTCTGGCCATTGGAGAACTCCACGTGAGAGACCGTTACGACCGAGGTCCGCTCGTCGATCAGTGACAGGATTTCATTTGGGTCAGTGTACAGGTAGTCGTCGTGCTCGGCGAGCCGAATCTCCGCACCATTGGACTCACAGACCCTCGCCCACGGGTATACCGTGGAGGGGAAGGCGACTCTGCTGGAGACCACATTGGACCCTACTGGGGGGGAAATCGCCCATGCGAGCGAGCAGAGTAGCTCGGTCGCGCTGGAGCCGACGCATACGTCGTCAATCTCGCACGAGAGGAGGTTCGAAGCTGCCTCCCTGAGTGGCATCATGCCCTCCTTCTCCGCCTCCCCATCGAACTCTGCGGCCCCTCCCCTGGCCAGTGAGTCGGCCCATTCGGAGGAAACGCGGTGGGCCGCCGGCGATGTCGTGGCGACGTTTGCATAGGATAGGTTGGTCCATTGGGCCATGACTAACAGTTTGACTGAGGGGGTCCGGCTCTTCAATTCTCAGGAGCGGCTGACTTCGTTCAGCATCTCCTCCAATGCAGCCTGTATCTGGAGGCATAGGGGCCCGTAGTGCCCGGGAAGGTTTGGGTCGTTGAATATCTCATCAAGTATGGATGCAGTCATTCCGAGTCTCACGTCCATGTCCTTGCCTGCATTGAGCAGCCACTTGTCCACAGCGTCCTTCGAGGCCGACCTGATGTTGCGAGGCACTTGGTTGTCGTCTAGTTGTCCGAGGACCTGCGCAATCTGCTTGATGCGAGTATCGATATCTGACAAGGTCCCATCTCCGAGTCTTCCAACGTAGGCCCCTCCTTAAGCGCATCCCAAGTGAGGTGCTTCACTTCCTTGCAATCCACGACGACCATGGCATGTTCTCACTGTTGGCCAAGCCATGCCCGGTGCCCTCCGAGCCGAGGGCTATCATCCCCACCTCGGCACCATCCTCCAAGCACTCATCCAGTGCCCACATCATCGACTCCTCGAGGCCCTTGCCATCGAGGATACGCTCTGCAACCCTGAAGCTGAGCATCCCCCTGGTAATCGCCTCGCCGATTCCTGTCGCACCCACACCAACCCCTTCTTGGACCCAGAATCCACACCCCGGAAGAGGGACGTCGCCGACCCTCCCCGGTGGCCTGTCACTGCATCCGCCGGTGCTCGTCGCGCAGGCGATGGAGCCGGAACGGTCCCGGGCGATCACCCCGACGGTGTCTGTGGCCTCCTTGAACGGGGGCCTGCCCTCCACGGGGGCCTTGGGGAATCCCTTTGCATCCGCCCAAGCCCTCGCCCCTTCTCCGGTAAGGCCGTTAATCTGCTCGTCTAGAAGATCGGCTGCGACCCTGATCGGGTTGGGGGTGTCTTCCATTGCGATGACGAATCCCATCTTCCCGTCCGAGACCTGTATCGAGGCATCCAAGAGGACTGTGCCATCGGTCCTGAAGACCGATCCGGTTCCGGCGTTGAATACCGGGTCGTCCTCCAGGACTACGCATGCCTCAACTGCTGCTTCCACGGCAGATCCGCCGGACTCGAGTATCCCTGCAGCAATCGCCACTGCTCTCTCCACGTTTGCAAGCCTCTCTGGGCCCGCTCCTGCACCGCCATGAGCTACGACTGCCGGTATGGACAAATTAGTTACCTCCTGACAGGGATTTTCCCCCCCCGGGCGTCCGTAACCCGAGTTGGAGTAAAAGTGCTGCTAGGAAGAAGAGTCCGGAGACCCTGAAGCAAGTGTGGTAAGTCCAGAGTCCCGTTCCCTCCACGGTGGATGACCAGATGACTGCCGAGAGGAAGGGGCCGATGATACGGGCCAGCGCACCCAGGCCCTCCTGCGCCCCCATAATGGTCCCCAACTCGTATCCGCCATCCTTCGTAGCGAACGTGAGTAGCGAGCTCTGCGTAGGCATGAAGACTCCGTTCCCTATAGCGAAGCCCGCACAGGAGCCGAATATCAGCCAGCCGACCTCGGACGAGGCGTAGGGTATGCTTGAGATCCCTAGTCCAGTGAGAGCAGTTCCTACAATCATCATGCCCCTGAGACTGAATCGCTTCGTAAGGGGCCTGATCAGGCCTCCTTGGACTATCACCCCCAGCAGGCCGACGAATGCGAATGCCCATCCGTTATCCCTCTCACTCCAGCCGAGGCCACCGCTATCGGGATCCATCGACGTGAAGAGGATGAAAGTCCCATGCATCATGGTGAACCCTACCAAGAACAGGAAGTTCACGTTGACAAGCGAGGAGATGGTCGGCATCCCCATCACCGAGGTGATCCTTGAGAAAGTCTCCCCTAGGTGTGTTATCGGTGACTTCTCGGACTCTGACCGAGACTCTGGCGGGAGGCTCTCGGGGAGCTTGAAGAAGGCTAGGAAGAGTGCGATTGCGGACATGGCACTGGAGAAGATGCAGGGAAGTAGGTATGGATAGTCAGTCCAGAACTGGCTGTCGAAGGGTCCACCGAATCCTGTCGCTGGATCTGAGAGGACCCCTCCGATGAAAGGGCCGATCATGAATCCGAGCCCGAATGCCGCGCCCAGCATCCCCATCCTCCCTGCCACCTCTTCATCCTCGCTGATATCCCCGATGTATGCCTTGGCAACTGCGATGTTGCCGTTCCCGGCGCCGGCTAGGAAGCGGGCGATGACCGCCATGGCGAGGCTTCCGGACAAACCGAAGACGATGAAGAAGACCGAATTGGCAGCAAGACCGAACATCAGTACTGGTCGCCTTCCCATTCGATCAGAAATAGCCCCTAGTATAGGGGTCGAGATGAACTGGGCGAGGGAGTATGTCGCAATCACGATTCCCACCCAGAAGTCGCGAGAGCCTGTGTCCACTATCCCCTCTGCAGAAGCCAGATCCTGGACGAAGTATGTCAGGAAGGGGATTACTAGTGTGAGGCCTAGCATGTCCACTAGGACTACTAGGAACAGGATTCCCATTGGGGAGCGTTGTCTGGAAGGCATTGCTACCGCCACCGCTGCGAAGAGTGGCACTTCAAGAGTTTGTTAGTGGTCATGCGGAAGGCTGCTTGTCCGTTCCAGTGGAGATTGTGTCGATAACCTGGGCTAGCCTCTCAACCAGGCTCACCTTCTCTTCCTTGCCGACCAATGCGTGCTCGAGGACCTCGTCGAGGGAGTCAACGGCCAGTATCTCGACCTGTGACTCGTACTTCTCGTCTATCAGGACGTCGTTCATGTTCGACCTAGGGATGACTACTCTCTTGATCCCTGACTTCGCCGCTGCCTCGATCTTGGCTGATACCCCCCCTATGGGTAGGACCTCGCCGCGAACGGTCAGAGACCCTGTCATTGCTAGGTTCTGGTCTATCGGCACGCCCTCGAAGGCACTGATGATTGCCGTGGCCATGGTAATGGATGCGCTATCCCCGTCCACGTTGTGAGTCCCCGGGAACTGTACGTGAAGGTCGAAGTCCCTGATGTCCTTGCCAGTGAGTTTCTTCACTACCGCGCTGATGTTTGTGACACTCTCCTTTGCTAGGTCTGAGAGCCCCCCGGTCGCGATTACCTGGCCTGACCTCCCCTGAGTCGGGGTGACCATGGCCTCTACCGGGAGGACCACTCCCGAGTAGTCTGACAGTCCTGTGTCCGCCCCTAGTACGGCTAGTCCATTCACCCTGCCTATCCTTGTTCCCTCGTTCACGAGCATGGCGTACTCTGACTGCCTCTCCAGGTACCTATCTGCCACTTGCTGCTCCAGAGGCTTTGCGATTGCCCTTGCCCTGACAACGTGCTTGGATTGTGTGAGTGGAGAGGATTCCTCGGCAGCCAAGTCACCGGCGATTCGGACGAGTCCCCCTAGCTCACGAAGCCGGAGAGAAAGTTTGCCCCTCCTCCCGCTTCTCCTCTGTGCCTCCTTGAGGACTAGAGATATTGCTTGCTTGTCGAAGTGAGGGATTGACTTCCCTGTGTCCTTGGACATCTCGTTCCCGACCTCCTGTGCGATGAATCGAATCAGCCTGCGCCTGTTCCTCTCCGTATCCTTCATGTCGGTATTGACGTACACTTCGTATCCGTATCCCCTGATCCTGCTCCTCAGTGCCGGGTGCATGTTCTGGATGCTATCGAGGTTCCCGGCTGCGACCAATATGAAGTCGGTCGGGACGGGTTCTGACTTCGTCAGGGCGCCCGATGACCTCTCCGAGCGCCCGCTGATGGAAAGCTCCCTCTCTTGCATTGCAACTAGGAGGGCCTGCTGCTCCTCCATCCTAAGCATCCTGATCTCATCGATGTAGAGTACGCCCTTGTTGGCCCTGTGGACCGCTCCTGGTTCCACTCGCTCGTGAGCGGGGGTTGCGAGATCGGCACCGGACTGGAACGGGTCGTGCCTTACGTCCCCCAGGAGGGCTCCGGCGAGGGTTCCGGTTGCGTCGATGAATGGGGGCTCGTCGCTCCTCTCATGCTTGATCAGTAGCTTTGGGATGTTGGACTCATCGCCTGCGGTGAGCCTGGTCCTCAGGAAGAAGTAGCCGAACACCAGTATGAAAGAGCCGAAGATGAATGTGAGGATCTCACCCGACGAGATGGTCGCTAGTAGGAGGGCTGCACCGACGACCAGGGCGATGAACAGGAGAGTCCTGTTGGTTCGTTCCCTCTGCTGTCGCACATGTGCCCTGCGCTCGGCGATGAGTCTGGAACCCCTTCCTGCTGGCACTGTACGAACCTTCGGCTCGTTCTCGTCCTCGTGATTCCTGTAGACCAAGATGTCCTCTAGTTGCTCGGGCGGGAGGAACTCTGTCATCGAACGGGCGAGCATGGACTTGCCCGTTCCGGGTTCTCCGACCATGATCATGTGGCGCCTCTGCTCGGAGGCCTTCCTCACGACAATCGAAGCTGCTTCCTGGCCAATCACCTGATCGACTAGTTTTGGGGGAATTGGGACCTGTTCCGTTGACTCGATGTCCAATCCCTCGATCCACTCCTCAACCGGAGTTTCGCATATTGGGTCTGAGTCATCGGAGACGCCGAATGCAGAGCCTTCCTCCCAAGAGTCGAGTGGATCCTTTTCGGGACTCTGGGTTTCTGCGTCCGGCTCTTCCTGATCCGTCATGGCTATCCCTCGGGGACTTTCCTGCCAGTAGCACCTTCTTGAAGGTGCGTCTGCGAGGTCTGGGGTCATTCTGCCCTAGTTCTGCCTCTCTAGGTACTGCTCACCGTAGTACTTCCACTGCTCAAGAGTCCATCCAGAAGGGAGGCCCCCCGCTGGCAGGGGAGGGTGGATTTCTTCCTGGTTCTCGAAGTCAACTGTCTCTTCCTGCTGGGGTTGGCTAATTTGTTGAGGTGGCGAATAGGGGGGTTTTGCTTCCTCATCCCTGCTCCCGCCGATTGCCCCTGAGAAGTACAGTCCTGCCATCGTCCCGCCACCGATGAAGACCAGCAGGATTAGTATCCCGACGAGGATTTCCATTGGGGATAGGCTCGAGTCACCTCCTCCGGACTGCTGGTCGGCATCCGTTCCTTCGTCATCCACTACATCCGGGATGGTGGGCTCCGGCTCATTCATGGTTGGAACCAGAATATCCATGTGCTCGGGAGTCACCCTGTCCCATCCATCAGCATCTACTGCCTTCACGGACAGAGTCAGGTAGTCCCCTATGGAGAGTCCGGACCCATCAGAAGAAGTCACGAGGAATGGGCCAAGACCATCGGATAAACCCGCTGAATGGCAGATTCCGACTATTCCGTTGCAAATAGACCACCGCACCTCTGAATCGACCAGTGCTATGTCCCCATCATACGCGATGGTCACTGTAGGGTTGGATCCGATAGCGAAGTCCTCGAGTTGGACCTCGAGGTCACCTTGGTCGAAGTCTGTTTGCCAAGATAGCGGCTTTGCGTCTAGGATGGTTACGATGAACTGCGAAGAGCTCCAATCCCCGTGACTGTCAATCAGGGTTAGTTTGACGTTGTGCTCCCCTGGCTCTTCCCACATCATATTGAGGACTCCGTTGATATGGTCGAATTGAACCGAGCCAGGGACCGATGTATCGACGTCTACCCATATCTCCTCGTCCGGGTCATCGACGTCGGACATCAGAGGTAGGATTCCGATAGATGCTGACTCTCCAGCCTTCATGGTTAGTCCTTCGAGACTGGAGATGTCTATCTCTGGGGCGTCGTTGACGTTGATCACAAAGAAGACGACAGATGTCTGGGATGACTTTGCCCCATCGTCTGCCATTACCACGACCTCTGCGACGCCGTTGTAGTCCTCGTTTGCAGTGATGGCAGTGATGGTTTGATCCGTAATAGAGACGTGAATCAGGTCTTCGTTGCTGTTAGAAACGATGGACAGGGACAGTTCGGATGGTGAGACCGGGTCACCGTTTTCATCCGAGTCTGAAAGGAACCCGGTGAGAATTGTGCTGGCAGAACCACCTTCGAATACCGCTTGCGTAGGTATGGGAGACCATCTGGGAGCCCCATTCTCGATGACGTTGAACATTAGAAGTCCAGTGTTAACGTCCTCCCCATCGTCGATGGAGATTGAAATTCCCTGGGGGATAGGGTTGCCCATCGAGTCGTCCAGAATTGATTCGAAGAGAACGGTAATCTCGGATGTGGCTGAGTTCCAGCCCTTGAACTCAGGATCCGAGCTGGTGATGGATAGCATGGACAGAGGGGTCTCGGCATCCCTGACCAAACCCACGAGAGAAATCGTCTCTGTGGAGTCGATCTTCACCGTGGGTGTGCCGACGAATCCTGCATCATTGCTGTTCAGGACCCTGGGGAGTGCATTGCTTAGCTCGAAGGCCTCGCTTGTGACCAGCCAATCGCTCTGCTGACCAGCGGCATCTTCCCACATCACTCTAGTGTCATACTTACCTGATTGAGCATTTGGAGGGGTCTGTATAGTGTGGACGTAAACCATATTTGCACCTGAACCCTCAATGACGGGATCGGAAATCCAAGAGGAGTCCCAAGCGTTTTCTCCCGACCTTGAGTACTCCATCTGGGGAGTCATGGATGACATGTCGTCAACCAGGTCATTGGGCAAAGCGGAAGACTCGAACTGAACCCTGTCTCCTCTTTCGAAGGTTGTTGAGCCGGTCGCTGCTGGTTGGGAAGGGATTGGCGGCATGTCGTGCAATGCAACTTCATCGACATAGTCGTTCGAAGAGTTGCGATCGCTGCCCATGTCGAACAGTTTTGCCCTGAATGTGGATACTCCAGACGGGATTGCATCTATTTCCGAGGTATCGAAATCGAACTGGTGGAGGAATGAGCCTGCTACTCCAATCGTCCCAATTGTCTGCCCTCCCAGATAGACTTCATCCGAGCCGCTGATGATGTAGATTCCGAGTTCCCCACCCTCCTCATATGGCTCGACCCCGTTGTTCGAAACCCTAGCTGATATCTGGAGAATGTCTCCGGGAACGAAGCCAGTCATCTGGTTTGTGTTCTCCACCTCGAACTCCAAGATTCCCACGTCGATCAATGGCCCCATATCTGGGTCGATCGCTACCAGGAACTCGTTGTAGGACGTGTGGGGTCCGTCCATCAGGGCGAAAACTGGCCAGAAATTCTCCCACTGAGTGTTTCCCCCCCCTGCCCGAACCAGGCTTAGGGGAGCGACCCATGTGTGAGACTCCCATGTCCCCTGTGTTAATGTCAATTCTTGAAATCCGGAGTCGTCATCATTCAGGAGCCACCCCCTCCAGTTGTGATGGGGCTTGACGCCATTGTCGTAGGAGTCGGCGCCGACCTTCTCGGTGACCGCGCCATAGACGAAGACATCGGTTGAAGAGTCCGGGCCGACGTATATTGCTTCCAATGTGATTGAGACCTCATCGGAGCTAGAGTTCAGGGACATCGAGAGTTCTAACTGGAAGTCGTCGGTGGATGCGCTCATGCAACCTCCATTTGAGAAGTCGCTGTCGTAGTAGTTTGTACCCGCTGCACCGACCTTGTAGCATGATCCTGATTGCTGGTCTGCAAACGAGAATGTGGGGTATCCGGATGATGCCTGCATTATGTGGGTCTGACGATTGACGGGGCCATCACTGGGCCACCCCCCGCTACTAGACTCGAAGAAAGATACGAAGGTGAAATCCTCCGGGTTAGAAGTCTTCAGATTATCGAGAGATGGGGACGCACTGCTCATGCATGGCCCACACCAATGCGCCCCGACGTACTCTCCGAAAACGCTGTGTCCGGGACTAGAGGCATACCATGGTACGGCCTCCTGCTCAAGTTCTGTCCTCTGGAAATCATCGGCATCAGGAACGTCGACCATTGAAGATAGGGGCGTGGCTGCGAGTAGAATGCATACCCAGAACGAGGGTTGGAGGAGTAGTCTTACGACTGGAGCCATCGATTTTTCAGATGGTGTGGCCAGTATAATCATTCTCCTCGCCCTATAGGGCGAAATTATTGGTTGTCTATTGAATGACTTGAAACGTCCGCCTTAATCCGTCCAAATGGGGCGAGAGCATCGGCGAATGGGTTGCACTGAGAGAGGACGATGGCAGGGCATACCTTGTGCAACGGGTTCCTGGAGAAGTGAAGGTGAAGGGACTGGGTAGATTCGATGCCGAGAAGATGCTGGAAGGATATTCGGTGGGGGATCGAATTACTGTGGGGCAGAAGTCACTATCGATAGTAAATCCCAGACTACCCGAAGCTAGGAGGAACATGTCAAGAAGGGCCCAGGTGATCGGTGCTAAGGACGCGGGATTTCTGGTTTCATGGATGGGAATCGGGGTGGGTTCCAATGTTCTCGAGGGCGGACATGGTTCTGGGGGGCTTGCGATGCACCTTGCTAGTGTGCTAGGCAGATCTGGGACCCTGATATCTATTGAGAACCGGATTGAGCATGCTGAGGTCGGATCTTTGAACATGAAGAGGCTGGAGCAGGTCCTTCCCGAATTCCCCGACTGGCACCTAATCGAAGCTGACCTAGCAGGCGTAGGAAGTGAGGCATCCAAGATTTGTGACTCCCTAGATGCAGCAATTATCGACATGGCAGAGCCTTGGACAGTACTGTCTGAGATTGTTCCGCTGCTTCGAATTGGGGGTCGACTGGCCTGCTACTGCCCGACTACGTCCCAGCTGGAGAAGTCATGGGATGAAGTTGAGAGGCTGGGCCTTATCGTGGAATGGAGCGGGGAGATGGTCGAGAGGAGATGGACCAAGGCGAGCAAAGGAGGAGTTAGGCCCGGAAACCAGCCGATGGGGCACACTGCCTTCCTCCTGATTTCAGCCAAGATTGCGGACGAAGAAGAATGAGTTTCACTCAAAACCTTTCAAAGGCAATTACCGTCACGTGACCTCGTGAGAGACAGTTCAAACTGGAAGCCAACATCGTATCGGACACATACCATCGGCCAGGTTGTCGAGGACGGGGAGTCCTTGGTTGGTTCAGAGGTCACAATTGCGGGTTATGCCGAGACGGTCAGGGGCAGGGGTGCAATTTGCTTCCTTATGCTCAGGGATGGAACTGGACGAATCCAAGCATTCCTCAAGAGGGACAACATGGACGAGGGGTTGTTCGAGGCAATCCAGTCCGCAACCAGGGAGTCGACAATCCAGGTTACTGGAGTGGTTGCCAAGAAGCGCGCCCCTAAGGTAGCGGAGGGAGAGCCTGCCCCCCCTGCTGAGTTCGAGGTCAGTGTTGGGTCTGGGGCAATATTGGCCGAGGCTGAGACTCCACTACCGGTTGGAGTAACTGACGAGGTGAACGTGGGGCTCGACGTTAGGCTGGACAACAGGCACCTGGATCTAAGGAGGGCACATGTAAATGCAATGTTCCAACTGAGGAGCAAAGTCCTCCAATACGGCAGGGAGCACCTGATCACAGAAGGATTCCAGGAAATCAACTCGCCAAAGATAATCGCTGCAGCCGCGGAAGGGGGAACAAATCTGTTCCCCATGAAGTACTTCGAGACGGATGCATACCTTTCACAGAGCCCTCAGTTGTACAAGCAACTCGCGGTTCTCGGAGGATTGGAGAGGGTATTCGAGATCGGTCCGGCATTCAGAGCCGAGAAGCACGACACTTACAGGCATCTGAACGAATTCGTCTCATTCGACATAGAGGGGGCATGGATGGACGACGAGGACGTTATGGGCGTGCAAGAAAGGATGATCCATCACATCTGGGGCGAGGTTGCAAATAACGACATGGCGTTGATAGGCGTGGTTAACGAGTACAGAGAATCCCAAGGGAAGGAACCGGTAACCGTCGAGGCGCCTGAGCTGCCATTCCCACGCATCCCATACTGCGAGGCAATCGAGATAGTGAAGTCGGGAGGGGGAGAAATCCAGTGGGGTGACGACATCGAGAGCCACCATTGCGACATTATCGCATCCCAGTACCCAGGCTTCCACTTCATCCCTCGATGGCCCATGTCGATGAAGCCATTCTACATCCATCACAAGAAAGGAGAGGATGGTTCCGAGGGAGGTCAACTGAGTCGTGGGTTCGATCTGAACTTCGGTCGGGACGAGATGACCAGCGGAGGCGCCAGGGAGCACAGGGTTGATGTCTTAGAGCAGAATCTAAGGGATGTTGGCCTGGACCCAGCAGATTTCACGTTCTACACCGACGGATTCCGGTATGGGGCACCCCCCCATGCTGGATGGGGGCTCGGAGTTGCTAGGCTGTTGATGGTGCTAACCGGTGCAGGCAACGTAAGAGAAGTGGTCCTCTTTCCAAGGGACAGAAGTCGAGTTACTCCCTGATGTTACGATTTAGTTAAACAACAGGGGTATTTCCCGGGCCTCATGGCAAGGAATTGGAATAATATCTGGAGATGGGCGCATTTACTGTTTTCCCTACCGGTGATAGTCTACTTCGCAGCAATATCAAACTTTGATTATCAATGGTCAGAAGACGTACATTCCATGATTGCCGACTACTTCATCTGGCTCTTGATGTGGACGGGTATAGCGAAGTGGCAATTGCCCAGATACAAGAGATGGAAGAGGAAGAGAGAAAAGAAGTCTGCATCTGCTGATTAGCAGCATTTATCCATGCACACGCCCATGACTCATCGATGGAGGAAGAGCCGGGGCAAGCAGTCGTCGAAACATTGGGTGGGCAGGATCTGAATCTAGACGGTTCCGTGATCAACCTCGGAATCGTAGGAAGCAGCAGGTTCTACGACTTCGAGATCTTCGAGTCGGCTTTGGAGGAGTGGATATCCGAGAACACTTACCCGGACCTTATCATCGTGGGCGGGGCTAGTGGGGTCGACTACATGGCCGAGAGGTGGGCAGACAACAACCTGATTCCGATAGCCATCTTCTCGGAGGAGTGGGATGACCCCCTTAGGAGCCTGATTGACAGGAACAGGGGAGAGGCACCAAACTCACTCACTGAGAAGATTCTGTCTGCGGCCACCCACATCCTAGCAATGCCATCGCCGACAAGCAAGTGGACGAGGATAGTGATCGAGAGGGCAGAGGAGATCGGGATTCCGACCAATGTCGTGGAAGTCGAATAACGGAACTAAGGCTTTGTGCCGATCAAGACGAGCGTTCCGGACCAGTTGTCATTTGGGCATACTTGTAGAGCCTCGACATCCTGGAATCCGGCATTATCCAATCCGCCGCGCCACTCCTCTATCGACAGCGTGGCCATGGGGATCCCGAGTTTGCCAGGCCAGGAGATACTACTCTCGTTCTCAAGGTAGTGATCCAGTCCAAATACGACAGAGCCGCCACTCGAGAGCCAATCTTCATACAGGATTCCGAAGAATTTCAATGGCTCATCCAAGTAGTAGATGAATTCCATACTCAGAATCAAATCCACACTTTCCTTCGGCCTCCAACCCGGGAGATTACCTACGAAGTACTCCCCTTCTGGATCGATTGACCTGGCCTTCTTGACCATCTGTTCCGAACCGTCGACTCCAGAGCTGCGATGGCACCCTGGCAGGCTAGCAAGCCTCCTAACGGCCCAGCCGTTACCACAGCCGATGTCTATTGCTGAGAATTTCTCGGGAGTCCTGCCAATGACAGCGGAAATCATCTCCTCCACGCTAGGCGAATGTCCAGACTCCATGCCCTCGTCCTTACCAAGCCTGGCCCATTCGCCAAAAAGGGCTACAGCCGATTGTCCAGACATGCCTTTCTGCAGGAGTGTTCGTTTATCAGAAATTGGTCTTGTTGAATGCCAGGGATGCTAGGACACCCGCCGTCAACTGGGGTACGAAATGCAACCACGACTGTGCGATACTCAACTTCCCCACCGCGATCAATGAAATGGTGACAGCCGGGTTGAACGATGCCATGGAAACTGCACCCACTGAAATGGCTCCCGCGAACACCACTGATGCGATTGCGGCGCCATAGTACTGATTTCCGGCCGTTGCTTCAGAGGTCGCGACATTTAGGATCACGTAAACCAGTGCGAAGGTGAAAAGAAACTCGGCCATTAGTACTTCATGGATTTCACTATTCAAGAGTAAAGAGGCTGTTTCTAGAGAGTCAACGGAATACTCCCCGGTATGGGTATAACCTGACAAAAGTGCCCCTAATACCCCGGCAATTGATTGGGTTGCAATGTATGGTGTGACTTCGTCTTTCTCACAGGATCCACGAATCCAGACACCGATAGTTACTGCTGGATTGAAATGGGCACCTGAGATATGTCCAAGACTGTAAATCATGGCCATTAGAGTCGCGGCTATTGCGAATCCGGGGTGAAAGTCGCCCGAGGAGCCCCAAACCGCAGTTAGGCAGACCGTGTAGGTCAGGAATAATGTCCCGATGAATTCGGCAATCAGTTTCTGTTGGAGGGTGTGCTCTGTCATTGATTTTCGTCTCGAAGCACGCACCATGAAGATTCTCATTGGGTATTTTTCTCATCATACTCAGGAGGGAAGGCGATCCACCTGATCAATAGGAAGTTGATGTATCCGAAAACACAGGTGTTTACGAACCATGCCAATGTGTGGTGCAAGAGGAGAACCTCGACCATCAAATAATGAAATGATGTTGTGACCACAAGTTGTCCCGAATAAGTCCAGAAGGCCCTATTCATGCTCCAGAAATAGGAAAACGTGGTCTTGAACGTGAATCTGAAATGCATATAGTGGGCTTCTACATTTCCTATTGCGCATGAAACAGCCCAAGCTGCTACTGCCGCGTGGGATGGCCAAATTTCGACCCAGTATAGGAGCTCGTAAAGAGCCAAGGCGAAGGCGGAGTTGAAGACTCCGACGACATTGAATTTTAGAAATTCATTGAGCATGACCCTGAAGGTCCAACCCGCATCCTCGATCCTCTCTCGCATCCGTCGCATTGACTTCTGTGGGCCCTCATTGATGCTGCATAAAGTAGTGTAGGAATTTCTGCCTTCAGTCGAAGGCCCATTCCCCACTGCGCATCACCGGCGTCCTCTTCCCGTCCTCAGAGATTCCGTCTATGTCAAGATCTGCTGAGCCTATCATCCAATCAACGTGGATGTTCGATGAGTTACCCCCCGCTTCGATCACGGCTTCCTTGTCATTCCCGATGTCGCCCTTGAAGCACTTGGAGTAGCATTGCCCTAGAGCGATGTGGCAAGAAGCGTTCTCGTCATAGAGGGTGTTGTAGAAAAGCAGGCCGGATTCGCTGATAGGGGATGAGTGTGGGACAAGAGCGACCTCCCCGAGCCTACTCGCCCCCTCGTCCGTTTCTATCAGCTTCAGGAACACTTCCTCCCCAACTTCGGCACTCGCCTCTACTATCTTCCCTCCTTCGAATCTGACTTCGATCCCGTCTATTAGGGTCCCCATGTGGACCAGTGGCTTGGATGCCCTGACGGTGCCCTCTGCCCTATGGGCGTGAGGTGTCGTGAAGACCTCCTCTGTAGGGATGTTTGGGGTGCATGAAATTCCATTCAATGAAGTGCTCGCCCCCCCCTTCCACTCATGCCCATCGGCCAGCCCCAGAACGAAGTCGGTCCCCGGGGCCCTGTAGTGTAGTGAGTGGAAGCTCTTCTCGTTGAGCCAATCCTGCCTCTCTGTGAGTGTCAACTGGTGATCCTGCCATGCGGATATCGGGTCATCGCAATCGACCCTGGATATGGAGAAGATGGCCTTGGCCAGGGATGCGACGGCGTCGGCCTCGCTCTTGTCCGGGAAAACCTGCTTGGCCCATGCCCTGCCAGGGTATGAGACGATGTTCCAGTTCGTGGAGAAGTTGGTTATCGGCTCCATCGCAGGCTTCGCTGCAAGCGACGTAGCCTTGGCAGCCCTTGCAACCCTGGCTGGGTCCTGTTCGGACAAGAGGAGAGGGTTCGCTGCCGAGATTGCGAGTCTTGCCGTGTTGTCATTGAAGGCCGCTCCCATGGCCTCGAACATCCAACCGGGTGCCCTGTCCAGGCTCTCGTCCGATGCGTTCTCGAATCGGGCCAGAGTCAGTTGGTCATCGGAGAGGAAAGTCGTAACCACGCCTGCTCCGTTTCTGTATGCCTCGGCTGCCAGCCTTCTGACAAGGGGGAGCGCCTCGACTGGCGCGGAGATTATCAGGTCCTGTTCCGGTTGTAGGTTGAGGCCGACTCTGATGGATACCTCTGCGAGGCGATCGAGCATGCTGGCATCGAAGGGCAGGTCTTCGTCGGGCAGTATTGTCATGGCCGATTGCCGGAAAAGAGCCCTATTAATCCTTCAACCCAATACTTCTGGTTTCAAAACACGCCAGAGTGCTGTTGCATCCTGTCGTACCACCCGGACACAACGTGATGCCCCTCTACGATGTCGAACCCATTCAGCCCCTGCATAGACCTGAGGATTCCGAAGTTTGCGAAATCGGCACCGTTCGGCTCATCTTCCCCGAAGAAGTCCCCGCGAATCCCCTCAGACATGAGGTCCAATTGATGTTGTAGGTTCTCCCTGGGGGGGAGGTCGAACATCTTGGCCCTGCTCTTGCCAACCATCCTCATGATTAGTCCCCCCAACCACTTGTTAATCAGGCGACTTCCGAATGAGAAATTGTCAACCCTTGTGACGTAGTCAAGTGCCTGTACCGAGGACCTGTACGAGGAGTAAATTACGGCTACTATGGACTTCCCGAGTACGCTGTTGGAGAAATCCATCCACCTATCCTGCTCATTATCCTCCCCCATTCGTGGGAATGCTCCTGATCCATTGGAGTCGATGTAGTGGAGGATGTGGTTGGAGTCGTTAACCTGGGTTCCATCCACGTCGACGAAAACTGGAACCTTGCCCCATTCAGACCACTTCAATTGCGTCTTGAAGGTGGGATCGACCTCGACCTTCGAGTACTCAATCCCGCGTGACCCAAGTAGGGCCTTGACCTTGAAGCAGAAGGGACAGGTTTCGAAGCAGTACATTGTAGGGAGGCCGTCGACTACTCTCTCCAGGACCACATTATCCTGAACTCCAGAGGTCGCCTTCTTCTCCTCGATTTCATGCGCCATGGCGGTTGGCAATTACTTCCCCTTGTGAAACCATCGAGGCGAAGATATCTATCCAACGTGGGGAGTAAAAGTGCGCTAGAGATTTATTGGGCCCCTGTCGGGAGCTCCGAGGTTCTCACGGAGCACCCGTCAGGGGTTATGTTCGGCCAGTGCCGATCTGCCTCTCTGAGTCCTAGGGACTTCAGAAGTCGCTTGCGCGAACGGTCTTTCGGCCGTTTGCCTGGGCTCTTGAAACTGCATCGGACACAGCGGACTCTGCTACAGCGTTCATTGCGCCCATAGCGTCTCCACCGGTGTTGCAGCCGTGTGCCTTGAAGGCCTCCTTGACCCTGCTAGCTACGACCATACCGGAATCGGAGCTTCCGCTTCCGATGTCGTGAGCGCGGATCGTCTTGCGGCCATTAGAGCCGCATCGAGCCACTGCTGATGCAACTGCAGCCTCTACTGCTGCGTTTAGAGCGCCTGCGGCGTCTCCAGCGGTGTTGCACCCGCCAGCCTTTATTGCTTCCTTCATCTTGCTGTTGTATACCATTGACATAGCGTGCCGGCGAGCCAAGGCCCCATTTTGAAGGTTGGGGAGGCAAAAACTTGCGTCAGATGGGTGATTTGGGGGCATTTGACCGAAAATGAAGGGTATCAATGACCCCTCCGAAGTTCAGTAATATGGGCAAACCAAAGTTCGCTTATTTGCTCCTGAAGGAGCACCCATACGGCAGGGAGATGCTGATGCAGATACTCTCAGAGGGATTCGTCCCAGAGGTGATAATCGAGGAGGACTCGACGATCGCAGACGAGGAGAGGGAGAAGTTCCTGAAGAGGATCGAGGGGAATCCGATTGCACCCCCTATCGAGAAGCAGGCTGCAGAGCACGGGATAGCGGTGATATCCGTCCCAGTTCACAAATCCCCAGAGGTCATGCCACACCTGGAGGGGATGGATCTCGACCTGATAGTCTTCGGAGGGACCCGCATAATCAGAGGAGAGATACTGGACTTCCCCGCAGATGGGGTTGTCAACTCACATCCGGGGCTTCTCCCGGAATGCCGGGGTTCTGCTTCCCCGGCATGGTCCGTCTACCACGACATACCAATCGGCTCCTCGACCCATTTCTGTGACAATGGGATTGACACTGGCGATCTGCTGATGAGGAGAGAGGTTAGGGTGAACAGGGGGGCGACTTACGAAGATCTCTGCTACCAAACCCTCGTTCTCGCCGGGGTGCTGATGAAGGAGGCCTTGATGGCCTACGAGGAAGGCAGGTGGCCCGAAATCAGGAGGCCCCAGGGCAAAGGCGAGCACCCAACCTTCCGAAATGCCCCTGAAGAAGTGCTCGAAGTCGTCCGGCAGAAACTTAGGGACCAGACTTATGCGCACTACTCGGACTAGGTGATTTGATGGGAACGGGGCTTGCAGGTGCAGATTTTCCTTTCGCAGAGGGAGTTCTGGAAGGTAAGACCGCCCTAGTGTGCGGCTCCTCGAAGGGAATAGGACGTTCCTGCGCTCTTATGCTAGCAAGAGCCGGCGCCAAAGTGATAGCATGCGCTAGAACGGTAGCTGACCTAGAATCTCTGATTGAGGAGATGCACGGAAGTGGCCACAAAGCAATCGAGTTAGATCTAGAGGACATAGATTCGGTAGAAGAGGCGGTGTCGGGTTTGGGCGCGGTGCACATCCTAGTGAATAACTCCGGAGGCCCTCCTGGGGGGCCTCTCCTGGAGAACGAATTAGATGACTTCGAAGGGCCGTTTCGCAGGCACCTACATGCATCGCACACAATTACCAAGGCACTGGTCCCTAATATGGAATCAGAGGGAACCGGTCGGATAGTGAACATAATCTCAACCTCAGTAAGGGAGCCAATTGACAACATCGGACTCTCGAACACCCTGAGGGGGGCTATGGCATCATGGGCGAAGTCGCTCGCGAGGGAGCTGCCGCCCTGCATCACAATCAACAACATACTACCCGGATTCACGGACACTGACAGACTTGGATCACTGGCCGAGTCTATTTCCCAGAGAACCGGCAGGTCGGTCGATGAAGTCCAGGAAGATTGGATGGGGAGCGTCCCAATCCAACGACTAATCGACCCCATGGAAACCGCGGCCGCGGTCACTTGGCTCTGCCTTCCCAGCAGCAGTGGCGTTCGTGGAATCAGCCTGGCAGTTGATGGCGGTCGAATGCGCTCGATTTAGAGGGGTCCGATGGAGTTCGACATTTTCTTCTCTATTTCCCAGACCCCTGATACCTCTGGGTTCAAGCCATCTGAGAGCGAGATGTTCGCTAACTTCTTCGACCAAGTGGCCCTTGCGGACGAGTTGGGGTTCGGAGTAGGTTGGGTGGCTCAGGCCCACCTCTCAACCGAGGTCCAGAAGGCGAACAAGAACCCGGTCGTTCCACACTACCCGGGCGAGGTCGGTCTGTGCACCGACTTCTTCCAAGTCGCACGAGAGATGCTCTCAAGGACAAAGAGGATGGACGTAGGCAGCGCGGTGATGTCCATACTAGCCTCAGGGGGCCCGATTGCCCAAGCTGAGAGGGTCGGATCCTTCCTTGCGCTCCATGGGATGGACCCCGAGGAAGGCAGGAGGCTCCACATCGGATTCTCAGCCGGACGCTTCGAGTTCATGGCCAGGCCCTATGGCATCGTCCCCCGTGATGAAGTCGAGGAGGCGGCGTGGCCTGCCCTGAGGGGCCAGATTTTCTCCGAGGCCTCAGAGATCTTCCTCAGGCTGCTCAATGGCGAGGTCGTGTCGAGCGAATCGATCCCAGCGACAAACCTAACCAGATCCAACTTCAGGACGGATGAAGATTGGGAGAGGGTCCAGAGCGCAGCAGTTCGGCAACATGGCCTAGAATCCCTCCCGGAATCGATCGAGATTGGAAACAGATACGTATTCGAGGACATCAAGACCATCCCCCAAGACTGGCGCAGGGACCTGCTTAACCTGGTGATAGGAAGCCACGACCCGGACCTCCAGGAGAAGGTGAACAGGTTCAGACCGGTTCAGGTGTTCAATCTCAGCATCACCCCCCCGCATGTGATCGAGGACACTCACGAGCGCATGAGGAGAAGCTACCACAAGGACGGTGGGCCCTGGTCCAGGAGGATGATGCCCCGGACGGTGATGGTTTTCGTTAACGACGAGGAGGGGCTGACGAGGGAGCAGCAGGACGAGGCTGCCATGGAGGAGGCGCGTTCCGCCCTTTCTACGTATTGGAGTGCCTTGGAGGGCACGATCGATCCAGGCAAGATCGACCGTGCCACGGACAATGCAGTGATTGGTAGCGTCCAAAGCGTTAGCGAGCAGATTTCACAGAGATTCGATCCCGAGGACAGGCTGATGTGCTGGTTCGACTTCTTCAATCACGACAGCGAGAGGGTGATGAGGGACATGACGGCATTCATGACCAAGGTCGCACCCGAGGTCAATGGGGGATAGTGAATGGGGGACGAAGCGAGTGGGAGGCCATCTAGCGTTTCCCCGGGTAGGCCCGGCTCCTCGGTCTACCCCACCAACCCACTTGGCGAGAAGTTCGAGGGAATCGCGACGGGACGAGACGTGGAGTGGGAGCCCCTGGTGGACTTCCGCAGACTGGATGTCTCGGAGAACACGATCCACGGAGCGATCTCATGGTCGCACGGCACGGAGATAGTGCACTCGTTCGGAGGGAACGTCCTGGTCTACGGGCGTTCGATGATGAAGCCCCTGATAATGAAGACGTTCGCGGACGTACTCGAGGCAGACGGCCTCACTTGGGAGCAGAAGGCGATAGCTTGCTCCTCCCACAATGGCGACACGGAGCACGTTGCTGCAGCACAGTCCCTCCTAACCGAGTCCGAGTGGGGGCTGATGCAGTGTCCGCTCGACGTGCCGCTGATACAGTTCGGGAGGCAGGTGAGGCGCCCTCGGAGGTGGTTCCACACCTGCTCCGGGGAGCACGCGGCCATGCTCAAGGCACTAAGGAGAATGGGCATCAACCGGGCCGGTTACACGCTTCCCAACTCGCCTTGGTTCCCGATGTTCATAGACGTCCTCAGAGGCATAATGGGCAAGCCGGACTGGGAGCCCCAGAGGGTCGCCAAGGATGGCTGCGGGCTACCGACGGTGTCCAACACCGTGGACGAGCTGGCGTTGATGTTCTCCGGACTCGTCAGGGAGAAGGACAAGGACTGGATATGGGAGTCGATGAACAGGCACCCAGACCTGATCGGGGGTTTCAACAGACTGGACTCGACCTGCCTGAAGGCGGGCGAGGGGAAACTAATCGCAAAGGAGGGGGCCGATGGCCTCCTCGGACTGGCCATCGAGCACGAGGACTGGCCGGACGGCCTGGGCATCGTGATCAAGATAGCACACGGATGGAACTCTCAGGCCACTTGGTACGTCGCCAGGGCGGTACTCGGCGTCCTTGGAATCACCCTGAGGAACCCCTATCCACTACACAGGCAGAAGGCCTTCATCGTCCCGAGGGTGGTTCCAGAGATGTACCTAGACGACCTGGAGCAGGTCGTCACATGGGACGAGTGGGATCCTAACAGAGACAGCTTCTCGGTCGATTGGAAGGACTACTCCGAGGGCATGACCAGGCAGGACCCGTTTTCCAACGAGGGTGCTCTAGATGGATGAGGAAGGAATCCGTGACCTAAGGAACTACGTCGGTGGTTGTTTCGTAGAGCACGATGGCTCGGAATGGATGGACGTGCTCGAGCCTGCCACAGGGGAAAGGTTCGCCAGGCTACCGCTATCCGGTTCGAATGACGTCGATGCAGCAGTGGAGGCGGCGCGCGAGGCTCAGCCCGGCTGGGCTGCCCTGGGGGTGGATGCCAGAGCGGATTGGTTGGACAGGATAGCCGACTCGCTAGAGGCCTCGTTCGACGAGATAGCGGAACTAGAGAGCAGGGACACCGGGAAGCCGATCTCGCTCGCGAGAGCAGTCGACGCAAACAGATCTGTTGCGAACTTCCGCTTCTTCGCGGGACTGATCAGGGAGCAGGAACAAGAGACCTTCGAGATGGACGACGCCACTAACTACGTGGTCAACAGGCCCGTCGGAGTCGGTGCCCTGATTACCCCTTGGAACCTGCCCCTCTACCTACTCTCCTGGAAGGTGGCTCCTGCCATCGGCATGGGGAACACAGTGGTGTGCAAGCCAAGCGAGCTCACCCCGATGACAGCTGACCTCCTAATGAGGGTGATCGACGGCGTGGGCCTCCCCGCAGGCGTGGTCAACCTGGTGCACGGCGATGGGGCGGGCGCGGGCTCGCCACTGGTCGCGCATCCCGGCATCGACCTCGTGTCCTTCACTGGTGGCACGGCTACGGGAGAGAGGGTCGCAGAATCGGCCGCTCCCGCGTTCAAGAAGCTCAGCCTGGAGCTGGGCGGGAAGAACTCCAGCATCGTGTTCGCCGACTGCGACATGGAGAAGACGGTCGCAGGGGTGGTGAGGTCCGGATTCCTGAACCAGGGCCAAGTGTGCCTCTGCGGCTCGAGGATCCTCGTGGAGGACTCCGTGTACGATGAGTTCGAGGGGGCTTTCGTGGAGGCGGTCGAGCGGATGCGCATCGGCGACCCCGCAGACGACTCCACCGAACTGGGGGCTCTGATATCGAAGGACCACCTTCAGAAGGTGCAAGGGTACGTCGACCTAGCAATCGAAGAGGGGGGCATGATTCTCACTGGAGGCGCGCCATGCCTTCCATCTGGGTTCGAGGGGGGGAACTGGATGGCCCCGACAGTGATAGCGAACCTGCCCCCAGAATCCAGATGCTCGACCGAGGAGATCTTCGGGCCCGTTGTCACCCTACACAGGTTCCAGAGCGAGGAAGAGGCCATTGGAATAGCGAACGGGACGCGTTACGGCCTAGCGGGTAGCGTGTGGACGAGCGACATGGAGAAGGGAAAGCGAGTCTCGGAGTCAATGGAGACCGGGATGGTGTGGGTCAACACATGGCTCCACAGGGACCTTCGCGTCCCGTTCGGGGGAGTCAAGGACAGCGGCGTCGGGCGAGAGGGCGGAAGATGGAGCCTGGGATTCTTCTCCGAGGCGATGAACGTCTGCCTGAAGCACGACTAGTGCAGCAAGAGTGAAAGTCCGCTATTCGCGGAACCGTTGGTATGCCGCCTGCAGGTATAGTGGGTCTCGGGTCGTACGTGCCCCCGAGAGTGATGACCAACGAGGACTGGTCGGGGCTCGTGGAGACCAGCGACGAGTGGATAACCACGAAGACCGGGATAAAGGAGAGGAGGATCGCTGACCCGGAGACCTGCACTAGCGACCTGGCGGTGCTCGCCAGCCAGCAGGCGATCGAAGAGGCTGGCCTCTCTCCCGGCGACATAGACATGCTGATCCTGGCTACTAGTAGCCCGGACGTCCCCCTATCTTCCACAGCGGGTATCACGCAGCACAAGCTGGGTTGCACCAAGTCAGCTGCATTCGACATTAACGCGGTCTGCGCAGGATGGGTCCATGCCCTTGACATCGGCTCCAGATACGCCGGCACGCCCGGCTACGACAACGTCCTAGTGGTAGGGGCGGAGGTGTACAGCAGGATCCTGAACTGGGAGGACAGGGGGACGTGCGTACTGTTCGGGGACGGGGCGGGAGCAGCCGTCCTGTCAGAGGTCGAAGAGGGAAGGGGGATGCTTGGAAGTTGGATGATGTCCGACGGTGGCGGCTCTGGCGTAATAGAGATTCCAGCAGGCGGGGTACGGACTCCCATTCCATCTTCTGGTTTCGCAGAAGGCGACCAGTACTTCCAGATGGATGGTAGGGCCGTTTGGAGATTCGCGATCGAGGCGTTTCCACAGGCAGTCAGGGGCGTCCTAGACAGAGTAGGCAGGGATCTTTCCGAGGTGGACCTGATCATCCCGCACCAGGCGAACCTGAGGATCGTCGAGGCGGGCATGGAGAACCTTGGTCTACCGATGGAGAAGACGTTCACCAATCTGGAAAGGTACGGAAACACGGCCGGGGCGAGCGTTCCGATTGCCCTTCGAGAAGCCGTGGACAGTGGCGTCCTGAGCAGTGGCGACCTAGTGGTCACCGCAGCCTTCGGGGGCGGTCTGGCTTGGGGTGCGAACGCATTCGTCTGGTGAGCCCTCGAAAAGAACGAAACCAGAGTGGCGTCTCTGCGGTGCCATGCAGGACCCGCAGAACCTGTCCGAAGGCGGTTTCGGTCAGATTACCTACCCCTCCGCGAGCCCATTCGAGATCCACCACATCCTCTGCAAGATGGACGAGGCAGTGGAACACCCTGTCTTCGGCTCGCTGCTGGTCCCCGAGGATCCTAGCGATGGGCCGATGCCATGCGTGGTGGCGGTCCATGGCAGCCTCAACTGGCGGGGCCACCACCACGAGCACATAGTCCGTTGGCTTGACGCGGGAATATGCGTTTTCAGGGTCCACTCCTTCGACTCCAGGTCCGTTTACTCGGTCGTGGAGGACCAGATGCAGGTCACCCACGCGATGATGCTTGCCGACTGCTACCAGGCCCTGAGGATGCTCTCCACCCACCCTTCGATCGACGAGAGCAGGATCGGGATAGCGGGGTGGAGCCTCGGAGGAACGGTGGCTCTCTACTCGGCATGGGAGCCGATAGCCGAGTCGCTGGCACCCGCGGGAGAGAGGTTCGCAGCCCACCTTCCTTTCTACCCCGCAGCCCACATGAGGACCGAGGTCCAGAGGTGGTCCGAGAAGCCGATACTAGCACTACACGGGAGCGA
>PVBE010653093.1_pt1 | contig 26768 bp, 19 predicted proteins | sample 1631181 | NCBI WGS metagenome assembly PVBE01 (sample SAMN08397723, study PRJNA350692) | Marine metagenome, whole genome shotgun sequencing project. | isolation source: water | place: Pacific Ocean | collected 2012-04
GGCGACCAGAAGATCGAGGTCGCCATCGCCGTCGTAGTCACCCAACCGTGCGTTCATCCCGTTGCCGGACGGGTTGAGCGAGTTCGCCTGGAATCGCCCATCGCCGTCGTTGAGATGTACGCGTGGCGGCTGCTCGACCTGTCCGATCTGCGCGACGGCGCCGTGCGCGGCGACCACGTCGGGGTCGCCATCGCCGTCGACGTCAGCGACGGATACGTCGTTGCAGTCGAAGCCGGGGTCGAGTCGCCCGGCCGTGTCGTCGCTCCATTGGCGATACGAGAAGGCGCGCTCGAGCACGACCCCGCGGTTGTCACGATTGCGCACATCGACGGCGACGCGGCCGCGCTCGCCGGGTGGGGTCACGACGCGCCACTCCTCGTCGCTCACGCGTACGAGGGTGCGAGCGGCTTGGCGGCCGAAGCGCACGACGAGGCCCACGCGCAGGTCGACGCCCCGCAGGGTGAGGTTGGTGTAGCCGGGGACCAGCCCTCGCGGCGGGTTGATCGTGGGCGCGACGTACTCGACCGCCTCCTCCAACGTGCCCGAGCTGCCATCGAGGTTCGTCACCGTCACCTCGACGAGCCCCGCGTCGTGGGCCGGCACCGTCGCGTGAATCTCCGCGTCGCACCCTTCGCGCACCACGTTGGTCAGCTCGGCGTCGACCCCCCCGAAGGACGCCACCGCGCCGGGCTCGAAATCACCGCCTTCGATGATCACCTGCGTGCCGCCCCACACCGGGTGCCGCTGCACGTCGACCGAGCGCACGACAGGCCTGATGCCGAATTCGATGAGGTCGTCGGCCTCGGAGCGGCGCCCGTCCGGGTTGATGACCTCCACGCGGACGCTGCCGGGATCTCCGGGCGGCAGGACGATCTCCATGCGCGCGCCGTCCTCCGAGACGCTGCGTACCACCACCTCGATGCCGCCGACGAAGACGCGTGAGCCCTCGACGAAGTTGCGACCGACGACGACCGCGATGCTGCCCCCGCAACGGCTCACGTGGCGCGGCTCCGCGGTGACGACGACCGGCGGCCCGAGGAAACGGAAGCCCGCCGCGATCGAGTCGAACTGCCCGTCGGGGTTGAACCAGGTGACGTCGACGGCCCCCTCGGGGTGCAGCGGGGTGGTGAACGACGCCGCCTGCCCCCCTGGCTCGACGACGACATCGGTGGCCGGGCGCTGACCGAGGTAGACCGCCCCGGGCGCACGCAACGACTCGCCCTGCAGGCGCACGCGGCTCCCGCCCGAGTCCGGCCCGGTCGTGGGCTCGATGGTGGTCAGCACCGGCGGCGGGCGGTAGCGGAAGCCGCGCTCGAGCGTTCCGCGTTGGCCGTCAGGGTTGGTGACGTGCACGTCGACCGAGCCCGCGGCGTGCGGAGGCGCGGTCACCATCAGCCGGTCAGCCGCCAGCCAGCTCGTGTCGAGTTCGATGTCGTCGAACGCCACCACCGCGCCGTCCTGAAAGTGGGCGCCATCGAGTACGACGAGCGTCTCCTCGACCGTCGGCCCCTCACCGGGTGAGACGGCGTGCAGCTCGGGCGGCGGGAGGTAGGTGAAGGCGCCCGGCAAGCGCGTCGCGAGCCCGGCGCGCTCGACGAGCAGGTCCACCGGACCAGGCGGGCCCGGCGGCGTGTGCACGACCAGCAAGTGCTGCGAGACGAGCTCCACCGTCGCCGCCGGCTCGATCCCGAAGCTGACCTGCGTGTCGAGTGCGAAGCCGTCGCCGCGAATGAGCACTTCGGTGTCGCCGCTCGCTGGCCCGGAGGTAGGGGCGATGCCGACTACCTCCGGCGGGTGTCCGGGCGGGCCGATGTCGACCCACGAGACGCCGTCCGCCGGCCACGTCGCGCGATCCCCGTCGCCGTCGCGCGCCTCGATGATGAAGAAGAGCCGCGTCCCCAGCGGCCACGGGGGCCCCCCGAATCGCGCGCGCCACAGGCCGCCGGACTCGGTCAGCGGCACGATGGCGCAGGTGGTGAGTTCCTCGGGCGGAGGCGGTGGAGCGCCCCCGTCGCCGGTGCCTGCGTCCTGGTCGTCGACGTTGCGCCAGCGCCCACGCGGCACGCCTGCGCTGCAATCTCCGAGCAGGCCCTCGGCGCCCTGGTCGCTCAGGCGCAGCCGCACCGTCGTGTCGCCGTCGCCCGGACGGACGAGGGCGACCACCGAGTACGCGCCGAAGGCGTCACCGGTGTCGCGCAGGATGTCGACTTCGGAGAAGGACGGGGCGCGGTCGCCGCAGCCCCAGGCGCAGAGAAGAAGGGGGAGTGCCCAGAGCCGTGGAGCGTTGCCTGCCACCACGTTCAGGCTATCACTCCTTGCCGAAGCCCTTCTTCTCGGGCGCGGTGAGCGCGACCGCGAGGCCCAGGCCGACGAGCGCGACCACGCCGGAGATGACGAGGCCGGCGGTCTTGCCGCCGCTCACGAGCTTCACGTTGCCAGTGGCGATGTCGGAGCGGTTGAGGAGCAGGTCCTCGTCCGGCGCCACGAGCTGGCCACGGGTGAGCGTGAAGTTGAACGGCGAGACGGCGTGGTACTTGCCCTCGCTGTCGGTCACACCGATCTTCGTGTTCTCCGTGACGAGGACGTCTTCGCCCCCCTGCGTGGCGAGCTTGACCGCACCAGACGTGCCGCCTTCGGTCGCCTTCGACAGCTCGTCGAGCGTGACGTTGTAGGTGTTGTAGCACCCGAACGAGATCATCATGGACGCGGCCAGCAGGGTCGCCAGGGCCTTCCGGAACATAGCGGAGTCGCCTCCTCGCTCGATTGGGAGCGGAAAAAGGTGCCGCAAGATACCCGAGGAGCCCCGTCTTACAAAGGGAAATGGATTGCCCCGACGAACGCTCGAGAGGCGCGGAGAGCAGCCGCTGGCGCGACCCCCTGGTCTTGCCACACCAGGGGTCACCTGCTAACGTCGCGCCCGATCTGTCCCCCGGGACGAAAGGGTCCTAACGCGCATGCACGCGTGCCCGAAATGCAGCCACGACATTCATGGCCGCCCCAATTTCTGTCCAGCCTGCGGCGCCTCCCTCACCTACGAGACGGCGGGCGATGATCCGCTCATCGGCCGCCTCGTCGGCGGTGATTACAAGATCGAGAAAATGGTGGGCGAAGGCGCGATGGGCCGCGTCTACCAGGCCACCCAGGTCACGCTGAAGAAGAGGGTCGCGCTCAAGATCCTGCGCTCCAACCTGGTCAGCGACACGACGGTGGTAGAGCGTTTCAAGCGAGAGGCGCTCGCGGCCAGCCGGCTCAACAACCCGAATTGCATCTCCATTTTCGGGTTCGGCTCCGAGGACGACGGTGAGCTGCTGTGGATGGCGATGGAGTTCATCCAGGGCAGGGACCTGGGCCTGATCATCGCCGAGGACTCGCCGCTGCAGACCCAGCGCGTGGTCCACATCATGTCGCAGGTCTGCGACGCGCTCGACGAAGCGCACGAAGCGAACATCATCCACCGCGACCTGAAGCCGGCGAACGTCGTCTGCTACGACCACCGCCGGACGAAGGACTTCGTAAAGGTCCTCGACTTCGGCATCGCGAAGATCACCGACCCGGGCGACGACTACCAGCCGCTCACGCGCGACGGCATCGTCTGCGGCACCCCCGCGTACATGTCCCCGGAGCAGGTACAGGGCTTCGAGCTCGACAACCGCTCGGACCTGTTCAGCCTCGGCATCATCCTGTACCAGACGCTGACCGGGCAGCTGCCCTTCTTCGCCGAGTCGGCGGTCGAGGTGGCCACCAAGATCGTCATCGAAGAGCCTGTGGCGCCGTCTGATGTGCGCTCCGATTGGAGCTACCCGCCCGAGCTCGAAGCCATCGTCCTGAAGCTCCTCTCGAAGAAAAAGGAGCTGCGTTACGACAACGCGATGGACGTGAAGGACGCCCTCGAAGCGGCGATGGAGAAGCTGCGGGCCCGTCGCGACGCCTCCCTCGACCTCAACCCCGAGGAAATGGCCGACCTGATGCACGTCGCCGACGAGCCGGTCGAAGGCGCCGCAACGCTCCAGCTGTCGACCGACATGATCGCTCAGGCGATGGCGGCCGAGGCCCTCGCCGCACCCCGCAGGCCGGCTGCCGCCGCAGCCGCTGTGGGCGGTGGCGTAGCCGCAGCCCCTGTCCCTGCTGCGGCGCCAGCGCCAGCAGTCGCCGCGCGGCCGTCCCGCCCAGCCCCGCCACCCGCGATGATGACCGGGCCCAGCAGCGCGTTCAACGACACGGGCGGCCACAGCAACTCGAGCGCTGGCGGCAGCAACATGACGATGGTCGTCGGTCTGGGACTCGTGCTCGCCGTCGCCATCGGCTTCGGCGCCTGGTACTTCCTCACCGGCGGCGGCTGAGAGCCAGGCGCAAGCGCCTCGGCTCCCCTACCCCTCTGCCAGCTGAAGCTCGAACGCGGCCCAGACCGCGGGCGACACAGCATCGCGGATGGCGGCCCTCCGGGCTTTCCCCAACGCAGTCACGAGCCCCGTCGCGTCCGTAGCTGCGGCCACGGACGCGAGAAAATCGAGGAGCACCGAGTCGTCTTCCACCTGCCAGCGGCGCTCGAGCACGCCTCCGCGCAGACCGGGGAGCAGCGCGGCGACCGCGGCGCGCCCGGTCGGCCCGTCGGTGGGACCCATCAGCGTGGCGCAGACCGCGCCGCCGGCGGCGAGCGCGTCGGCGACTCGGGAGGCCGGGCTTGGCGCGCCCTCGTCCGCGAGGCAGAGCGCCGGTCCGGCTACGAGCGGGCCCACGAGGTGGACCACGCGGGCGCGTTCGAAGGCGGTGAGCAGCGCCTCTCCGACGAGGTCGTCGCCGTGGCGTACATCGACCTCGCCGTAGCCGCTCTCGCCCGCCAGCCGACTGATCTGCAGATCGCGCGATGTCGCCGCGTCGCCGACGATCAGCGCGCGCGCAGGCGCATCGGGGGCGTCCATCTCGAAACGCGGCGGCTCGGCTGGTCGCAGCATGGCCACGTCGTGGCGCTGAGCGAGCCAGGTCTCGTCGTCGTGCAGCGCGGCGAACGGGAGCGCTTGCAGCGGACCGTCCGCCGCGATGTAGAGCCGGTCCGCCCCTTCGAAGATCCGGGTGAACGGGGCGAGCAACAGGTCGTGCAGCGCGGACAGACCGCGGTGCAGATCGGCCGTGTCGTCGCCGGCGCGCATCGCCGCCCGGATCCGGGCGACGCGCTCGCCGAGCTCGTCGCGGCCCAGCGGCCACTCGAGTTGGAGCTGCCCCTCGGGCCCGTCCGCGAATCCGACCGTCCAGCCCGCGAATACGCGTAGCTCGAGCACGGCGTCGTCTGGTCGGACCCGCGACGGCCAGTCGCCGCGCGAGGGCTCGACCAGCGCTTCGCGCCAGGTGTCCAGCGGGTCGGGGACCGTGCGCCCCTGCTCGTACTTCTGCTGGAAGCGCTCGCGATGAATGCGCCTGATCGCTGCACCGGCCGGGCCGGGCGTGTCGCAGCGCGGCGGCGCCGTGTCGCAGCGTCGGCCCGCGGCGCACAGGCGGCGCGCCAGGGATCCGCGGCCCTCTTCGAGCAACCGGCGCACGGCGCGCTCGATCGCGCCGCCGTCGTCGCGTGGAAGCAGCGGATCGAACTCGCCCGCGCCGCGTGGAGCCGCCCCGCTCTCTGCGGCCTCTGCGACGCGCCTGAGGTGGATCTCGACCCTCGTCGCGTCGGCGCTGCCCACGCCGTCGAGGTGGCCCATCGCCACCGCGGCCTCGACCCCGCAGCGGACCGCGCCCGCCGGTGCCTGCCGCGCCTCGGAGGCCGCGCGACCGAGCTCCGCGAGGGCGCCCTGCTGGTCACCGCGAGCCTGCAGCACACGGGCGCCGTACAGCAGCGCGAGCGCAGCGCCAGCCGGCGACTCGAGCGCCCGCGCGGCCTCGAGCGCCCGCGCCGCGGAGACCGCGTCGCCCTCGCGCGCGGCGCTCAACTCGACCCACAGAGACGCGCGCGCCCACGCCTGCGGATCGAGGAAGTCGCGACCGGCGGTCAGGAGGACTCGAGCGAGGTCCGCGGCGCCGAGATCGCCGCTGCGCGCCACGCCCGCGAGGCACTCCGCCGCCAGCGCGACACGAGCCGCCCCACCTTGCTCGCAAACGGCGCGCGCGAGCGCGGCCCGCTCCGGGAGCGCCGTCGCCGCGCGCAAACCGGGCAACGCCGCGTCGACCGCCGCATCGAAGGCGGCACGACCGTCGTCGCCGCGCCGTTCCGCGACGTCAGCGGCCTCGCGCAGCACCAGCGCGGAGAGATGAGAGTCTTCGTACGCCGCACGTCGGGCCAGCGAGAGCGGTCCCTCGAGCGCGCGCGCCGCGTCGCCCGTCGCGCCCGTCGCGCGGGCTGCCTGTGCTTGCCACACCGCCGCCAGCGCCCGCGCTTCGACATCCTCACCGCGATTGCTGCCACGACGCCTGCGCGACTCCATCCGCTCCAGCAGGCGCTCAGTCAACGTGGAGACGTACCCCCACTGGCGGCGCGCGAGCGCCTCCATCCCCGCGACCGTGGACAACGCCTCCGCAAGCCGGCCATGCAGCGCCAGCGTGTAGCGGAGGCGACTCTCTTCCGGGGAGGAGGGCAGATAGCTGAGCTTCTCCGGCAGTCCCCGCCCCTCGAAGGCGGTGAGGCCGATGGCGATCTCCGTCGCCATCTCAGGTGCGGTGCGCGCCGCCCACTCGAACCCCGTGACCAGCGCCGGGTAGGCGCGCATGTCGTCGCCTTCGAGGATCGCGCTTCGGTAGGTTTCGAGGGCCTCGAGCGCCTGCTGAGGAGGCGGGTGTGCGTCGCCGACCGCCGCCTGGACCGCGCGGAGATACGGCGGCGCCAGCGGGCGAATCGTCGCGCGCGCCGCGAGCGACACGAGCAGCAGGGCAGAGTCTTCGGGATGCAGCCGCGTGAGCGCCTCCGGTGCGGGCAGATCGTCGGGATCGATCCCGGGTCCGGCCGGCGCGCGGGGGCGTGCGCGGTCCGCTGCGAACGCCGCGAGCGCCGCGGAGGCCTGGTGGTCGAGTCCGGGCACCGGTTGGCCGAGCAACCTGCGCAGACGGGTGGCGACCTCGACCACCAGCGGCGTGTCCGGAGCGACCGCCAGCTGGCGCGCGAGCGCGTCGACGACCCTGAGCGTCGTCTCGCGGTCGCCGAGCTCCAACGCGGCGAGGAGGCGATTGAAACGGACCACGAGCAGCCCGGCTTCGAAGCCGTGCCGCGTGTAGAGCGCTTCGACCTCGGAGTAGAGGGCCCCGGCTTTCGCGGCATCGCCGGTGCACAACGCGTCGAGCGCCGCCGCCTTAGTCTTCTCGAGCGTCGCGAGGTCCATCAGGCTGCCCTCGCTTTCGTCGCGGGCATCTAGATCTCCAATCGCGCGCGGGTCGCCACCGCCTCGGCATGCAGACCCGCGGCGTCCTGCGCGTCGGCCAGCCCGCGCAACGTGTCGGGGTCGCTCGAGATCTGCGCCGCTCTGGTGCAATGGCCGAGGGCCGCCTCGACGTCACCCGAGCGCATCGCGACGAAGCCCAGCGCGCCCAGGGTGACCGGGTCGTCGGGGCTCAGCGTGAGTGAGCGCTCGAGCGCCCGCTGCGCGTCGGCCGGGCGCTGCGCCTCGAAGAGCGCGTGCCCATACGCGTACCAGGCGGCGGGATCGTCGGGCTCGAGGTCGACGCATCTCGCCCACAGCTCGACCGTGCCTGCCGGCTGGGTGGACATCGCACCCGCCGCGATGAGGCGATACTCGAGGGCGCGCTCGCGCAGGCTGGGGACGGCCAGTGGGGTCACTCCGCGGTCGGCGGCCCGGAAAGCCGGTCGATCACCGCGTGCGGACGCCTTCTCGCGCACGATCGCCGAGACGTCTGCGACCTCGTCGGCGGGTGTGCCGGGCGTCTCGGAGGTGGTCGCCGGACCTTCGAAAGTGTACCGCCCGACCCGCGGCGCGTCGGGCGCTGGAGCCGCGCTCGTCTCCGCCTCGTCGGCCGTAATCTGGCCGTTCTGCACCACCCGCGTGGTGGTCGAGCGCAGAAACCAGTCCCACCAAGCCAATCAGTGCTCCAGACGTTCGTATATTTGCGGATTCAACACGACGCCCGATTCGTTGACAAGGGCTCGAAGACTGCGGGCAAATGGGCGCCATCATGGGACTGTCATCTACGCTCAATCCGGCGCCGCTCATCGAGTTGGCGACCGCCTACTGGGGAAGCGCCACGCTCGTCGCGGCGGTGCGCCTCGAAGTCTTCACCGCGCTGTCGAAAGGCGCCGCCACAGCCGCGGAGGCCGCAGACCGCATCGGAGCCGGCGTGGTCGCGACCGACGCGCTTCTATCGGGGCTCGTGAGCCTCGGGCTCGTCGCGAAGGAATCGGGGAAGTTCGCGAACGCGCCGCTGGCCGACGCCTTCCTCGTCGAGGGGCGGCCCGGATATCTGGGACCGGCGCTGCTGTACAACGGTGACGTCTATCCGCTGTGGGCGGACCTGCACGAGGTCATCCGGACCGGCGACGCCACACGCGCCCCCGACGCCTACCTCGGCGACGACGCGACGCGCACGCGCAACTTCGTCTACGGGATGCACCACCGCGCCCTCGGAATCGGTCGCGCCGTGGCGCAGGTCATCGACCTGTCCGGACACACGCGCATGGCCGACGTCGGCGGCGGGCCGGGCACCTACGCGTCGCTGCTGACCGGTCAGACGCCTGGGCTGCACGCGGAGGTCCTCGACCTGCCGGCGGTGGTGGCCATCGCCCGCGAGATCGTCGCCTCGATGGGGGCCACAGGTCGCGTCGAGTGCACGGCCTTCGACTACTACGCGGACGCGCTGCCCGGCCGCTACGACGCGGCGCTCATCTCCGGCGTGCTGCATCGCGAGCAACCGGAGCAGGTCCAGGCGATGATGGCGAAAGTCGCGGAAGCTGTGGACCCCGGCGGGGTGTTGTACATCAGTGACGTGATGCTCGACGACGATCGCACCGGACCCCTCTTCGGGACGATGTTCGCCCTGAACATGCGCGTGCTCGCCCACGATGGCCGCTGCCACTCGGTCGCCGAGCAGAGCGCGTGGCTCGACACGGTGGGCTTCGACGTGACGGGCGTGACGCGGCTGCCGGCGCCCATCCACTACACCGTGATCCGGGCGGTGCGCCGATGAGCCGTTTGCTGCTCGCCGCGGTCTTCGCGTTCGCGGGGTGCTCGAAGCCGACGCCCCCGCCCGCCGCCGCCCCGGATGCGGCGGCCGTCGATGCCGCGGCGCCCGCCAAACCGAAGATCTCCCCGAGGAAGAATCGGACGCGCAAGAACCGCAAGAAGCGAAAGAAGCGCAAGCGGTTGAAGCTGCCGCCGCCGTCCGCGCCGCCCCCGCGGCCGGAGGGCGAGCCGAGCTCGGCCGGTGACTTCCAGAAGCTCGCCGGAGCCGCGCAGCAGGGCGCGCCCGTCGAGAAGCCCGGTGCCCCGCCGATCCAGCGGCTCGACGCGTACCGACTCCGAGTCGGCAAGGTCTTCGTCGACCGCCTCGAGCGCACGGTGGAGATCCCCGCGCAGGTCAACATGGTCGAGGGCATCCTCGAGTACTTCGCGGTCTGCACGCAGGGGAAGCTGCACGAGGCCGTGCTCGAGCTCTTCGCCGAGCCGAGCCACATCCACCTCGGGCTCGTCCTCGTCGGTCTCGAGCCCAACGTCTACGACCGCAGCGACCCGATGAAGCCACCGAAGATCGTGAAGCAGGGCGGCGACCTGCGGACCTGGGTGAAGTTCAAGGATCCGAAGACCGGGGCGGAGAAGAAGCTGGCCGCCGCCGAGTGGCTCTACAACCGCGAGAAGAAGAAGGGGCCGCCACAGCAGGTCTGGACCTTCCAGGGCAGCTCATTCTGGAACGGTCGCTACGCTGCTGACATGGATCGCTCGGTCTCGTCGCTCATCCCGGACGAGACCGCCGTGATTGGCACCAAGGTCGACATCGGCAATCCCTATCGGGGCGACAATCTCGGCTTCGAGGTGCACAAGGCCGTGATCCCGCCGAAGGGCACCAAGGTCACCTACGTGCTCGAAGTCATCGGACCGAAGCCTCCCAAGCCGGGCGCTGCGGTGCCCACGGGCCCGCGGCCCAATCCGGGTGCTCCTGCGCCGCCACTTCCGGGCGCGCCCTAGAGCACCAATCAGAAAAGCTCCCGTCGCCCGAGACGGGCCACGCTGGCAGGGGCGGCGTTGCTCGTCGTCGACGTGCCTCGGCACGCCTCCTCCTCGCGCCTTGCCCCTGCCAGCGTGGCCCGACTCGTGCTCGGTCCGCTTTTCTGATTGGTGCTCTAGGTCGCGTAGAACCAGCGTCCGACGAGTTTGCCGGGCACCAGCAATCCAATGATGACGGCGGCGAGAGCGAAGCCGCCCGTGGCCGCGGCGATGGCCGCGTCGACCATCGCGATCCCGAAGATGCCGGCCATCACGGCGCCGCGAACGGTGCCTGCGGATGGTTCGGCCAACGCGCGGCGGACCGGACCTGCGAGCCAGAGGAGCGGCAGCGCCACCGCCGACGCGGCCCAGAGGATTGGCAAGACGCCGCTCAGCGCCCAGACGGCGGGCAGTGCCGACAACATCCACAGCGCCCACAACGAAGGGGCGACCTGGGCGCGCGTCGCTCCGTCCACCTCGTAGCGCGACACCGTGGTCAGCGCCGCCACGTACAGCAACGTGCCGGCGGGGACGACGTAGACCGGCCACAGCGGCGCCGAGACGACGGCCAGGCCGAGGCACGCGTTGGCGTAGCGGCACGCGCCCATCGCGAGCGGGCCTACGGGCGAGTCCTTCAGCGCCGCGTTGTACAGGTAGGTGGCGACGACAGTGGCCGCCGCAGCGACCAGCGGCAGCAGGCCGACGGACGCCGCGAGCCCGAGGCCGGCCGCCTGCAGGACGAGCACCAGCGCCCACGCCTGCGCCTTGGAGACGCGACCCGACGGGATCGGCCGCCCGGGGCGCTCGCGCGCGTCGACCGTGGCGTCGAAGACATCGTTGGCGGCCATGCCTGCGCAGTAGATGCAGGCGCTCGCGGCGACCAGCGTGCCGAGGGCGATCCACGGCATCGCCGCGCCCGCCGCCCAGGTCGCGAGCGCCGCGCCGGCCAGGACATCCGCGGGGGCAGTGAAGACCGCCGGGAGTCGGATCAGCTCGAGGAAGGGTCGGAGAGCCATCGCAAAAGCCCGACGTCTTGCCGCACGAGGCGCTGCTCGCAAGTGCCCATCGGGTCCTTGAAGAAGGGTGCGAGGGCCGCGAGCACGCCGCGCTCGCCGCGTCGCTGGGCGAATTGCGCGAGCCGGACGAGGTCGAGGATCAGTGGAGCCGCGAGCAACGAGTCGCAGCCGTTCCAGGTGAATTGCAGACTCATCTTGCTGCCGAGGAAGCCCTCGAAGTGCACGTGGTCCCACGCGATCTTCCACTCACCGAGGCTGCGCACGTAGTCGATGCCCACCTTCGACTCCGGGGCGTAGCCCAGGATCTTCGCGAGCAGATGGTCCTTCGACTTGATCTTCGTGGCCTTGTTCTCGGGATCCTCGAGCACGCGCCCGTCCTCGTTGCCGAGGATGTTCTGCCCGAACCAGGACAAGACGCGCAGGTTGCGGCGCGCGAAGAGCTCGGCCAGCACCGACTTGACCAGCGTCTCGCCTGTCTTGCCGTCGGACCCGCCGTGGACCGCCCCGCGTGTAAGCGCGAGCGCTTCGATCGCGGGGACCCGCGAGCCGACGCTCGGTGTGAAGTTGATGTACGCGTCGCCCCCGTCGATGGCCGCGTAGGCGTACAGCGCGCTGGGTGGCAGGACGATCTCGCCGCTACGCATCGCGTGACGCAGCGCGTCCGGCGTCTCCCAGCACGGCAGGGGCCGGAACGGGGGCTCCGTGCTCGCGACGTTGACCACCACCAGGTGCTCGATATCGTGGGCCGCCTTGAACGCGTCGAGGTCGGCCCGAATCTGCTCGGCGCCATCCGCGTCGGTAGCCGCCTCGAGTCGCTCCATCCCCATCGCTTCGATCTGGCGACCGCCGCCGCGTACCACGCCGGGGCGAATGCGCGCGTCGACCGCGTCGAGAGCGTCGCCGACCGCAGCGCCCAGGCCGAGAAGACCGCAATCGCGGAGCACCTCGGCGCCCATCTCGCGCAGTGATCCGGCGCGCACCTCGTGACCGCCAAAGACGAGTTCGTCGAGGGCCACGAGCTTCGCCTCGGCAAACGCCGGACGCTCCGTCACCAATCCCGACGGCTCAGCGAGGCCGCGACACAGCGCCGCATGCCCCGCCACGGTGACCGCCGCGATGCTGCCGCGCGCACCCACCAACCAAACGCCTGTTTTGCTCATACCCCTAGCCGGCGAGCCGCGTCGCCTCGACTTCGAGGTACGGCGTCAGGTGGGCGTGCGCTTGAGCGGCTGCGTCATCGGCGCGGTCCACACAGGTGTAGAGCTCGACAGTCACGAACCCGCAGCCCGAGCGGCGGCTGAGCGGGCAAGCGAGGTAGCCGACATCGCGGAGCGCCGCGAAAACGCGGCCGAAATCGACGTCGCCCTCGCCGGGCACGAGGTGGTGGTGTTTGCGTCCGCGGATGTCCTCGAGGTGCACATTCCAGATCCAGGGTCCGAGCTCGTAGATGCTCGCGACCGGATCCTCACCCGCGCAGATCGCGTGTCCCACGTCGAGGTTCGCCCCGAGCAGCGGATGGTCGACGCGGCGCAGGATGTCGACCACCTCGGCTGCGGTCTCGACCAGCAGGCCCGGCTCGTACTCGATGCCGACGCGCACACCAGCCGAGGCGGCGTAGTCGCAGACCGCGGCCAGGGCGTCGGCGAACCACGCCATGCCGTCTTCGGGTGTGCAGAGCGCCTCGGGGCGGCCGCTCGTCACGCTCACGCACGGCGCGCCCACCTCGGCGGCGAAGTCGATGCACGCGCGGGTGTAGTCGAAGCGACGCCGGCGCACGGCGGGGTCGTGGTTGCTGAGGGACGGCTCGAAGACAGGCTCTGGCAGCTCCATCGGCCACAACGACGCGGCGGTGTTCGCGTTGACGTTGCTGACGGCCAACCCGGTCTCGTCGAGCACGTCCCGAACGGCACGACGCAGCGCGGGCCCATCGAGCGTCGGTGACCAATGCGGCGCGTCTGCGAGCAGCTCCACGCCCGCGTATCCGTGGTCGGCGATGCGGCGCATGGCGCGCACGAGATCTACGCGCGTGAACCCGTTGGTGCTGTAGGCGAGATGCACACCCCGACGCTACTGCGCCGCCGCGCGGGCGTCGTCGGTGGATCTACCGACGAATCACGCGTCCGCGAGGTTGAGGCGGCGTCGCAGCGTGAAATACACGTCGCCCGCGACGAAGCGCACGATGCCCGCAGCGCCGGGCGTGTCTTCGAACGCGACGTTGCCGCCGCGGGTCTCCACCGCGCTCTTTCGCAGGGCGCCGAGGGCGGAGACCACGCCTCCACACACGAGCAGCGCGGTGCGATGAGCGCCGGAGAGGTACGCCGCCCGCGCTGCGCCGGCGTCGAGCGTCGGCAACAGGACCTCCAGCGCGTCGAGCGCTGCGTCGAGCTCCTTCGATTGGCGACCACGCACCCGCGGTTGCAGCGCTGCGGCCCGCGCCTCGAGCGTGTCGCCCTTGAGGACCACCGGCGTCACGGTCCTGCCGCCCGCGGCCGTGAGCGCCTCGAGCAGGCCGCGCAGCGCAGCCGGGGACCAGCGCGTCACCGCGTCGACACCGCCGTGGACCAGCTCGATCGTCGTCGCGAGCTGGAAGCACTGCTCGCCGGCTGGCAGATCCACCAGCGCCTCCGAGACGACCACAGCGTCTCCGCACACGACCACCTCGGCCAGCGGCCCGGGCGTCAACTCGAGCTTCGGCGCGTCGCGCCCCAGCAGCTCCGCCACCTTCGCCGCGCGCTCGACCACGTGCGGCGGCGCCGGCACGCGCGCCACGTCGTGCGCGACGAGCACCTCGGGCAGGGCGCTTCGGATCACCGCCAGCACCTGCGCCAGACGCGCGGGCTCACGGCGAACGCGGAGGAGAGCCCGATCCTCGTCGCTCACGGGGCGCTCGGGCCAGCGACGCACGTGGTCGCGCCAGAACTCGATGGCGCCCGCGTCGTCAGGGTCCGCCGCCTGCAAGCAGTTCAGCACCCGCGCCAGCTCGTACGCGCGGTCGAGCTGCCCGACCTTTTGGCTGAGGCGCCGCAGAACCCGAAGCTGCTCGACGTCGAAGGGGTCTTTTGCGACCAGCCAGCGGTACTGGGCCACCGCGGCCTCGAAGCCTTCGGGGCTGCGACGCAGTCGCTCGGCGTACAACCGCCGAAGCTCGGGGTCGCCGGGCGCCGCCGCGACCGCGTCGGCGAGCTCCTCGACCAGCGCGCCGTGCTCGCCACCCGCCTCGGCGCTCAAGTCGACCAGGCGCCGCCGCAGCCGCCCCGCGTCTTCGGGGCAGAGGTCGATGAGCTTGTAGAAGACCGCGCGCATTCGCGCCGGGCGCCGGGCCTGACCGCACAGCTCGCCGAGGGCCTCGAGCACGGCTACATCGTCCGGCGCGTGCTGGGCGGCGTTCTCGAGCTGCTCGAGTGCGGGCTCCACCCGGCCGCTGTCAGCGAGCAGCTGTGCGAGCCGCATCTGTAGCGACACGGCGCGCAGCGGAACGTCCGCCGCCTCGATCGCACGCCGCAAATAGACGGACTCGGCGCGCGTGTCCTCCTGCTGTTGCGCGAGTTCGGACACGCGCCGGAGCAGCTCGAAGTCTTCGCGGTCGTCCTGCAGCGCCGCCTCCAACGCCGCGCGCGCGCCGTCGAGGTCATCGAGTTTACCTGCATGGATGGTGGCCTGGCGGAACGCCACCGCGCGCCGCATGTCCGGATCACGCGACGCATCGCGCAGCCGGTCGTACGTCTCGATCGCGTCCGTCCACCGCTCGAGCGTGGCCTGCAGGTCGGCGAGCGACTGCAGCACCTCGACGCCCGGCGAGGCGTCGGCGGCGTGGGACAGCGCGACCACCGCGTCTTCGACCCGGTCCAGGCGGCGCGCGTAGAGGTGGCCCAGCTCGACCATGAGCTGGGGTTCCGGGCGCGTCCGGGTCAGACGCTCGATGGCATCCGCCAGATCGCTCCAGCGCCCGGTCCGCTCGCACACGCGCCGCACGGCCTCCAGCGCCTCCGGGCTCGCCGGGTTGCGCTCGAGCGCCGCGACGTAGTCATCGAGCGCCTCGCGGCCCGTGAGGTGCTCGGCCTCGCGGGAGCGACCGGCCTCGAGGAGGAGCTGGGCCGCCTGCTCGGGATCCTGCGTCGCGTGCCCCTCGAGCTCGGCGAGCCGCAGAGCCGCGTCCGCCCGGCCGAGGTCGGCGTAGATCTGCCGGAGCGCGCGCAACGCCACCGGCGAGTCCGGCTCGATCTCGATCGCCCCCTCGAAGCACGACGCAGCCTGCTCGAGCTCGCCGCGGCCGCGCAACAGCTCGCCGGCCTGAAGGAGCAGCACGCAGCGGTCGCGCGGGTCATCCGCCACCTGCAGCCGCCGTTCGAGCACGTCGGCGAGCATGTCCGCGTCGCCTTCGTCGTTGGCGTAGGCCTCGATCCAGGCGAGCGCCTCCGGACGGAGCGGGTCCAGGTCGAGCGCGGCCCGGTAGTCGTTGAGGGCGCCGTCCCGGTCGTCGAGCGCCAGCTCGCGCACCCGCGCTCGCTGGAGCAGCAGGTCGGCCTTCACCGAGGCCGGCTCAGCCGCGTCGACGAGAGCGCCGTACACGAGAACGAGCTCGGTGGCCTCGCCGGTCTGCAGGTACAGCCGCTCGAGGGCGAGCAGCGCCCCGACGTGATTGGGCCGGAGCGCACGCACCTGCTCGAACGCGTCCACGGCCTCGATGGGCGACTGCAGATTGTCGAGGTAGATGCGGGCGACCTCGAGCCACGCCGCGATGGCGTCTTCGGGGTCGTCCGCGGCCTCCGCGATCTGCCGCTGTGTCGTCGCGAGCGCGTGAAAGTCGCCGTTGAGCTCGTAGATCTCGAGCAGCGCGTTGAGCGCGTGGCGGAAATCGGGGTCGATGACGAGGGCGCGGCGCCACGCCTCGGCGGCCAGCTCCTGCTGCCCGAGGCGGTTGGCGTGCGTGCTGCCGAGCCGGAAGAGTTGGGCGGCGCGCTCGCGCGGATCGCGCAGATGGTCGACCTCCGCGGCCAGCAGCTCGGCCTCGCGTGCCGTGTCTCCGCGAGCCGCCGAGAGACGCTGGAGCGCTCGCAGCGAAGGCAGATGGTCGGCCTGAACCTCGAGCGCCGCCTCGAACGCCCGCGCCGCGCCGTCTCCGTCGCTCGAGAGGTCGCGCAGGATCTCGCCAATCTTGAACTGGAGCGTGACCGCGTCTGCGCCGCGGGCACCCAGCTCGAGCTCGCGCCGATACATCGCGACCAGCTCGTCCCAGCGACCGTGGCGCTGACAGAGCCGCCCCATCGCCTGCAACGCCGGAAGAAAGCGCGGGTCGAGGGCCAGCGCGCGGTCGAGGAAGGCGTGCGCCCGTTCGTATTGCCCGAGTTCGCGGTCGCAGACCTCGCCGCTGCGCACGAGCAACGTCAGCACCGTCGAATGCTCCGAGACGAGCTCCATCTCGAGCTCGTTCATCTCGACGTGGAGGTCCCAGCGGCCGGTGCGCGCCGCGAGCCGCGCGATGTTCCGCGTCGCGTCGAGGTGCTCGGGTACCAGGTCGAGCACCTTCCGCCAGGTCGTAATGGCACGGTCGGGCTCGTCCAGCTCGGTGGTCAGCGCTTCGGCGATCCGACGGAACAGGTCGATCTGCTCGGCGGCGCCCGGGAGGAGGTCGGCCTGGCGCTCCAGCAGCTCGACGTACTGGGCCCATTCGCCGAGCCGCGCGAGCATGCGCGCCAGGGCATTCGACGCGTATCTGAACTCCGGGTCGTGGCGCAGCGCCTCCCGATACGCGACCGCTGCTGCCCGCCAGTCCCGGCGTCGCAGCTCGTGGATCTCACCGATGCGGAAGAACTGGTTGGCCGAATGACGCGGCTCCTCGATCGCCTCGAGCTCGCCCTCGTGCATCGCGACGAGCCCGAGCCAATCGCCCGTCTGGGCCAGCAGGCGTCCGAGCAGCTCGAGGGCGGGCAGCCAGCGCGGCTCGATGGCCAGCAGCCGTTTCAGCGAATCGGCGGCGCCACTCAGGTCGGCGAGGCGCTCGATTTGCAGCTCTGAGAGCTGCCACAGACGGCGCACCCGCGAGACGGGGTCGTCGGTCGCCTCCACCAACGCAGCGAGGGAGTCCGCGGCCTCCCCCCACCGCTCCGCGCGAGAGTGGATGGCCACCAGCTGCTCGAGCGCGGTGGGCACCGCAGGGTCAGCCTCGACCGCCGCGTCGAGCAGCTCGGCAGCCAGCACGTCGTCGCCGACCTGCTCCTGGGCGACTCGAGCCAGGTGCGCGAGCTCTCGGGCGCGGCGGGCGGGCCGGTCGACCGCGGCTGCGACGCGGCGCCCTATCTCGACGTGCTCGCGCCAACGTCCGGCGGCTCGGTGCGCGCGGGAGAGCATGCCCAGGGCCTCGGCGTCTTCGGGGGCGGCGTCGAGCACGCGCTCGAGCAGCGCGCAGGCGGCGTCCTGGGCGTCGTCGGCGAGGGCGGCGGCTGCGGCGTGCAGACGCAGGCTGCGCGCGATGCCGGAGTCGGCGCAGGTGTCGGCTGCCCGCGCCGCCACCTGAGAGAACCCGTAGCGATCACCGTCGAGAGCGGTCGACACCGCGAGGCCGCGGGCCGCCACCGGGTCGCCGGGCACCAGCTCGAGCGCGGCGACGAAGGCCGCCCGCGCGGCGGCGGGTTGCGAGAACCGGGTCAGATAGAGCTCGCCCTTGTCGCGCAGCAGCCGCGCGCGCTTGCTCGGGTTGACGGTGACGCGGACCTCGGCGTCGAGCAGGCCGAGCACCATCCCCCACTTCCGCGCCCGTGTGAACACGCGACGCCCCGCCTGCAGCGTCGGTAGATGCGTCGGGTCGCAACGGAAGGCGCGTTGGTAGAAGACGACCGCGGCCTTGTCGTCGTGGAGGTCGCGCTCATAGATGCGGCCAACCTCGTGGCACAGCACCGCGCGCCGCCGCGGGTCGACGCTGGCGCTGATCTCGCGCTCGAATGTGTGAAGCGTCTCGGAGACCCGGTCCCAGGCGTCGCCTGACACGCCAGGGCCGGGCTCTGCAGGGATGATGCTCGGCTCGGCCGAACGCCGGCCGGCGAGGCCGGAGGCAAACCAGCCGCGGTCGACGTCGGGTGCGTCGCGGTCCTGCATCGGGCCCTCCCGACGCCGGGTTAGCACCCGCGCGTCAGGGGGTCAATGGATGGTCGGGGGTCTACCGTCGTATGGGTCGTGCAGGTCGGGCGGCGGGTCCAATGCGTGGGCGATCTCGATGTCTTCGGCGTCGCTCACCGCCTCGAGGGATCGAAGCTGGTCGAGGCGCGTGGTGCGCAACCGGCGATGGCGGCGCCACCCGGTGACCAGGAGGAAGGAGGCGAAGACCCACAACGAGGTGGAGCCGAACACCATCGGCACCCACCCCCACCAGACCTCGAGGCCGCCGCGCCAGTCACCCTCGATCAGGTCGAGCGAGCGCCCGTAGGTGGACTCCACCGCGTCCGAGAAGCCGAGGCGTTCGTCGCGCATGGCGGTGACGAGATCGCGGAACCCATCGGCGCCGTACTCGCTCTGGAGGTGACCGACGAAGTGGACCGCCTGCGCGTACGCGACGCCCGCCCGCGACCCCGAATCGGGGAACCCACGAGAAAGGTCGCGTAGCGGCAGCAACGCGCCGACCGTCGAAGCCTGCGTGAGCAGCCAGGTGCGCTCGAGGTCGAAGCCCTCCGATTGACGGATCGCGAGCCCCTCCGAGAACCATCGTGGGACCGGGACGTGACGCGAGATTTCGCCCAGCGCGACGTGGGATATCTCGTGTTGGAAGGTGACGTCGAGCTGCCGCGGCCCGACCGTCGCATGCAGGAAGATCTCGCGCGTTCGTGGGTAGGCCAGCCCGCGCGCCCACTCGGGCGGCCGGCGACCGTCGTGGCGCGCCGAGGCGACCTGCAACATCTCGGACTCGTCGTCGAGCAGCGTGACGCGCGTCCGGCCGCCGGACTTCACCCCGAGCTCACCGTAGATGCGCTCGTGGTGGGCCTCGACCCGGTCGACGAGGGCTTTGCCGAAGCCGTCCAGGCCGGGCGACCACTCGAAGTGATAATTCGCGGTCTCACGGGTGACGAACGACGGCTCGGCGGACGCCAGAAACGGCGCCAGGAGGCACGCGATCGCGAGCCACCATCTCACCCGAGCACCTCCTCCATCCGCCGCGTGAGCGACGCAACATCCAACGTACGGAAAGCGACCCGTTTGCTGCGACCCGAGTGTCCGGAGACGACCTCGATCGTCGAGGGGGCGACGCCGCAGATCCGGCCCAGGAACTTGAGAAGCGCCTTGTTGGCGGCGCCGTCGACCGGAGGCGCCTTGAGCGAGATTTTCACCGCGTCGCCGTACACGCCTGCGACCGCGTCGCGCTTTGCCCGAGGCTGAACCCGGATCCACAGCACGGCGCCGTCGCCGGTGGAGTCGATCCGGGGTGCGGTCACGCGTGAGCGCCTCGACGTGCGCGGCGCTCCTCCTCGAGCTCGCGGTCGAGCTCTTCCTGGGTCTCGAGCAGGCGCGTGTGGCTGTCGACGACGCCGCGCAGCTCACTCATCAGGCGCGCCTTCTGGCGCCGGAGCTCCTGGTAGGCCTCGGTGAGCTGGACCACGCGCTCCTGGGCGCTCGCCTGAATGCGCTCGGCCTGGAGCTCCGCCTCCGCGCGGATGAGATCCGCCTCCTTGCGCGCGCTCTCCTTGATGTCGTCCGTCATTCGACCCGCGGAGACGAGCGCCTCACGCAGCTGGGCCTCCTGTTTGCGGAACTCCTCGAGCTGGTTGTCGCGACGGCGCAGCTCCTCCTTGATGCCATTGTTCTCGCGGATGAGCTCCTCCATCTCGCGCGAGATGAGATCGAGGAAGTTGTGCACCTCCTGCGGGTCGCACCCGCGGAAGACACGCTGGAACTGCTGCTGGTCAACATCGAGGGGGGTGATCTTCACGGGTCCGCCAACTCCTCAGAGCGGTGCGCAGCGGCGAGGACAGCCTCGACCAGCGCTGCGCGGAAACCGGCGCGCTCGAGCGCGCGCAGGGCGTAAATTGTGGTGCCGCCAGGTGAGGCGACGGCGTCTTTGAGCTGAGCCGGGTGACGCCCGTCGGTGGCGGCGAGGAGGCCGGCTCCAGCGACAGTGTGGGCGGCGACCCGTAGCGCGGCCGCGCGCGGCAGCCCACGAGCGACCGCGGCGTCGGCGAGCGCCTCGATGGCGACGAAGATGTACGCGGGACCCGACCCGGCTAGCGCGGTCCCCACGTGGAAGTGGTCTTCATCGGTGAGCGGCTCGACGTGGCCGACCGCCCCGAAGAGCTGGGCGCCGACCGACGCACGCGGGCCCTCGAGGACGAAGGTCACGGCGTGCCCGACGCGCGCGGCGACGTTGGGCATTACGCGCACGACGGTGGCGGGATGAACCCGCGCTGCCACGCGCGCCAGAGGGACGCCGGCGAGGACGGAGACCACGACCTGGTCCTCGCGGAAGGCGAGCCCATCGGTGGCGCTGTCGAGGTGGTGCGGCTTCACGGCCAGCAGAACCACGTCGCTGACGTCGACCACTTCGGACGAGGTGCCCGCGGTGACGCCGAGCGTCTGCGCGAGGTCTTGCGCCGTGTAGGGGTCGGCCACCGTCACCTCGGCGGGCGAGACGACCTCTGCGGCCAGCCATCCGTCGAGCAGCGCGCGGCCTAGGGAGCCGCAACCGAGGAATCCGAGCTTCATTCGTTCCCTTTGATGCAGGAGCTACCCTATTAGCCGCGGCGAGGCCCGAAAAGGGCCGTGCCAACCCGGATCAATGTGGCGCCCGCCGCGACCGCCTGTTCGTAGTCGCCGGACATCCCCATCGACAGCTCGGGCAGCGGCCGGCTGGGGGTCGCGAGGTCGTCTCGGAGGGCGCGCAGAGCGTGGAAACGCGCCCGCGCAGCCATCGGGCCCTCATTTGGAGGCAACGTCATCAGGCCGACCGGGCGCACGCCACCGGTGTCCGAGATACCGTCGAGCAGGGCGGGCAACGCGTCGGGTGTCACGCCGCCCTTCGCGAGCTCGCCCGCGGCGTTGACCTGGATCAAGACGTCGATGACCCGCTGGTGCTTCGACGCGGCGCGCCCGACCGCCTGGGCGAGCGGCACCGAGTCCACCGAGTGCACCACATCGACCTGCTCGCCGAGGTACTTCGCCTTGTTCCGCTGGAGCCCGCCGACGAAGTGCCAGCGGGCGCCGGTCACCTCGGCCGCCTTCTCGCGCCACTCCTGCACGTAGCTCTCGCCGAGGTCGGTCACGTCCGCCGCCAACGCGGCGCGCAGCTGCTCGACGGGCTGTCGCTTGCTCACGCCGACCAGGGTCACTTCATCCGCGGCACGGCCCGCACCGTCGGCAGCGGCCGCGATACGCCCCCGGATGAGCGCGGCGCGCGCCGCGACGTCGGACTCGAACGAGATGACGCCGGTCGCCACCAGCGCCTCCAACACGTCCGCGAGCGGGAGACCCACGACCGTGTCGTACGCACCCTCCACCGCCTCCACGAACGCGCCGGCCTCGCCTTGGATGCCATAGGCACCCGCCTTGTCGAGCGGCGCACCGGTCGCGACATACGCCTCGACCTCGGCGTCGTCGAGCGCCCGGAAGCGCACCGTCGTGACCGAGTGTGCGACCTGGACCTCGCCCGGCGTCGAGAGCGCCCAGGCGGTGACGACCTGATGGGCGCGTCCAGCGAGCTGGCGCAGCATCGCGCACGCGTCTGCGCCATCCGCCGGCTTGCCGAGGATCGCGCCGTCGATCGTGACCACCGTGTCGCTCGCGAGCACCGCGTCGGGATCGCCGCTCAACCGCGCCGTGCGGCCCGCCGCGGCCTTCTCCTCCGCCATCCTGCGGGCAAACGCGATGGGCGCCTCCCCGGCGGCTGGGGACTCGTCGATCTCCGCCGTTCGGACGACGAGGGGCACCCCTGCACCCACCATGAATGCGCGGCGCCGCGGCGACGCCGAGGCCAGCACGAGCTGCGGCGCGATCATCTTCGACTTCCCCTCATCTTCCCTGTTGACAGTCTGTTCGCCCGTTCAGTAGGTTCATGTCGCACATGAAACTACGTTCAGTAGGAGGTGTCCGTTGAAGGGTCTCACAGCGCGGCAGCAGGAAATCCTCGACTTCATCTCCTCGTCGATCACGAGCCGCGGCTACCCGCCGACGATTCGCGAGATCGGCAAGCACATGGGCATCAAGTCCACCAACGGGGTCAACGACCACCTCAAGGCCCTCGAGCGCAAGGGTCATCTGCGCCGCGACGACCTGAAGAGTCGCGCGATGCGCCCGATCCACCTCGACAGCGACACCGTCACCGTGCCCGTCCTCGGTCGGGTCGCGGCCGGCGAGCCGATTCTCGCGGTCGAGCAGGCCGAGGACTCGGTCAAGATCGATCGCTTCCTGCTGGGCGGCCACAAGGAGGTCTTCGCGCTTCGAATCGTCGGCGAGTCAATGATCGACGACGGCATCCGCGACGGCGACTACGTCTTCGTGAAGAAGACGCCCACGGCGCGGGCAGGCGAGGTCGTCATCGCGATGATCGAGGACGAGGCCACGTGCAAGCGTTTCTACCCCGAGGGCGATCGGGTGCGCTTCCAGCCCGCCAACGACGCGATGCAGCCGATCTACGTCCACCGCGACGCCTTCCGCGAGACGATGATCATCGGTCGGGTCGTCGGCGTCTACCGCCAGTACTAGAATCCTCCGGGACTCTCCCCACGGGACTGCCAGCACTCCACCCTCTCGAGTGCTGATTCCAGCCGAATTTCCCTTTTAGTCAGCTGAATTAGCCGTTTCGGCGAAAAGTCGCGACTGGTCGCTTGACACTCGATTTCCAGTGATTAGAGTCGTCGCCTTCGACCCACAGGTCGGAGTCGAACGATTTACACCACCCACACCCGAATATGGGGAACGCAATGAAGATCAGGCCCTTGTACGACCGGATCATCGTCAAGCGCGTCGACGCCGAGGAGACCACCAAGGGTGGCCTCATCATTCCCGACACCGCGAAAGAGAAGCCCATCGAGGGCAAGATCATCGCGGTCGGCAACGGAAAGGTGCTCGACGACGGCAGCGTACGGAAGCTGGAGGTCCAGGAGGGTGATCGCATCCTCTTCGGCAAGTACAGCGGCACTGAGATCAAGATTGAGGGCGAAGAGCACCTCATCCTGCGGGAGGACGAAGTCCTCGCCGTGGTCGAGCGCTAAGGAGATTTGAATGAGCGCCAAGGACATCGTCTTCAGCGAGACTGCTCGCTCGGCCGTGCTGCGGGGCGTCAACGCCCTCGCTGACGCGGTCAAGGTCACCCTCGGCCCCAAGGGTCGCAACGTGGTCATCAACAAGAGCTTCGGCTCGCCCCTCGTCACCAAGGACGGCGTGACCGTCGCCAAGGAGATCGAGCTCGAGAACAAGCTCGAGAACATGGGCGCGCAGATGGTCAAGGAGGTCGCCTCCAAGACCAGCGACGTCGCCGGTGACGGCACCACGACGGCCACCGTGCTGGCCCAGGCCATCTACCGCGAGGGCGTCAAGCTCGTCAGCGCGGGCGTCAACCCGATGGACATCAAGCGCGGCATCGACAAGGCCGTCCAGACCATCGGCGGCGAGCTCGACAAGATCTCCAAGCCCACCTCCAGCCACAGCGACGTGGCCCAGATCGGCACCATCTCCGCCAATGGCGACGAGACCATCGGCGACATCATCGCCGAGGCGATGGAGAAGGTCGGTCAAGACGGTGTCATCACCGTCGAGGAGGCCAAGGGCCTCGACACGACCCTCGAGACGGTCGACGGCATGCAGTTCGACCGCGGCTACCTCAGCCCGTACTTCGTCACCGACCCCGAGCGGATGGTGGCGGAGATCGAGGATCCGCTGGTCCTGATCCACGAGAAGAAGATCAGCAACATGAAGGACCTGCTGCCCCTCCTCGAGAAGGTGGCGCAGTCGGGTCGTCCGCTGATCATCGTGGCCGAGGATGTCGACGGCGAGGCCCTCGCCACGCTCGTCGTCAACAAGCTGCGCGGGACCCTCAAGGTCGCGGCCGTCAAGGCCCCGGGCTTCGGCGACCGCCGCAAGGCCATGCTCCAGGACATCGCCATCCTCACGGGCGGCGAAGTCATCAGCGAGGATCTCGGCTTCAAGCTCGAGAACGCCACGTTGAACAACCTGGGCAAGGCGAAGAAGATCGTCATCGACAAGGACAACACGACCATCGTCGACGGCGCGGGTGACAAGGAGGCCATCACCGGCCGCGTCGCCCAGATCCGCCAGCAGATCGAGAACACCTCCAGCGACTACGACCGCGAGAAGCTCCAGGAGCGCCTCGCGAAGCTGGTTGGCGGCGTCGCCGTCATCAAGGTCGGTGCTGCCACCGAGACCGAGATGAAGGAGAAGAAGGCGCGCGTCGAGGACGCCCTGCACGCCACGCGCGCAGCGGTCGAGGAAGGCATCGTCCCCGGCGGCGGCGTCACCCTCATCCGGGCGGCCAAGGCCCTCGAGGCCCTCGAGCTCAGCCCGGACCAGCAGTTCGGCGTCAACATCATCAAGCGCGCGGTCGAGGAGCCCCTCCGACAGATCGCTCGCAACGCGGGTGTTGACGGCTCGATCGTCATCCAGAAGGTCAAGGACAACGACGGCGCGTTCGGCTTCAACGCCGCGACCGAGGAGTACGGCAACCTGATCGAGGCCGGCATCATCGACCCCACCAAGGTCGTGCGCCACGCCCTGCAGAACGCCGCGAGCGTCGCTTCGCTGATGATCACCACCGAGGCCCTCGTGGCCGACAAGCCCGAGAAGAAGGACGCCAGCGCTGGCGGTCCTCCGGGCGGCGGTGGCATGCCCGACTACGACTTCTAGTTGTAGCTCCGGAGGGTGAACGCCGTTTGACGGCGTCTCGCTTGCCCCAGGACGGTGAGCCGGGGTTGCGAATGCTCGACGATGCCGTTGGCATCGCCTGCGCTTCGCGCCCCCGGCTCACCGCCCAGGGTCGGCGCGATCCACCATCAACCGTCGTCCACCCTCCTCCGCCTTACGGCGGAACTCGGACATGGCTCGACTTCGGTCGAGCCCGTTTCATTTCGAACGGGCTCGGTGGCGCTGTCAGTCCTGGGGGCGTTCGCCGGCGCGCTCGTCGTCGAAGAGCGTGGCGAACGGGTCTGCGTCGGCGTGGAGCGGGCTGTCGGCGAGATGCTCGAGCAGCAGGTTGATCCAGAGGAGCAGATCCTCGTCGGAGCGGGGACGGGTGCGGATGGCCGCGCCGTCCGGGCGACGGGAGACCACGCGACCGTCCAGCTCGATGGTGGCGTCCCCCGGCAGCTGAACGCGGACGGTGACCGGCTCGCCTTCGGTGTGGTCGGACGCGGGCGTGACCCAGAGCCCATACAGAGAGATGTCGCGGGTCGTGGACTCGTGGGCGCCGACCTTCGCGGGCAACGCGACCGGGACGCGGGGGTGGCGACGCAGGTTTCCGGGCTCGGCGAGGACGTCGCGGATGTGATGGACCGCCACGGAGTCGTCGAGCGCCGGATTGAGGCGCAGGATGCCGTCGGGCAGCGCCCGGTCGGGCTCGGCCAGCGCGATGGTCGGGATGAGCGCCGCGTCGCGGGTGTCGAGCGCTGAGCGACCCTCGGCGTCTTCGGCGTCGACGAGCAGGAGCCCGCGGGCGTCGTAGAGCTGGAGGATCACCTGGGTCATGTCGTCGGTGGCGCCGTGCCGTGCCGGGATGCCGGCGTCGGTCAGAGCACGCTCCAGGCGGCTGAGTCGCGGCGTTTGCGGGCCGACGAACCACACCTCTGCGGGCATCAACTCTACTCCGTCCCTCGTGCCGCGATGGCCGCGTTCGGGGTGTCGGACCAGGACAACGCTGCCACGCCGCCGCGGCTGATGGTGGAGACGACTTCGCGGTGCCGGAACTCGACCCGGGTCGGGATGAGGGCGGGATCGATCGCCGTGCCCTCCCGGGTGAGCAGGTCTTCATAGCCGCGGTCGTCGACCCCGATCAGGCGTCCATCGTCGTAGATCGCCGTGCGAATGAGCGCGTAGGTCGGCGCGAGGTCGGTGGTCTGGACATGGACCTGGCCGTCCGGCGTGTCCACCTCCTCCTCGTAGCCCACCACCTCGTGCGTCGGAGGATCACCCAGCGGGTCGCCGGGCTCGCGCGCGGGCTCGAACGGCTTCGTCTGTGGCGGAGGCCACTGTCCGAGGCCTGCCGCGTCGGGCATCGGCTCTGGGGTCGGCTGCAGCGGGAGGCCCACCTGGGACGCCAGCTCGACGTCGCCCCAGGCGTCGAAGTCGTCGTACGCAGCCGCGGCGCCGCCCGTCTCCTGGGCCATCGCGGCCAGCACCGTGTTGGACATCCCAGGCACGGGCGAGGCAGCCCACGCCGGAAGCGACTGAGGCGGAGCGGAAGCCGCCGCGGCCGGAACCGAGCGGGCTCGCTCGACCGAGGGCGGCGTCGGCTCGACCATCAACGCCCCGTGCTGCTCGAGCGACTCGAGCGCCCCTTCGATGTCGGCCTCGGCGAACTCGACCGAGTCAGGGGCGAACGCCCCCGTGAGCACGTCGGGTTCGACGGACTCCAGGGCCTCGATGGGCTCTATGGCCTCGATGGGCTCTATGGCCTCGATGGGCTCTATGGCCTCGA
>PVBE011649629.1_pt1 | contig 26760 bp, 25 predicted proteins | sample 1631181 | NCBI WGS metagenome assembly PVBE01 (sample SAMN08397723, study PRJNA350692) | Marine metagenome, whole genome shotgun sequencing project. | isolation source: water | place: Pacific Ocean | collected 2012-04
ATGAGGTGATGCGGCAATGCCGCTCAAAACGTAAACGAGGCCATCCTGTGCGAAGCCTGACGATCACAACCAAACCAAAAGGAGTTCCACCTTGACAACGAGACTCCCATATGAGGGTTGGGGAGGGGGTGTTTATTCTGATGTTTAGACGGCCGCCCGATTCCTTCACAGGCTCGAAAGCGGGAACCCAGGTTTGGTTGGGTTTTTCAAGGTTGCAGCCGCAGAACGACAGCAATAAATGATACAAAACCTGGGTTCCCGTTTTCACGGGAATGACAAAAAATGGCCATCGCCGCGAGCGAAAAGAATCTAAACCGGATTGAGGGCGGCCAGGGGCGGCGTCTCGGCCCCTTCGACTTCGACCGTGTTGCCCTTGATGCGCACCCGGCCTTCGGCGATCCACTTCACCGCCTTGGGGTAGCACTGGTGTTCGGTGGCCAGCACCCGGGCGGCCAGGGCGTCGGCGTCGTCGCCCGGGCGCAGCGGCACCAGCGACTGCATGATGATGGGGCCGGCGTCCACTTCGGGCCGCACGAAATGCACCGTGCAGCCGGAAAAGCGGGCGCCCGAAGCGATCACCTGCTGGTGCACGTGGATGCCGGGAAAGGCCGGCAGCAGCGAAGGGTGGATGTTGATCACGCGGTCGGGCCAGCGGCCCAGGAAATCGGCTGTCAACAGGCGCATGAAGCCGGCCAGGCAGACCAGCTCGACGCCGGCGCCACGCAGGCTGGCATCGACCTCCGCTTCGAAGTCCTGGCGCTCGGCGAAGTCGCGGTGATCGAAAGCCGCCGTTGCCAGGCCGGCGCTCTGCGCCCGTTCGAGGCCGGCGGCCTGGGGCTGGTTGGAGACCACCAGGGCGATCTCGGCCGGATAATCGTCCTGGGCGCAAGCCGCCATCAGGGCCTGCAGGTTCGAGCCTCGCCCGGAAATCAAGACACCCAGTTTCACGCTTGCCTCACGTCCAGCTCAGGTTGCCGATTGCCACGCCCTCGGTCTCGACGATGTGGCCTACGGGCAGAGCGCCGCCCAACAATTCGGCCGCCGTCTCGGCCTCGGTGTCAGCGACGATGGCCAGCATGCCGAGGCCGCAGTTGAAGGTGCGCAGCATTTCGTCATCCGGCACGCCCTCGGCCGCCAGCCAGGCGAACACTGGCGGCATCGGCCAGCGGCCGGCGTCAAGCTCGGCGCCCAGGCCGGGCGGCAGAACCCGCGGCAGGTTCTCCAAAAGACCGCCGCCGGTGATGTGGGCAAAGCCCTTGGCCAGGCCGGCCCGGGCCAGGGCCAGGCAGTCGCGTACATAGATCCGGGTGGCTGTCAGCAGGGTCGTGCCGAGGTCGCCCTCGGCGGCAAAGGGGGCCGGCGCCGCCAAATCCAGGCCCTCCTCGTCAACGATCTTGCGTACTAGCGAAAAACCGTTGGAATGGAGGCCCGAGGCCGGCAGTCCGAGCACCACGTCGCCGGCCTGGATGGTGCCGCCGGTGATCTCGCGGCCGCGCTCCACGGCGCCCACGGCGAAGCCGGCGAGGTCGTAATCACCCGGCCGGTAAAGCCCCGGCAACTCGGCCGTTTCGCCGCCGATGAGGGCACATCCGGCTTCCCGGCAGCCGCTTGCGATGCCTGCCACCAGTTCCGCCGCGGCCTCGACATCGAGTTTGCCCGTGGCGAAATAATCGAGGAAAAACAAGGGCTCGGCACCCTGCACCACGAGGTCGTTGACGCACATCGCGACGAGATCGATGCCGACGTTGGCGTGCTGGCCGGCGGCCTTGGCCAGCAACAGCTTGGTGCCGACACCATCGCTCGCCGCCACCAACAGGGGATCCTCGTAACCTGCCGCCCGGGCGTCGAAAAAGCCGCCGAAGCCGCCCAGTTCGGCATCCGCTCCGGGTCGGGCCGTACTGCGGGCCAGACCCGAGATGCGCTCGATCAAGGCGTTGCCGGCCGCAATGTCGACGCCGGCGTCGCGGTAACGCCGACCGCCGGCTTGTGGGTCTTTGTTGATGGTGTCCCCGCTGCTAAGATAAACTACCGCCGCTGCGCTGAAGATACTTCATCTCGGAATGTTTGCAATGCTGCTGCGTGGGCATATCAAAACCGGCGCGATAGTCGGCTGCCTGTTGCTCGTGGCCGGCTGGCTGGCGCTTCTGCCGGGCCCTGCCGGGGCTCAGGCAAGCGATGTCTTTACCGTCGCCGGGGTGGCTGTCGACGCCACCGCCGAAACCGCCACGTCGGCCCGCGCAGAGGCTCTGATGTCGGGGCAACGCGACGCCTTTTACCGTTTGCTGCGCCGCCTGACGCCGCAGTCCAGCTACCGCCGCCATCCCCTGCTCGACGACGATACCGTGACGGCGCTGATCGACAGTTTCGAGATCGCCGATGAGAAACGCAGCTCGACGCGCTATCTGGCCAGCCTCACCATCCGCTTCAAACCCGACGAGGTGCGTGCGCTGCTGCGCCAGCAGGAGCTGCCGTTTTCCGAAACCGCGAGCAAGCCGGTTTTGATTCTGCCGGTCTATGAGGCGGCCGGGGCGCGCAATCTGTGGGACGACCCCAATCCCTGGCGCGTGGCCTGGGGGGGACTGGAGGAGCGCGATGGTTTCGTGCCGCTGGTGATACCCGACGGCGATCTCACCGATGTCGGCACCATCGGCGCGCCGCAGGCTCTGGCCGGCAACGCCGAACGCCTGCAGGCCATAGCCAAGCGCTATGGCGTGGCCGATGTGCTGGTGGTACACGCCGTGCTCAGTCGTGATCTCGCCGCCGGCGTGCCGGAACTCGTGGTAACGCTGCGGCGCAGCGGACCCGGCGGCGAGGCGACCGTGGTGGAAAGCTTCCGCGGCAACCGCGGCGAAGGCGTTCACGACCTGTTGGGCCATGCCGCGGCGGCCATTGCGCTGCGCCTGGAGGAAGACTGGAAACTGGCAACGCGTCTGCAATTCGAGAGCCAGGGCCGACTTGCCGCCAGCGTGCCGCTCGGCGGCTTGGCCGACTGGATCGTGGTGCGCGACCGGCTCGGCAGCATGGCCGAAATTTGCAAGCTCGAACTGGCCGAGATCTCGAGCGAGCAGGCCCAAGTGGTGCTGCATTACCTGGGCAGCCCCCAGCGCCTGGCCGTGGCCCTGGCCCAGCGCGACCTCTCGTTGAGCGACAAGAACGGCTATTGGGTGGTGCGCCGGCGCGACGCCCGGCGACCGGCGGCCCAATGAGCCCGCCCAACGTCATTTCGCTGGGCCGTCTACTGTCGGTGCCGCTGACGGTGTGGGTGATCCTGCAGGGTTACTTCGTTGTGGCCTTCGCCGTGTTCGTGGCGGCCGGCATCTCGGACGCCGTCGACGGCTTGCTGGCCAAGCGCTTCGGCATGGAGACCGAGCTTGGCCGCTACCTCGACCCGCTGGCCGACAAGGCGCTGCTGGTGGCTGTCTTCGTGACGCTGGGGCAGATGGGATATTTGCCCATCTGGCTGGTCATCCTGGTAGTCTCACGCGATGTCCTCATCGTCGGTGGCGTGATCTTGACCAATACCTTTTTCGAAGGCTGCCGGCCGCGGCCGGTGTTGATCAGCAAGATCACCACGGCGGCTCAGATCGTACTGGCCGCCGTGGTGCTGGGTGGCATCGCCTTCAGGCTCGGCGTCGCCCCGCTGACGAACGTGCTGGTCTATGCGGTGGGCGCCACGACGGCGGTGTCGGGAGCGCTTTATCTGGTGCAGTGGGGACGGCGGATCTCACGCCTCGAGGAGCGGGCATGACGGTGCAGCGCCAGGTCTGGTTCTGGCTCGCCACCGTGCTCGTGCTGCTGACGCTGCTGATCCTGGTGCGCTCCATATTGCTGCCTTTCGTGGCCGGCATGGCGGCGGCCTACTTCCTCGACCCGGCGGCCGACAGGCTCGAGAGGTGGGGGCTGCCGCGGACCCTGGCCACGGCGTTGATCACGCTGGTCTTCTTTCTCTTTATCATCGTGCTGTTCGTTTTGCTGTTCCCCGTGCTGCAGGATCAGGTGCTGGGCTTCGTGGGCCGCCTGCCGGCCTATATCGACCGGGCTCGCGAGCTGCTCATCCCTCTGGTCGACCGCCTTTTGATCCGCTTCGAGCTGGGCACCATGGGCGACGTGCGCGAGATGGCGTTGGGCTTCGCCGAGAACGTGGTGGGCGGCCTGGGCGGTGCCTTGCGGGGGCTGTGGAGCCGGGGCCTGGCCATCTTCAACGTGCTGGGATTGATCTTCATCACCCCCATCGTGACCTTTTATCTGTTGCGCGACTGGGACCACATCCTCGCCCGCATCGATGCTATCTGGCCCCGCCACCACGCCGAAACGGTGCGCCGCCAGCTTGACCTCATCGACCAGGCCATGGCCGGCTTCGTGCGCGGCCAGGCCACCGTGGCGGCGACGCTGGGCACCATCTACGGCATCGGCTGGTCGCTGGCCGGACTGGAGTTCGGCCTGGTCATCGGTCTGGGCACCGGGCTCTTGGCTTTCGTGCCCTATGTCGGAGCGGCGGTCGGCTTTCTTACCGCGCTGGCGGTGGGCCTTCTGCAATTCGGCTTCGAGCAGCCCTTGCCGCTGGGCATCATCATCGGCGTCTTCATTGCCGGCCAAACCCTGGACGCCAGTTTTCTCACGCCCAAGCTGGTCGGCGGCCGGGTCGGGCTGCATCCGGTGTGGGTGATTTTCGCACTGCTGGCCGGCGGCACGCTGTTTGGTTTCGTCGGCGTGCTGATCGCCGTGCCGTCGGCGGCGGCGATCGGCGTCATGGTGCGCTTCGGCAGCGAGCAATATCGCGCCAGCACGCTTTATTCGCACTCACAGGGCGGCAGCGACCCGGACGTCCAGGCATGACGGCGCAACTGGCTTTCGACCTGGCCCAGCGACCGGCGCTGGGGGCCGAGGATTTTTTACTCGCCGCCAGCAACGCCGAGGCCGTGTCCTGGCTCGATCGCTGGCCCGACTGGCCGGGCCGGGCGCTGGCGCTCCATGGCCCGCCGGGTTCGGGCAAGAGCCACCTCGTCCACGTCTGGCAGGCCGCTACCGGCGCTAAGTTGCTGACCCCGGAGGCCTTGGCGGCGGCAAACGGCGGGCTGGCGTTGGCGGCGGTGCCGGCTCTGGCGTTGGACGACGCCGACCGGGCGGGGCCGGAGGAGGCGCTCTTGCACCTTTACAACAACATCGTCGAGGCCGGCGGCAGCCTGCTGCTGACCGGCCGCACCCCACCGGCACGCTGGCCGCTGGCGCTCGCCGATCTGCGCTCGCGCCTGCGCGCGCTGCCCGCGGTGGCAGTACTGCCGCCCGACGACGCCCTGCTGGCGGCGCTGCTGGTCAAGCTTTTCGCCGACCGTCAGTTGCGCGTCGCCACGGACCTCGTCCACTATCTGGTCGGCCGTCTCGAACGGTCGCCCGATGCCGCCCGCCGGGCCGTGGCGGCGCTGGATGCGGGGGCCCTGGCCAAGGGCCGCGAAATTACCGTGCCGCTGGCCCGCGAAGTGTTGTTTTCCTGAGTTTGCGCAGAAAGACAAAGAAATCATGGATCTGGGAATCGCCGGTCGCAAGGCCATCGTATGTGCCGCCAGCAAGGGTCTGGGCAAGGGCTGCGCGCTGTCGCTGGCGCGTGAGGGCGTCGAGCTCACCATCTCGGCCCGCACGGTGGAGACGCTGGAAGCCACGGCCGAGGAAATCCGCGCCGCCACCGGGGCTTTGGTGCATACCGCAGCCGGTGACATCTCGACGCCCGAGGGCCGCGCCGCGGTGCTCGACAAATGCCCCCAGCCCGACATCCTGGTCAACAACAACGGCGGCCCGCCGCCCGGCGATTTCCGCGACTGGAGCCGAGAGGACTGGATCAAGGCGCTGGACGCCAACATGCTGGCCGCCATCGAGCTCATCAAGGCCACCGTCGACGGCATGATCGAGCGGCGCTGGGGCCGCATCGTCAACGTCACCTCGGGCGCCGTGCGCTCGCCGATCCCCATCCTCGGGCTCTCCAACGGCGCCCGCGCCGGCCTGACCGGCTTTTGTGCCGGGCTGGCGCGCCACACGGCGGCCCACAACGTCACCGTCAACAACATCCTGCCCGGACCCTTCGACACCGACCGGCTGCGCGGCAACCTGGCCAAGATGGCGGAGCGCGCAGGCCAAACGGCGGACCAGCTCTACGAGCAGCGCTGCCAGCAGAATCCCAGCAAACGCGTCGGCACGGCCGAGGAATTCGGCGAGGCCTGCGCTTTTCTCTGCTCCGACCAGGCCGGCTTCATCGTCGGCCAGAATCTCATGCTCGACGGCGGTGAATTCAACTCGACCATGTGATGGCGAAAACCAGGAAGGGGGCGAAATGAAGCCTTTGAAAACGCTCGCGGCGACTCTTTTGATTTGCCTGCTGGGACTGTCCGCCCGTGCCGCGGAGCCTGCCGCGGCGCTGGGCCTGTGGACCACCGAAGGCGGCAAATCGCGGGTCGAGATCTTCGATTGCAGTGGCAAGCTTTGCGGCAAGATCGTCTGGCTCAAGGAGCTGCTGGACAATCAGGGCAAGGAAAAGGTCGACCGCGAGAACCCGGACGAGGCGCTGAAGGGCCGCAAGATCCTGGGCCTGGCGCTGCTCAGCGATTTCGTCGCCGAGGGTCAGAGCGGCCGCCAGTGGACCGACGGACGCATCTACAATCCCGAGGACGGCCAGACCTACAAGTGCAACATGGAGCTGCAGGACGACGGCAAGCTCAAGGTGCGGGGCTACGTCGGCCTGCCGCTGTTCGGCAAAACCCAAATCTGGACGCCGGCGAAATAGTCTCTATTCCGTGAGTTCTTTGGGCCTGATGAAGTTGCAGAGCTTCGTCCGGCCCGGCTGCAGGTCTTCCCAGCCGGGGCTCGCGAGTTCGAATTCGGCCAGGCCGCAGGTGGGGAATTTGGCCAGTTTGGCCGGTGGCGGCGAGCCGTTGGCCAGGGCCAGGGCCAGGCTGGCCAGGCCGGGATTGTGGGCGATCACCATGACCGAGCCGACGGCATCGTCGCAGCGGCCGATTTCCGCCAGGATCTCGTCCGGGCTGGCCAGGTAGAGCCCTTGGCGATGCTCGACCGGCGGCGCCGTGGCCAGCTCGACCGCCACGCCTTCCCAGGTCTCGCGCGCCCGCACCGCCGTCGAGCAGAGCACCAGCTCAGGCAGCAAATCACGCCGTCGCAGGTAGCTGCCGATCAAGCCGGTGGCCTGGCGGCCGCGTTGGTTCAAGGGCCGTTCGCGATCATTGCCCCACAGGCCGCCATGGTCAGACTTGGCGTGGCGCAACAGGTAAAGCCGCTTCATCGCCCCACCATGCCACGGCCTTGGAGGGGCCGCCAAGCTTGACTTTCGGGGCCGGCGGCAGTATCCCACATATGGCGGTAACTGATTGGAACAACAGGAGAAATTTGAGTGGCCAAGGCGACTTCTCCGGCCCCGCCGGAGCCCGGATTCGAGGTTCCTGCCGATTTCGCCGACTCCAAGGCGCGCTTCATCAATCGCGAACTATCCTGGCTCGCCTTTAACGAACGCGTGCTCGAGGAGGCCGACAACCAGGGCTACCCGCTGCTTGAACGCATCAGTTTTCTCTCCATCTCGGCCGTCAACCTGGATGAATTCTACACCGTGCGGGTGGCCGGTATCCGCGGCCAGATCGCCGCCGGGGTACGCCAACTGAGTCATGACGGTTTGACCCCGGCGCGCCAGCTCGAGGCCATAAACCGGCGCGCCGCGGGGTTGCTGGCCAGCCAACAGGTGGCCTGGGAGCGCCTCAGGAGCGAGTTGGCGGCGGCCGGCATCGGCGTCCTCGCGCCTGCCGATCTGAGCTCCGAAGACGGCGCCTGGATCGAGGAGATCTTCCTCGAACGCATCTTTCCTCTGCTGACGCCGATTGCCGTCGACCCGGCCCACCCCTTTCCCTTCATCCCCAACATGGGTTTTGCCCTGGTGCTGGAGCTCTGCCGCCAGAGTGACGGCCGCACCATGCTGGCGCTGCTGCCGCTGCCCCCTCAGGTCGACCGCTTCATTCGCCTGCCGGGCGAGGAGATCCGTTTTCTCCTGCTGGAAAACCTGGTCGAGCTGTTCCTCGACCGGCTGTTTCCCGGCTACCAGGTCAGCGGCAAGGGGCTGCTCAGAATTCTGCGTGACAGCGATATCCAGCTCGAGGAGGAAGCCGAGGACCTGGTGCGCTTTTTCGAATCGGCCATCAAGCGCCGCCGCCGCGGCACCGTCATCCGCCTCAAGGTCGATGCCGCCATGCCAGCCAAACTCAGGCTTTTCGTGGCCGAGGAACTGGGCGTGCCGGAAGACGAGGTCACCGTGGTCGATGGCATCCTCGGTCTGGCCGACACCGCCCAATTGCTCATCGACGACCGGCCCGATCTAAAATTTCCCTCCCACAGCGCGCGCTACCCTGAGCGCATCCGCGACTTCGGCGGCGACTGCTTTGCCGCCATCCGCGAGAAAGACATCATCGTCCACCACCCCTATGAAAGCTTCGACGTGGTGTTGCACTTCATCCGCCAGGCTACGGCGGACCCCCAGGTCGTCGCCATCAAGCAGACGCTCTACCGCACCAGCGACGATTCGCCGGTGGTCAAGGCGCTGATCGCGGCCGCCGAATCGGGCAAGAGCGTGACCGCCCTGATCGAGCTCAAGGCGCGCTTCGACGAGGAAGCCAACATCAAGTTGGCCCGCGACCTGGAGCGCGTGGGCGTGCAAGTGGTCTACGGCTTCGTCGATCTCAAGACCCACGCCAAACTGTCGCTGGTGGTGCGCCGCGAACAAAACCGATTGCGCTCCTACGTCCACGTCGGCACCGGCAACTACCACCCGGTGACGGCCAAGACCTACACCGATCTCTCGTTCTTCACCAGCGACCCGGCCATCGCCCGCGATGCCGTACACATCTTCAATTACATGACCGGCTATGCCCCTCCGGCCCACCTGGAGAAGCTGGTGATATCGCCCGAGAGCCTGCGCGAGACGCTGCTCGGGCTGATCGAGGCCGAGCTGGCGCACGCCCAGGCCGGCCGTCCGGCGGCCATCTGGGCCAAGCTCAACTCGCTGGTCGACGGCGAGGTCATCGACGCCCTCTACCGGGCCAGCCAGGCCGGCGTCAGCATCGACCTGGTGGTGCGCGGCATCTGCTGCCTGCGGCCCGGCGTCCCCGGCTTTTCCGAAAACATCCGGGTGCGTTCGATCATCGGCCGCTTTCTCGAGCATTCGCGCATCTGCTGCTTCGGCAACGGCCACGGCCTGCCTTCGGCCCAGGCCCGGGTGCTGATCTCGTCAGCCGACTGGATGCCGCGCAATTTCGACGGCCGCCTGGAGATCCTGGCGCTGCTGGAGAACCCCACGGTGCAGCAGCAGGTGCTGGAACAGGTCATGATCGCCAATCTCAAGGACGAGACCAACACCTGGACCTTGGGCCCCGACGGCGTCTACAGCCGCTGCGCGGCCGGGGAGGGGGCTTTTTCCGCCCATTCCTACTTCATGACCAACCCCAGCCTGTCGGGCCGCGGCACGGCACTGAGTGAAGAGCAGCCGAGCCCGCGCCTGGTTCTCGATAACCTCTGACGTGACACTGGCGGCCAAGACCGACGTGGCGGCGGACGGGCAGCGGGCGGCGGTCATCGACATCGGCTCCAACTCGGTGCGCCTGGTGGTCTTCGAAGCTGCCACCCGGGCGCCGCTGCCGGTCTTCAACGAGCGCGTGCTCTGCGGCCTGGGGCGCAATCTGGCCGCCGGCGGCGAGCTGGCGCCCGAGGCCGCGGCCCAGGCCCACATTGCCATTGGCCGCTTCGCCACGCTCTGTCGCCGCATGGCCATCGAGGCGCCCATCGTGGTGGCCACCGCGGCGGTACGCGAGGCCGCCGACGGCGAGGCCTTCGTGGCCGAGGTGGCCGAGCGAACCGGCCTCGAGGTCAGGGTGCTGTCGGGCCGCCAGGAAGCCGAGGCCGCGGCGGCCGGGGTCAGGGCCGCCTTTCCCGGCGCGACCGGCGTGATGGGTGATCTTGGCGGCGGCAGTTTGGAATTGGTGGACCTCAACGCTGAGGGCGGCGGCGAGGGCATCACCCTGCCGTTGGGGCCGCTGAGAATGACCGCTGGCTCGGCCCAAACCATAGACGCGGCGCTGGCCCAGGCGCCCTGGCTGGCCGGCCGGGGCGGCGATTTCCATGCCGTCGGCGGCACCTGGCGGGCGCTGGCCCGTATCCACATGGCCCAGACCCGCTATGCGCTGCGCGTGGCGCACCATTACGCCGTGCTTCGGGCCGAGGCCGAGAGCTTCAGTGCCATGATGGCTGGTCTCGGCCCTGATTCGCTGGCCGGCATCCCCAGCATCAACCGGGCCCGCCTGGCGGCGCTGCCGGCGGCGGCACTGGTGCTCAATCGGTTGCTGCTGCGGCTGGCGCCCGGGAAGGTGCTGTTCTCGGCCTGGGGCCTGCGCGAGGGGCTGCTGCATCAGCAGCTCGCGCCCGAGCACCAGGGCCGCGACCCGCTGATCGCGGGCTGCCGCGCCTTCAGCCGCGGGACCAGCCGCCAGGCCACGCTGGGCGGTGCTTTCGGAGATGAACTGGCGGCCTGGATGGAGCCGCTCTTCGCAGGCGAGAGCGTTGCCGAGAAGCGGCTCCGCCTGGCCGCCTGCCTGCTCAGCGACATCGCCTGGCGGAGCCATCCCGACTACCGCGCCGGACGCGCCGTCGAGGGCACTCTGTATGCCCCCTTCACCGGCCTCGACCACGCCGGCCGGGGCTTCCTGGCCCTGGCCGTCAACGCCCGATATGGTGGCGCCGGCGACCGCATCGCCGGCACCGCCCGGGCCCTGGTCGACGATGACGAGGCGCGCCGGGCAGAACGCGTCGGGCTGGCGCTACGCCTGGCCCAGACCTATTCCGGCGGCCTGCCCGGCCTGGGTCGCCGCCAGCCGCCTCGAGATCAAGGGACGCCGGGCTCGCCTTCCAGGTGCCGGAGGGCGATCGGGCGCTGCTCAACGACACCGTCCAGCGCCGCCTCGTGGCTCTGGCCGAGGCTTGCGGGCTGGAGGCGGTGGTGGGGGAGGGGGATCGATGACCGAGATCGCCACTGAACGGCTCCGGCTGCGGCGCTTTGTGGCTGACGATGCCGCTGCGCTCGGCGCCATGCTGGCCGACCAGGAGACCATGCAATTCTTTCCCTATGTCGCCGAGACGGCGGCGGAGGGCCAGCGGCTGGCGCTGCAGCACATCGCCTATTTCGAGCGCCACTGGCAGGAGCGTGGCTACGGCGTTTGGGCGCTCGCGGAGGCCGATGGCCGGCTGGTCGGACGTTGCGGTATCCGCCATTGGGAGAGCATCGACGATATCGAGGTGCTTTACCTCATCGAGCGCAGCCGCTGGGGGCGGGGTTATGCCACCGAGGCGGCAAGGGCGGCCTTGGAATTCGGCTTCAACCGGATCGGCCTGGACAGCATCGCCGCTGTCCCCCACCAGGGCAACGCCGCCTCCCAGCGCGTGCTTGGCAAGCTGGGGATGGGCCTGATCAGGGAATTCGAACTCGAAGGCCTGCCGGCGCTGTGGTTCAGCATCGGCCGAGAGGAATTCGGCGCTTAGCGGCGCGCTACTCCTCCACCTTCTTCTCCGGTGGCAAGGCCACCCGGATATGCAAATCCCGCAACTGCCGCGCCGAGACCTCCGCAGGCGCCCCCATCAGCAGGTCTTCGGCCTGCTGGTTCATGGGAAAGGCCACCACTTCGCGGATGTTGGGCTCATCCGCCAGCAGCATGACGATGCGGTCGATGCCCGGCGCGATGCCGCCGTGCGGCGGCGCGCCCAGGCGCAGCGCCCGCAGCATGCCGCCGAACTCCGCCTCGACCACGTCGCGGCCGTAGCCGGCCAATTCGAAGGCCTTGATCATGGTCTCGGGGTCGTGGTTGCGGATGGCGCCCGAGGAAAGCTCGACGCCGTTGCAGACGATGTCGTACTGAAAGCCCAGGACCTCGAGCGCGTCCTCGTTGCCTAGCGCCACGATGCCACCCTGGGGCATGGAGAAGGGGTTGTGGCTGAACTCGATTTTTTGTTCGGCCTCGCTCCACTCGTACATGGGATAGTCGACGATCCAGCAGAAACGGAAAGATTCCTTTTCGTTGAGCTCGAGCTCCTGGCCCACGCGCTGCCGCGCCAGGCCGGCCAGCTCGGCCGCCTTGGCCGGCGCGTCGCAGGCGAAAAACAGCGCATCGCCATCGCCCAGACCGGAAATTCGGCGCAGCTCGGCTACCCGTTCCTCACCCAAATTCTTGGCTATCGGGCCTTTGCCGCCGCCGCCCTTTTCGAAGATCACGTAGCCCAGCCCCGGCCAGCCCTCGGCGCGGGCCCAGTCGTTGGTCTTGTCGAAGAAGCTGCGCGGTCGCTCGCCCGAGCCCGGTGCCGGCACCGCGCGTACCACCGAGCCCTTGTCGATGGCCTTGGCGAAGATGCCGAAATTGGAACCGCGAAAGGCCTCGGTGACGTCGCAAATCTCCAGGGGATTGCGCAGATCGGGCTTGTCCGAGCCGTACTTCAGCATGGCTTCGGCATAGGGGATGCGGGGAAAGGGCAGGTTCGTCACCGGCCAGTCGCTGAATTCCTCGAAAAGGCCATGCATCACGGGCTCGATGGCGGCGAAGACGTCCTCTTGTTCGACGAAGCTCATTTCCACGTCGAGCTGGAAAAATTCGCCCGGCGAGCGGTCGGCCCGGGCGTCTTCGTCGCGAAAGCAGGGCGCGATCTGGAAATAGCGGTCGAAGCCGGCGATCATGTAGAGCTGCTTGAACTGCTGCGGCGCCTGAGGGAGGGCATAGAACTTGCCCGGGTGCAGGCGGCTCGGTACCAAAAAATCACGTGCCCCCTCGGGCGATGAGGCGGTCAGGATGGGCGTCTGGAACTCGGTGAAACCCTGGGCCGTCATGCGCCGGCGGATGCTGGTGATGATCTCCGCCCTGAGCGTGATGTTCCGGTGTAACCGCTCGCGGCGGAGATCCAGCGGCCGGTGGCGCAGCCGCACGTCTTCGGGATATTCCTGCTCGCCGAAAACCGGCAGCGGCAGTTCCTCGGCCGCCGACTGGACCTCGATTTCCTTCAAGTGCAGCTCGACCCGGCCGGTGGGTAGTTTGTCATTGACCGTTTCCTCGCTGCGCGCCACTACATTGCCGCTCACGGTCAGCACGCTTTCCGGGCGGATGCGCTCCAAGAGCGCGAAATGGGCGCTATCGACCTCAGCCACCAGCTGGGTCAGGCCGTAGTGGTCGCGCAGATCAACGAACAGAAGATTGCCGTGGTCGCGCTTGCGATGCACCCAGCCTGACAGCCGGGCTTCCGTGCCCACGTCGTCGGAGCGCAATTGTCCGCAAGTGTGGCTGCGATACCTGTGCATGGCGATCCCATCGGAGGCTCTGTGACAGGGCCGGAAAAACGCATGGATCAAGGGGGTTGTCAAGATCCGTATGGTGCCGCTCTGGGGGCTTGCACGGGCCGCCGGGGTTTCGTGTATAACCCTTGCATGAGTGTTATTTCGAGTAGCGCCGAGTTGGCCGATCTCTGTGGCCGGCTGGCCCAGGCGCCCTTTGTCACCGTCGACACCGAGTTCATTCGCGAAAGCACCTTCTGGCCGCGGCTCTGCCTGGTCCAGGTGGCTGCACCCGAACCCGCAGACGCCGTGGCCATCGATGCCCTGGCCGAGGGTCTCGAGCTGGGGCCGCTGCTGGAGTTGATGGCGGCGCCCGGGGTGCTCAAGGTGTTTCACTCGGCGCGCCAGGACATCGAGATCTTCTACCAGCTCTCGGGCCGCGTGCCGGCGCCGCTGTTTGACACCCAGTTGGCCGCCATGGTCTGCGGCTTCGGCGATTCGGCGGCCTACGAGACGCTGGTCAAGAAGCTGGTGGGCAAGCAGGTGGACAAGGCCTCGCGCTTTACCGACTGGGCCCGGCGGCCGCTCAGCGAACGTCAGATCCGCTATGCGCTGGGTGATGTCACACACTTGCGCGGGATTTACGAAAAGCTTGCCGCGCGCCTCGCCGAGACCGGCCGCAGCCATTGGCTCGACGACGAGATGGCGCTGCTTTCCGATCCCCTGATCTACCAGATGCCACCCGAGGCGGCCTGGCAGCGCATCAAGACGCGCAGCACCAATCCCCGCATGTTGGGCATCCTGCGCGAGGCTGCCGGCTGGCGCGAGAGCGAGGCTCAGCGCCGCGATGTTCCGCGCAACCGGGTGGTGCGTGACGAAGCGCTGCTCGAAATTGCCGCCCATCCCCCGGCCGACCCCAATGAGCTCAAGCGCATTCGGGCCTTTCCCCGCGGTCTGGCCGAAGGGGCGGCGGGAGCGCAGTTGCTGCAAGCCGTGGCTCGCGGCAAGGCCCTGTCCGAGGACCAGCTGCCCAGGCGCGAACGGCCGCCGCAGTTGCCGCGCGGCGCCGGACCACTGGTCGATCTTTTGAAAGTGTTGCTGAAGATGAAATGCGAGGAGCACGGTGTGGCCCAGAAGCTGGTGGCCAACTCGAGCGATCTCGAACGCATCGCCATCGACGACGAGGCCCCGGTGGCGGCCCTGGCGGGCTGGCGGCGCGAGGTTTTCGGGGCCGACGCGCTACGCCTGAAGCGGGGGGAGCTGGCGCTCGGGGCGGTCGGCAACGGCATTTGCGCTGTCGAACTTTTGCAGTCAGAATGAGACCACCGTCACATTGTGCACGGGCAGTCTGAACTAGGCTTTGTGACGTATGGCTCGGCAACGAAATCGGGCCGCGACCAACGGTTGGACAGACAATTCTGCGCAGGAGAACGACATGAGTGATCAAAGCTCTGCTGGTGTTGATCAAGGCGGCAAGTCCGGCGGCGACGCTTCAGCAGGTTCCTATAGCGGTGCCAGTTCGGGCGCCAGTGCCGGAACCTCCCAGGGCTGGTCCTGGGGCGCCGATGCCGACACCCATTCCCATTCGGGCGCCAGTGCCGGATCCGGTGCCGGAGCCGCGGGTGGCGACGTCACCGATCAGACCTCGATCGGCTCGATTAACGTCAGCTCGTAACCAGCAAGCGCCCTCAAGCGCTTCGGGAAACCCCGCCGGTTGGCGGGGTTTCGTTGTTTTGCAGAGCCGGAGCACTTTCCGACCACCTGCAAAATCCCTGCTCTCGTGACATTTCCCCCGTCGGGCTATGATCTAGCTCAGCGCGACGCTGGGGAGAATGTGGATGACCAAGATCACCGCGGTGCGATCCTGTTTGACCCGCATTCCGCTGGAGGTGCCGACCTCGTTTTCCACCCGCCAGGTGCTGGCCCGCGAGTTCGCCCTGGTCGAGGTCGAGGCCGACGACGGGCACATCGGCATCGGTTTCACCTACGGCGGCAGCGCCGGCGGCGGCATCGTCACCGAGGCCGTGCGCGAGTTGCTGGCACCGCTGCTGCTGGGCGAGGACCCTTACCGGGTCGAGGGCCTGTGGGCGGAGATGTACCAGGAAGCGCTGCTGCAAGGCCGGGTAGGCTCGACCATGCGGGCCTTGAGCGCCCTCGACATGGCGCTTTGGGACCGCAACGCCCGGGCCGGCGGCTTGCCGCTCTATAAGTTCCTCGGCGCCTACGCCCAGGACTCGGTGCGGGGTTACGCCAGCGGTGGCTACTACCTCGAGGGCAAGACGCCGGAGATGCTGGGGGACGAGCTGCGAGGCTATGTCGAGCAGGGTTTCGATGCCGTCAAGATCAAGGTCGGGCGCCTCGGTCCGCAGCAGGAAGGTGAGCGCCTGGCGGCGGCGCGCCAGGCCATCGGCGACGAGGTGCTGTTGCTGCTCGATTGCACCAATGGCTGGCGCAACCTTGAAACGGCGCTGCGTCACATGGCGGTCTACGAGCAATACGATCCTTATTTCATCGAGGAGCCGTTCCCGCCCGACGACATCGACAACCACGCCCGCCTGGTGCAGAGCACCCACGTGCCCGTGGCGACCGGCGAGATCGAAGCCGGGCGCTGGCGTTTCAAGGAATTGTTGGAGCGCGAAGCCGCCAGCATAGTGCAGCCCGATGCCATCTGTTGCGGTGGCATCACCGAGTTCCGCCGCATCGCCGCTTTAGCCGCCGCCTACGGCGTCTCGGTGGCTCCCCACGCCTACCACGAAATGCACCTGCACCTGGCCGCCAGCACCCCCAACGCCACCTTCGTCGAGGTTTTCACAGACGACAGCATCGTCAATTTCCGCCGTCTAATCGAGCCCCAGGCCGTGCTCGAGGGCGGCCGCGTGCTGCTGCCCGAGCGGCCCGGCCTGGGCTTCGATTTCGTCGCCCAAGCGGTCGAGAAATACGCCGTTCAGCCCTGGGCGGAAAGCATAGCCGGCTGAGGCGGCTGAACCGAAATCAGACGCAACGGAGAAAGTCGATGCCAACACAAGAACCCAACGCAGTCCGCGAGAAATTGGCGAACGGCCAGCCCGTCACCGGTACCGCGGTATTTTCCTGGAGCCCCTACATCGTCGATGCCGCCGGCTTTGCCGGGCTCGATTACCTGCGCATCGACACGGAACACGTCTGGCGCCAGGACAGCATGCTCGAGCACCTGGTGCGGGCGGCCCACCTGGGTGGCGTGCTGCCCATCGTGCGCATCGATCGTGACAACCCCTACCTGGCGCGCAAGGCGCTGGAGATCGGGGCCGGCGGCATCATCGTGCCGGACATCTCCTCGGTGGCCGAGGCCGAGGCGGTGGTGCGGGCAGCCAAGTTCCCGCCGCGCGGCGAGCGCGGCTTCAGCAATTACTGCTTCTCCGCCGGCTGGGGTGCCGAAGACGCCGCCGAGTGGGTCACCTGGAGCGATCGCGAACCCCTGGTCGGCATCATGATCGAGAACGTCGAGGCCATGGCGCGGATCGACGACATCATGGCCGTCGACGGCATCGATTTCGCCCTCTTCGGGCCGGCCGACTATTCCATGTCGCTCGGCCTGGGCGCCCCCAAGGCCCAGGACGAGCGCGTCCAGGCGGCCATCAAGGAGACCGTTGCGGCGGCCCACAAGGCAGGAAAGTACGTCTCGCTGGGCGTCGGCACGGAGCGGGCCAACATCGAGAAATACCTGGCACTCGGCATCGACATGCTTGAGTTGGGCGCCGATCTGGCTATCGTCAGCGCCGGCTGGACCCGGGCCACGGCGGCGGTCGGCGAAATTCTGGCCAACCGAAAGTAGCAAGATTAGGGACACGTACCTTAATGCCTATTTTTTGGGCGTTAAGGTACGTGTCCCAACTTTTTCGACTTTTTCAGCTTTTTCCTCATATTTTTTTGCGGCGGCTGGGGGAAAACGCCTCTAGTCCTTCCATAGGCTCCTGTAGACGAGAATATGACAGGAACAGCCGACATGCCGAGATCAGCCCGGGTGGTGGTGCCGGGATTTCCCCACCACGTTTTGCAGCGCGGCAACCGTCGCCAGCGGACTTTCTTCTGCCCCGATGACTATCGCGCCTATCGCCAGTTCCTGGCGGCTAGTTGCCGTCGCCAGAAGGTTGAGATCTGGACCTATTGCCTGATGCCCAACCACGTTCACGTGGTGGCGGTCCCGTTCACGGAGGAAGCCCTGGCGCGTGCGTTCGGCGACGCCCACCGCAGCTACACCGCGGGTATCAATCGGCGTGAAGGCTGGCAGGGCTTTCTCTGGCAGGGCCGCTTCGCCTCCCACGTCATGGATAGCCGCCATGCCCTCAATGCAATGCGCTACGGCGAATTGAATCCGCTTCGGGCCGGCTTGACGGAAAACCCCGAGAGCTATCCCTGGAGCAGTGCCGCGCACCACTTGCTGGGCCAATCCGACCCCTTGGTGTCGGCCTGTCCGTTGATTGAGGGTGGTGCCTCGTGGCGGCGGTTCCTGGAGGCGGAGAGCGATAAGGACGAGACGGATCGTTTGCGCCGCCATGGTCGCTCGGGGCAGCCGCTGGGTGGCGAAACCTTCGTCGCCGAAATCGAGGCCGATCTGGGCCGCATTCTACGCTGCAAACGGGAGTTGTAGAAGTCGGGACACGTACCTTAATGCCTATCAAATAGGCATTAAGGTACGTGTCCCTAGATTTGCAACCTATCCGCCGAAGACGCGGCTTAGGACCTCGGTCGTGCGTTTGGCTGGGTCGCGGCGGATTCCCGCTTCCTCGCGGGCCAGGTAATGAAAGAGCCCCGCCAGCGCCTTTTGGGTGGCATAGTCGGAGAGCTGGGTTTTGACATCGGGCACCAGCGGCAATTTGGTGTAGTCCTCCAGCAGCCGGTCGTAGGCTGCGATGGCGCCGACTTCGGCCAGTGTACGGTCGACGATGGGCTTGATCAGGGCCATGAGATCGCCAGACGCGGCGCGTTCGAAATAGCGCGTGGCGGCATCGTCGGCACCCTCGTAGATGCCCCGGGCATCATCGAGCGTCATACCCTCGATGGCCTTCCAGAAGATCCCCCTGGTGCCCGGCGCGGCAGCCTCGGCGGCGCGGTTGAGCTTGAGCTCGACGTCGTCGGCCAGGCCCGAGAGCCCGAATTGCTTGAGCATCGACTGCACTTTGGTCAGCTCCGGCGGCAGCGGGATGTGGATGGCGGGATCGGCGTTGTAGCCGTCGGCGGCAGCGAGCTGCGTCACCACCCGGTCGCTGCCCACCTTCAGCGCCTCGCGCAGCCCGGCCACGATGTCGCCGGTGCTCAGCGCCGAAGCCGTGCCGCCGCCGCTCTGATTACCGGTAACGCTGCCGATCGTGCTGCCGACGTTGTCTTTTAGTTTCTTGAGCCAGCTCTGGGCCCCGGCCGGTCCGGATGCGGCTACGACCACGACGAAGACCAGCAGAAGTGCGCGCATGACAAAGCCCCTGCAACTTTCGTCTCGGAGGCCAAGAATAACAAAAGGCCCCCCGTGGGGGCAAAAAGGGGGCGCGCGGTTCTGGCTGTGCCGAACGGCGCGCCCCAAGTTCACAGGGAGGACTTACCAATGAGCAGTTACCAAACGTCGCACCACGCGTACTGAACCCCAAACAATTCCTTTGTCAGGCGAGCGCACCGGTCATCAGGAACAACCGCTGGTGCCGCCGCAGGTGTTGCATTTCATGCAGGTGCCGTTGCGCACCAGCGTGAAGTTGCCGCATTCGCCGCAGGCGTCGCCCTCAAAGCCTTGCACCCGGGCCTTGGCGATGGCCTGGCTTTGGCTGGCTGCCTGGCCGTCCGCCACACCGGCGGAGACCGGGCTGACGGCCAGCGCCGGGGCGGTGCTGGCGGCCAGGCCAAGGCCGCCGTCACCGGTCAGCGCCGTGGTCGCCCCGGCCTGGCCCTGGACCACCCCGTCGCCGCCCTCGAAGACATAGAGGTTATTGCGCACATAGCCGTTGCTGGCGAAGCCACTGGCGGCTGCCGGCCTGGGCCCTTCGGTCTCGATCTCCAGGTGTTCGCCATTGCCGCCGCCCAGGCTGTCGGGGCGCAGGTCGTCTGGCTCGACGTGGCTGAGGTCGTTGCGGCCCAGGTAGGAAATCGCCAGCTCGCGGAAGACGTAGTCCAAGAGCGAGGTCGACATCTTGATGGCGTCGTTGCCCTCGACCATGCCCGAGGGCTCGAAACGCACGAAGGTGAAGGCGTCGACGAATTCGTCTAATGGCACGCCGTACTGCAGGCCGATAGAGATGGCGATGGCGAAGTTGTTCATCAGGCTGCGGAAGGCGGCGCCTTCCTTGTGCATGTCGATGAAGATCTCGCCCAGCGTGCCGTCGTCGTACTCCCCCGTACGCAGATAAACCTTGTGGCCGCCCACCGCCGCCTTTTGGGTATAGCCCTTGCGCCGGTGCGGCAGGCGGCGCCGCCGCGTGGCCTGCTCCAACACCGGCACGAGGCGTTCGGCGATGACCTGGGGGCGTTCGTTGATCAGTGCCGCCGCCGGCTCGTCCGCCAGTTCCTCGTCGCTGGCCTCCCAATCGATCAGCGCCGCGGCCAGCGGCTGGCTCAGCTTGGAGCCGTCGCGGTAGATGGCGTTGGCCTTGAGGCCGAGCCGCCAAGAGAGCCTGTAAGCCTGCTGGATCTCGTCGATGGTGGCGCCGTTGGGCATGTTGATGGTCTTGGAGATGGCGCCGGAGATGAAGGGCTGGGCCGCCGCCATCATATGGATGTGGCTCTCTGTCGAGAGGTAGCGCTGGCCGCTCTTGCCACAGGGGCTGGCGCAGTCGAACACCGGCAGGTGCTCGGGCCTCAGGCCGGGCGCGCCTTCCAGCGTCATGGCTCCGGCGCAATAGAGGTTGGCGGCCTCGATCTCGCCGGCGCTGAAGCCCAGAGCCGTCAGCATGTCGAACGAGACCTCGTCCAGGGCCTCGGCCTCGAGTCCCAGGATGGAGGTGCAGAAATCCTCGCCCAGCGTCCACTTGTTGAAAGCGAACTTGATGTCGAAGGCGGCTTCGAGGGCCTGCTCCAGAACCTCGAGCTTGGCGGCCGTGAAACCCCGCGCCGTCAGACTTTCGTGGTTGACGCCGGGGGCGCCCACCAAGGTGCCATGGCCGACGGCGTAGGCCGTGATGCGCTCGATCGCCTGGGTCTCGTATCCCAGCGTCTCCAAAGCCACCGCGACGCCGTGGTTGATGATGCGGAAATAGCCGCCGCCGGCCAGCTTCTTGAACTTGACCAGGGCGAAATCGGGCTCGATGCCGGTGGTGTCGCAGTCCATCACCAGGCCGATGGTGCCGGTCGGCGCGACGACACTGGCCTGGGCGTTGCGAAAACCATGGCGGGCGCCCTGGCGCACCACGCGTTGCCAGCTTTCCTGGGCCGCCCGGGCGAGTTCGGGATCGGGGCAGAGTTCGGTCTCGAAGACCCGCGGCGCCACGGCCAGATCCTCGAAATCCCCGTCCAGCGCGCCGGCTGCCCGGGCATGGTTGCGCATCACCCGCAACATGGCCTGGCGGTTGGCCTCGTACTCGGGGAAGGGGCCGAGCTCCTCCGCCATTTCGGCCGAGGTGGCGTAGGCGGTGCCGCTCATCAGGGCCGAGATGGCGGCGCACAGGCTGCGCCCGGCGTCGCTGTCGTAGGGCAGGCCGCTGGCCATCAAGAGCCCTCCCAGATTGGCGAACCCCAGTCCCAGCGTGCGGTAGCGATACGAGAGATCGGCGATGCGGCGGCTGGGGAACTGCGCCATCAGCACCGAGATCTCCAGCACCACCGTCCACAGCCGGGCGGCGTGCTCGAAGCCGTCGGTGTCGAAGCTGCCGTCGGCGCGGCGGAAGGCGAGCAGATTCAAAGACGCCAGGTTACAGGCCGTGTCGTCGAGGAACATGTATTCGGAACAGGGGTTCGAGGCGCGGATCTCGCCGCCCTCGGGGCAGGTGTGCCAGTCGTTGATGGTGGTGTGGAATTGCACGCCGGGATCGGCCGAGCACCAGGCGGCGTGAGCCACGCTGTCCCATAGCGCCCGGGCCGAGACGGTCTTCACGGCCCGGCCGTCGGTGCGCGAGGTGAGATCCCAAGGCCCGTCGGCCTCGACCGCCTCGAGGAAGGCGTTGCTCAGCCGCACCGTGTTGTTGGCGTTCTGGCCCGCCACCGTGCGGTAGCCGGCGCCGTCCCAGTCGTTGTCGAAGGTTTCGATCTCGATGTCGGTGTAGCCTTGGCGGGCGAACTGGATGACACGCTGGATCGAGGCGCCGGGCACCAGCGAGCGCCGCGCGCTGCCGATGGCCTTCTTGAGTTCGGGGTTGTCGGAGGGGCTGAAGCGGCCCTCGCCGGCCACCGCGTTGCAGGCCTTCATGATGGCCTTGAGGTGGCGTTCGTTGGTCAGCGAGCCGGTCACCAGGGCCGCCACCTTGGCCTCTTCGTTCATCTTCCAGCCGATGAATTCCTCGACGTCGGGGTGGTCGATGTCGACCACCACCATCTTGGCGGCGCGGCGCGTGGTGCCGCCCGATTTGATGGCCCCGGCGGCGCGGTCGCCGACCTTGAGAAACGACATCAGGCCCGACGATTTGCCGCCGCCCGAGAGCGGCTCGTTGGACGCCCGCAGCGCCGAGAAGTTGGTGCCGGTGCCGGAGCCGTACTTGAAAAGCCGGGCCTCGCGTACCCACAGATCCATGATACCGCCCTCGTTGACGAGGTCGTCGGCGATCGACTGGATGAAGCAGGCGTGGGGCTGGGGATGCTCGTAGGCCGAGGCCGAAGGTTTGGTCTCGCCGCTTTGGTAGTCCACGTAGAAATGCCCCTGCGCCGGGCCATCGATGCCGTAGGCCCAGTGAAGCCCCGTGTTGAACCATTGCGGCGAGTTCGGTGCGCCCATCTGGGTCGCCAGCATGTAGCGGAGTTCGTCGAAATAGGCGCGGGCGTCGTCTTCGCTGTCGAAATAACCGCCCCGCCAGCCCCAATAGGTCCAGGTGCCGGCCAGGCGGTCGAAGACGTCGCGGGCGTCCTTTTCGCCGCGACTGCGCTCTCCATCGGGCAGATTCTCAAGGTTGTCTTGATCGGCTTCGTGGCGCCACAGCCAGGAGGGAATGTCGGCTTCCTCGACCGGCTTCAACGCCGCCGGGATACCGGCCCGGCGAAAATATTTCTGCGCCAAGACGTCAGCCGCCACTTGGCTCCAGGCCTCGGGCACCTCGATGCCTTCGAGGCGGAACACCACCGAGCCGTCGGGGTTCTTGATCTCGCTGGTGGTGGTGCGGAACGCTACGCTGGCGTAGGGTGATTCGTCCGTCCGGGTGAAACGGCGCAAAACTCGCATGTAAGACCCCCTGTCTAGACCGTGCTCGGCATTCTCGCGGCGAACCGCCTCCCTGAACCGCGCCGTATCTTGGGGCCGCCGGCTGGCCGGCGATCGGGCCCGAACCTTTGGAACCCGCGTAACCACCCGCGTAACCCATGCGACCGTTGTGGGGATTTTTCTGTTTGTGGACCTTTGGTTCCCCGCCGGTCCCCTTTTGGGCCCCCACCCGACCGCCTTGGCGGCATCCCACTTCATATTGGGGTGCCAGGCGCTGAAGACACAACATATGCGAAATCGCACCCCAGGGCAACACATATATGTGATCCGCCCGTGAACACCACAATATATGGTATCGGCGGGTGGCGCCGCGCTTTCTCGGCCGGGGGCTGGACGAATGCCCCCGGGGGTGCAATAGTCCGGCGATTCAGGGCATCCCAGCGGGGCAAGGCGATGAGTTGGCTAAGCATTCCGACCTGGTGGCTGGAAAACACCATCGGCACCCGGTTCTTCACCTGGCGCAAAGGCGAGCCGGTGGGCAGCGACGAATTCGGCAACCGCTATTTCCGCGAAAAGGGCGGTGAGCGGCGTTGGGTGCTGTTCAACGGCGACATCGAGGCGAGCAAGATCCCGGCCCTTTGGCATGCCTGGATCCACCACACCATCGCCGAGCCGCCGAGCCCGGCCGAGCTTGCAGGCGCCGATTGGGAACAGCCGCACCAGGCCAACCTGAGCGGTACGCCGGCGGCCTATCGGGCGCCCGGCAACTTGGCCGCCAACGCCCGCCGCCAACCCAGCGGCGGCGACTACGAACCCTGGCAGCCGGCCTAGGCCCCCGGGGGGAAGGAGCTCCGGCATGGCCGGCAATCTGGTCGAGACCCTGGTCGGCGCGGTGGTATTGGCCGTGGCGGCACTGTTTCTCGGCTTCGCCTATAACAGCACCGACATGGGCGCCGTGGTGGGCCAGGAACTCGACACCAAGGAATACCTGGCCGTCGTCCGCCTCAGCCTCGATCCCCAGGTCAGGCTGCCCGAGGACTCATCGGCCGCCGTGGTCTCCGAGGGACTGCTCGGCGGCAAGTACCTGTCGCTCACCCCCGGCGGCGCCGATGACATGCTGGAAGCCGGCGACGAGATCCAATTCACCCAGCCCTCGGTCAACCTGGAAGAGTTGATCGGCAAGTTCATGTTCAGCGCCGTCGAAGAAGACGAGGACGGGGACGAGAACGAGGACGAGGACGGGAACGGGGGCACGGGCAGCCCGGCGGACGACGGCAAGAACGCCGGCGACAAAAAATAGCGTCCCAGCCGCCCATGACCGAGCCGCCAGCGCGCGCCACCTGGAACGCCGAGACCTACGCCCGCAACGCCCGTTTCGTCTCCGATTTGGGGGCTCCGTTGCTCGAGTTGCTGGCGCCCCGGCCGGACCAACGTATCCTCGATTTGGGCTGCGGCGACGGTGCCCTGACGGCGAAGATCGCCGCCAGCGGGGCCAGCGTGCTGGGCCTCGATGCCAGCGCCTCGCAGGTCGCGGCGGCCTCCGCCCGCGGTCTCGAGGCGCGGCTGGGCGAGGGCACGCGGCTCGACTTCGAAGGCGAATTCGACGCCGTCTTCTCCAATGCCGCGCTGCACTGGATGAAGCCGCCCGAGGCCGTGGTGGCGGGTATCGCCCGGGCCCTCAAGCCGGCCGGCCGGCTGGTCGCCGAATTTGGCGGCGTGGGCAACGTGGCCCGCATCGAGGCCGCCCTGATGGTGGCGCTGGAGCGCCGCGGTTTCGACGCCCGGGCCGCCAATCCCTGGTATTTCCCCAGCCCCGACGATTACACCGCGCTGCTGGCCGGGGCCGGCTTTCAGGTCGAAAGCATCGCTCTCATTCCCCGGCCGACGCCGTTGGCGGCCGGCCTGGCGGGCTGGCTGGAGACTTTTTCCGAGCCCTTCACGGCGCTCCTCGAGCCGGCCCGGCGGGCCGCATATCTCGACGAAGTGACGGCCGCCGTGCGCCCCCATCTCTGTGATGCCGAGGGCAACTGGAGCGCCGATTACGTGCGCCTCAGGTTGGCCGCGCGGCTGGATGCCTAGCCCGGCCATGCGATTGATTGCCGCCCTGCTGGTCCTTTTGGCCGCTTCGCCGGCGGCGGCCCAGGCCCGGCGCACCGCCATCCTGCAGGGCCTCGACAAGGTGACGGCGCGCATCTCCACCATCGAGGCACCGCTTGACAAGCGCGTCGCCTTCGGCACGCTGCGCATCACCGTGCGTACCTGCAACAAGCGCCCGCCCGAGGAGTTTCCCGAGACCACGGCGTTCCTCGAAATCCTCGACGAGAAGCGCGACGAGACCGTCAGCGAGGTCTTTTCCGGCTGGATGTTCGCCTCCAGCCCGGCGCTCTCGGCGTTGGAACACCCGGTCTACGACATCTGGATCAAGGACTGTATCTTGCGCTAGCCGGTGGGGGTGGTTTGGGCGGCCGGGCAGGGACCTCGTTGTCCCATATGGTGCTTGCGCCGGTTCACGTCCCGAGGGCTGAGGCTCGGCTCTGCCCCCAGCCTTCGCCGCCGGTGTGGGCGCGAGGCAAGCCTTGTCCATCATTTCCACAGACCCTATCCGCGGTAATTAGCCGCATTGCCTTTTTCCAGGCGGTGTCCGAAGATTTGTTGGAAACTAGACCGGCAGGAAGGTTGGCAGCCAAGAACACGACTTGGCCAAGACCTTCGAGAGCACCGTTTTGGACCTTCTGTTTCGGGGTTCGATACGACCTTCGCCAAACCCCGTTGAGGCACTTGCGCGACGAGGGCGACGGCGGTTGGCGTGCCGGTTTGGCTGAGTAGAAAATAACAAGGCATCGGGGTCGGGCTGGCCCTGCTCGAAATAGCCGTCGCACGCCACGGTGACCGCAATCGGGTGGTTCCGAACTGGGCCTGGGCGGCACCTTCCAGTTCCCCTTGTCCATCCGTGGGATGTCATTTTTCAGCGAGGAAGACCAGCAATGGATATGCCGGAAAAGGTCGAGGTTTCTTCACTCACCGGCGGGCAAGAAGCGGTTCGGGTGCTGATCCTGGGAACCGGGCAAATGGGATCCGGAATCGCTCGCATGGCTCTCGACAAACCGGGCCTCGCCCTGGCCGGAGCCTTCGGCAGGCGGGCCGAGCGCGCGGGAGCCGACCTTGGCCGGGCCATCGGGCTGGATCGCGATCTCGGCCTGGAAGTGGACAGCGACCTCGAGGCGGCCATCGCTCGAGTACGGCCGGATGTGGCGATCCAGGCCACCTGCTCGACGCTGGCGGACGGCCGGGACGAGATCCTGACGCTCGTTGAACACGGCATTGCCGTGGTCTCGATCGCCGAGGAAATGGCCTATCCGGCCTGCGGGTCGCCTGAAATTGCCGACGAGATGCACCGTCTCGCCCTGAAACATGGTGTCGCCGTCGTTGGGACCGGCGTCAATCCCGGTTTCGTGCTCGATCTGCTGATCATCACGCTGACCGGGGTGTGCCGCGATGTCGAAAAGATTTCCGCTGAACGGGTCAATGACCTTTCCCCCTACGGGTCCTCGGTTCTGACCAGCCAAGGCGTCGGTCTGACGCCCCAGGCCTTCCGCGAAGGCGTGGCAAACGGATCGGTGGCCGGGCATTTCGGCTTCGCTCAGTCGATCCACATGATTGCCGCGGCGCTGGATTGGGAGATCGAGCGCGTCGAGGAAACTCGCGAGCCCATCGTGGCGAAAGTGCGGCGTGAAACGCCGATCGTCAGCGTCGAGCCCGGCCAGGTTGCCGGCTGTTTCCATACCGCGCGGGCCTGGCGCGGGCGGCGGCCGGTGATCACCTTGCTACACCCCCAGCAGGTTCGCCCCGAACTGGAGGGGGTGAAAACCGGCGACTCGATCGAAATTTCCGGCAGCCCCGACATTCACCTGTCCGGCAGCCCGGAAATCCCGGGTGGGGTGGCGACCGAGGCCCTGGCGATCAACATGATCCCCCGTGTGGCTTTGGGAGTGGATCGCCGGGGAGCTTTGCTGCCCGTGACCAAGTGAGAAATGCGCGCTAGCCAACAAGAGAGTGGAAAGGCCGCAGCCCTGCCATGGTTCGCTGAAAGGTGGTGTTTGCCCCGGCGGGTGGGCGC
>PVBE010629270.1_pt1 | contig 26759 bp, 27 predicted proteins | sample 1631181 | NCBI WGS metagenome assembly PVBE01 (sample SAMN08397723, study PRJNA350692) | Marine metagenome, whole genome shotgun sequencing project. | isolation source: water | place: Pacific Ocean | collected 2012-04
GCCCCGGCATCGGCCGAAGGCGGGATCGAAAGTCCGCTCCTACTATAAGCGGAAACAGAAAACCCGGCTCAAATCCGAGTTCTTCAACAGCCTCGGGCTATCAGCGGACATCAGGCGGCCACGGCTTCGACGATCAATCAGCGGCGTTCAGGGGTACGCCGCCTGCGAAATTAACGCCGATTAGGTTCCCGCGCCGGGCTTGGCGCTGAAGTACTTGTCGAACTTGCCGGTCTCGTCCTTGTACTTGTCGGCGTCCTCGGGGACCTTGCCGATGCGGGTGATGTTGGGCCACTTCTCGGCGTAGTCGCGGTTGAACTCGACCCAGCGCTCGGCGTCCTCGTCGGTGTCGGGATGGATCGCCTCGACCGGGCACTCGGGCTCGCAGACGCCGCAGTCGATGCATTCGTCGGGGTGGATGGCGAGCATGTTCTCACCCTCGTAGAAGCAGTCCACGGGACAGACCTCGACGCAGTCCATGTATTTGCAGCGGATGCAGTTCTCATTGACGATGTAGGTCATGCTCGACTCCTAAACGTGAAAGGATTCGCCGCACCCGCAACTGCCCTTGGCTTTGGGGTTGTTGAAGACGAACCCGGACTGAAGCGTGTCGTCGACGTAGTCCATCTCGCTGCCGATCAGGAACATGATGGCGCGGGAATCGACGAATACGGTGACCCCCTTGTCGGCGATGACCTCGTCCAGCGGCTCTTGGGCATCGGCGTACTCGATCTTGTAGGCTAGGCCCGAGCAGCCCTTCTCATCGATGCCGACGCGAAGCCCGGCCGATGGCTTGCCGCGCTCGGCAAGGATCGCGGCGACACGATCGGCGGCGCGATCGGTCAGCGTCAAGGGGGGCGGCGGTAGCTCAACCATCAACCTATTCTCCACTCATGCCGGACCAAAGGTCTAGTCGTTCCTATCACATCATGCCGAGTTCGAGGCGCGCCGCTTCGGTCATCATGTCGGGCTCCCACGGCGGCTCCCAGACGATCTCGACCTCGACCTCGCGGGCGCCGGGAACCGCCGTCCGCACCGCCCGCTCGGCCATCGCGGGCATGACCTCGGCCACCGGGCACATCGGCGAGGTCAGCGTCATCCACACCTTGACGGTCCCGGCCTCGGCGTCGGCCTCAATATGATAGATCAGACCGATGTCGTAAATATTGACCGGAATCTCGGGGTCGAAGACGGTACGCAGCGCCTCGACGGACCATCCCTCCATAGTTTCGGGCTCGCCCTTCCCATCGCTGGGGGGGGCTTGGCGAAGGTGGTGCGGGACCACCAGCTTGGGCTCGCCCTCGGCGCTATCGGGCGGCGTGAAGTGCTGCGCGGGATCGCTCATTCCGTACTCACCTCGTTCCCGGCGTCGGCGAGCGCCGCCTTCAGCGTGTGCCAGGCGAGCGTCGCGCACTTGATGCGGACGGGGAACTCACGGACGCCACTCAGCACGGCCAGCCGGTCGAGACCGGCCTCGGCGTCCTCGCCCTCCGCTTCGGTCATCAAGCGGTGAAAGCGCCGGAATAGCTCTTGCGCCTGTTCCTCGCTCATGCCCTTCATCTGCTCGGTCATCAGCGAGGCCGAAGCCATCGAGATGGCGCAGCCCGCACCCTCGAAGGCGACATCCTTGACCACGCCGTCGACGATTTCGAGGTAGATGCTGATGCGATCGCCGCAGAGCGGGTTGTGGCCCTTGGCTTCGCGGTTGCACCCGGGCGGGCGGCCGAAGTTGCGAGGCCGGCGGCTGTGATCGAGGATCACCTCCTGGTAAAGCTCGCGCACGTCCATCTTAGGAAAATACCTCCAGAACCCTGCGGATGCCCTTGACCAGGGCGTCGACATCGGCCTGGGTGTTATAGAGGCCGAACGAGGCGCGGACCATCGCCGGGACGCCAAAGCGGTCCATCGTTGGTTGCGCGCAATGGTGGCCGGTGCGGACGCTGACGCCCTCGCTATCGAGGATCGTGCCGACGTCGTGGGGGTGTATGTCGTCCACGGTGAAAGAGACCAGACCGCTCTTGTGCTTGGCCGTGCCGTAGAGGTGAACGCTGTTGATCTCGGACAGGCGGGCGGTGGCGTATTCCAAGAGCGCCTGCTCATGGGCCCGCACCTCGGCCCGATCGAAGCCCTGCAGATACTCGATCGCCGCGCCGAGACCGACGACCCCGGCGATGTTCGGCGTCCCGGCTTCGAACTTGTGGGGAATGGCGGCGTACTCGGTCCGCTCGAAGCTCACCGACAGGATCATCTCGCCGCCGCCCTGATAGGGCGGCATGGCTTCGAGGTGCTCGGCCTTGGCGTAGAGGACGCCGGTGCCGGTGGGGCCGTAGAGCTTGTGGCCCGAGAACGTGTAGAAATCACAATCGAGCGCGGCCACGTCGATAGCCAGGTGCGGCACTGCTTGGGCCCCGTCGAAAAGGACGGGGATGCCGCGCGCATGCGCCAGGCGCACGATCTCCGCCGCCGGCGTGATCGTGCCGAGCGCGTTGGAGACGTGGGTCACCGACACGAGCCGGGTGCGCGGCCCCAAAAGCCCGGCGTAGGCATCCAACTGAAACTCGCCGGCATCGTCGATCGGCACGACCTTGATCTCGAGCCCGAGCTCGTCGCGCAGGAGCTGCCAGGGCACGATGTTCGAGTGGTGCTCCATGTGGCTGATGACGACCTCGTCGCCGGGCTGGAAGCGGGGACGGACGAAGCTGTGGGCGACCAGGTTGATGGCCTCGGTGGCGCCGCGAACGAAGACGATCTCGCGCGATTCGGCAGCGCCGAGGAGCGCCCGCGCCTTGTCCCGCGCGGCCTCGAAGTTCTCGGTCGCCTTCGCGCTCAGGTAGTAGACGCCGCGCTGGACGTTGGCGTACTCGGTCTCGTAGCAGCGGCGAACCGCGTCGATCACGGCGCTCGGCTTCTGGGCCGAGGCGGCGCTGTCGAGGAAGACCAGCGGCTTGCCGTGGGGGGTTTCGCCGAAGATCGGGAAATCCGCGCGCGCGGATTCGGCTGAGAAGGCCGGGCTCATACGCGGCCACCCTGGCCGAGCCACTCGGTGACCGCCCCCCGCACGATTGCACCGACGCCAGCATCGAGGTTGTCGACGATCCCGCTGGCGAAGGCTTCGACCAGATGGTCACGCGCCGCCGCCTCGTCGATGCCGCGGGCTCGGAGGTAGAACAGCGCCTCGTCGTCGAGCGCGCCGGCGGTGGCGCCGTGGCTGCACTTCACGTCATCGGCGTAGATCATGAGCTCGGGCTTGGCGTCGGCCTCGGCGGTTTCGGACAACAGCAGGTTCTCGTTGAGCTGGTAGGCGTCGGTCCCTTGGGCGCCGGGTTCGACCAGAATCTTGCCCTGGAATACCGAGCGCGCCTTTTCGTCAAGGACGCCGCGGTAGACCTCTCGGCTCACGGCCCCGGGGGCGCGGTGGACGATGCGGGTGGTGTTGTCGATGTGCTGGTTGCGGCGCCCCAGCGCCAGCCCGTCGAGCCGACAACCGGCGCCCTTGCCCACGAGTGTCACGTCGATCTCGTCGCGGCTGAGCCGGCCGCCGTGGGTCAGGACAAAGCTCTGGAAGTGGCCGCCGCCGGCGACCTCGGCCTCGGTGGCGCCGAGGTGAAAGGCCTCGTTCGAGCCCGCCAGTACACTCGTGCGGCTGACCTCGGCCGCTTCGGCGACGATGACGCGGGCCGCGGTGGTGCCCCAATAGGCGCCGACGCCGGTGTGGGTCTCGACAATCGAGGCGCGGGCGCCGGGCTCGGCCACCACCAGGTTGAAGGCGTGGCTGAGGGTGGGCGCGTCCTCGGCGAGCGTCACGAACACGAGGTGGAGCGGGTGCTCGAGGATCGTGCCGGCAGCGAGATGCACGACCGCACCGTCGGACATGAAGGCCGCGTTCAACGCCCGCACCCCTTGGACGTCGGCCTCGAGATCGAGATTGGCCTCGATCAGGTCGGGCCGCTCCTTTAGCGCCTCGGCGAGCGGCGTGATGGTGACGCCCGCGGCGAGGACTTCGGGCGCGGAAAGGTCCGCCCGATAACCACCGTTGACGAACACCAGCCGGAAACAGGGTCCGGGGTCGGGGGCAAGGCGCGCCAAGCGAGCATCATCGATGCCGTTCGGACCGCCTTGGGCAAGCTTGTAGACGGTCTTTTCGAGGGGCCGGAGGTTGGTGTACTTCCAGTCCTCAACCCGTGTGCTCGGCAGGCCGTGGGCGCCGAATGCCTCAATCGCGCGGGCGCGGCGGTGCCGCAGCCAGGCGAGGTCGCTGCCAGGCAGGCCGGCCTCGACCTCTGCGAAACGATCGAGGTAGGCCTGCGCCACGCCGCTCATGCCGCCTCGCCTTCGGCGGCGCCTGTTTGGGTCGCCGATTCTGGGCCGAAAGCAGCGTAGCCCTTGTCCTCAAGCTCGCGCGCGAGCTCCTTGCCCCCCGATGCGACAATGCGGCCATCGCCGAGGACATGCACGCGGTCGGGGACGATGTAGTCCAAGAGCCGTTGATAGTGGGTGATTACCAGGATCGAACGCTCGGGCCCGCGCATCGCCTCGATCCCGGAGGCGACCACCTTGAGGGCGTCGATGTCGAGGCCCGAATCGGTCTCGTCGAGGATGGCGAGCTTGGGCTCCAACAGCGCCATCTGCAGGACTTCGTTGCGCTTCTTCTCGCCGCCCGAGAAGCCGACGTTAAGTGGCCGCTGGAGGAGCGATTCCTCCATGTCGAGGAGCTTTAGCTTGGCCCGCGCCAGCGCCAGAAACTCGATCGCATCGAGCTCGAGCTCGCCGCGGTGCGCGCGCCTGGCGTTGAGCGCGGCCTTGAGAAAGACCATGCCGCCGAGACCGGGGATCTCGACGGGATACTGAAACGCCAGGAAGAGGCCCTCGCGGGCGCGCTCTTCCGGCGCCATCGCCAGCAGGTCGCGGCCCTCGAAGCGGACCTCGCCGGCGGTGGCGTCATAGCCCTCGCGACCGGCGAGCGCGTAACAGAGCGTGCTCTTGCCCGAGCCGTTGGGCCCCATGATGGCATGGACCTCGCCCGCCGGCAGGCTGAGGTCGACGCCCTTGACGATCTCTTTGCCGCCGGTGGCGACGCGAAGTCCCTTGATTTCGAGCATCGCCGGTCCCCGGCCGCTCAGCCGACGCTGCCTTCGAGGCTGACGCCCAACAGCGCCTGCGCTTCGACCGCGAATTCCATCGGCAGTTCGTTGAGGACAACCTTGCAAAAGCCGCTGACGATCATGTTGATCGCGTCTTCGGGCGAAAGGCCGCGTTGCAGACAATAGAAGAGCTGATCGTCGCTGATCTTGGAGGTCGTCGCCTCGTGCTCGACCCGGGCCGAGCGGTTCTTGACCTCGATGTAGGGCACGGTATGGGCGCCACACTCCGGGCCCAACAAGAGCCCATCGCACTGGGTGAAGTTGCGCGCGCCGCGGGCCTTGGGGAGGATGCGCACCAGCCCGCGGTAAGTGTTCTGGCCGTGGCCGGCGGAGATGCTTTTGGAGATGATCGTCGAGCGCGTGTCTTTTCCGATGTGGATCATCTTGGTCCCGGTGTCGGCCTGCCGGTGGTTGTTGGTCACCGCTACCGAGTAGAACTCGCCGACCGAGCCGTCGCCCTCGAGGAGGCAGCTCGGGTATTTCCAGGTGATCGCCGAGCCGGTCTCGACCTGGGTCCACGAGATCTTGGCCCGGGCGCCGCGGCAGGCGCCGCGTTTGGTCACGAAGTTGTAAATCCCGCCGCGGCCTTGCTTGTCGCCGGGGTACCAGTTCTGCACCGTCGAGTACTTGATCTCGGCGCCCTCGAGCGCGACCAGCTCGACCACGGCGGCGTGGAGCTGGTGCTCGTCGCGCATCGGCGCGGTGCAGCCTTCGAGGTAGCTGACGTAACTTCCCTCGTCGGCGACGATCAGCGTGCGCTCGAACTGGCCGGTGTTCTCGGCGTTGATGCGGAAATAGGTGGACAGCTCCATCGGACAGCGCACGCCGGGCGGGATGTAGGCGAACGAGCCGTCGCTGAAGACCGCCGAGTTGAGCGTCGCGAAGGCGTTGTCGGCGTAAGGCACGACCGAGCCGAGATAGCGGCGCACCAGCTCGGGATGTTCGTGCACGGCCTCGGACATCGGGCAGAAGATGATGCCCTTCTTGGCCAGCGTCTCCTTGAAGGTGGTCGCCACGGAGACCGAATCGAACACCGCGTCGACGGCGACGCCGGCGAGAATTTCCTGCTCTTGCAATGGAATCCCGAGCTTCTCATAGGTGCGCAGGAGCTCGGGGTCGACTTCGTCGAGGCTCTTCGGTCCGTCACCTTCTTTCGGCGCCGCGTAGTAGTAGGCGTCTTGATAATCGATCGCCGGGTAGCGCACGTTGGCCCAGGTCGGGTCGCCGGCCGGCTGATAGCGCGACAGCCACACCTCGAAGGCCGTCAGCCGCCACTCCAAGAGCCACGCGGGCTCGTCCTTCTTGGCCGAGATAAAGCGCACGATGTCGGCATTGAGTCCGCGCGGCGCCATTTCGGAGTCGATGTCGGTGACGAAGCCGTACCTGTAGGGCTCATCGGTCGCCGAGCGTATGCGGTCGAAGTTATCGGCGTTCGCGCCCATGATCGATTCCGCGACCTAGGAGGTGCCGGACGCGGCCGGCCGCGCCGGGTCAGCGGTGGGTGCAAACGAGGCCGGCGTACACAGGTCGGCAAGCGAAACTTCGCGCAACGCCCCGCGCACCGTGGTGTTCACGATCTGAAGGGTATCGCGAACCTGGCAGCACGATTCGAGCTCGCAGGCGCCGGGCGCGTCCTCGATGCAGTCGGTGAGCGCGATCGGGCCTTCGACCGCGGCCACGATGTCGGCCACCGAGATGTCCAGCGCCGAGAAGGCGAGCGTATATCCGCCCTTGATGCCGCGGCTCGAGGTCAGAAGCCCGGACCGCGCCAGCGACTTGAGAATCTTCGTGGTGGTGGGCCGCGGCAGGCGGGTCTCTCCGGCCAGCTCCCCGGCGTTCAAGGGGCGACCCCCTGCACTCGCCACATGATGCATCAGGACGATCGCGTAATCCGCCATCCGAGTCAGTCGAACCATGGTCCTTGCCGCCCGCTCTTGGAGGTCATTAGGATTGCAATTCTGTCGCGCGAAACGCTTATATAGGACGAATTTACTCCTATTAAAATAGCTGCCGCAAATCGGCTGTCAACCTTTGTTCCACCGATGTCGCACGAAGAAATCTTTGTGCCCGAATCGCTGCAGGCGGCGGCGGTCGTCGAGGCCATACGCGAGAACGGCGCGTGCGCGCGGCCGATGCTGAGGGAGGCGTTTGTGGCGTCATTGCTCGATGAGGCGTCTCGTGCCCCGTATCGCCGCGGCCGGGAGGTGATCGGCACCGGAGCCGCGGCGGTGCGCCAGGACCTTAGCTATTGTGAGCAATTCCCCACGGCGAGTTTGTTTCGCGTACTCACTCGCCGTTTTCAGGCTCTTCTCGAGGGGCGGTTGGGGGCCTTGGATTCCTATCCTTTCGAGTCGCCACTGGTTTTCAACGACTTGATGCTTCAGCACTACGCGGCCCAGGGGCTCGGCATCTCGGCCCACCGCGACGAGACCCGCTACATCAACCTGGCGTGCATATTCGTTCTGGAGGGCGGCGGCGGCTTCTACGTCTGCGAGGATCGGCAGGGCAGGGGCGCGGTTGAGATCGTGGCCCCGCCGGGCTCGGCGATCTTCCTTCGCTGTCCAGGCTTGCGCGCCGCATCGGGCCGTGTCTTCCACTATGTGGCGGGCCTCGATGCTCCTCGCACCACGTTCGGATTGCGCCACGATCGCAAGCTGGAACCCGGCCTTGAGCCGGCACCGGTGCAGCACTAGGCTTGGCCCATTGGAAGCAAACCTGGAGGGTAGCGAATGGCAGATATACAGCGCGTGGCCGGGAACGTACGCACCCGGTGCTGGGGATCGGCGTACAAGGACCTGGTATGGGCGGTTGGCGTATCCGATGATTTCGACTTGGCCTTTCGTGAGCAGGCGGTCCGAGCATTCGCCAACCTCGACAAGGTGCTGGCCGAGGCGGGGACCGAAAAGACGCGCATCCTGTCGGCGACAGTGATCTTGGCCGACATCGACGACAAGCCGGTACTCGACGAATTATGGGCCGATTGGGTGGTCGACGACCCGCAAGCCTGGCCCCAGCGCGCCTGCCACGCCGGCACGCTGGCGCCCAAGGTCCTGGTCGAGGTTCTGACCGTCGCGGTGCGCGAGGCGCCGGCGTAGCGCCGCGAGCGTCCGCCGCTAGCTATGGTCTACCGATATGACGACGTTGCCTTTGGCGTGCCCGTCTCCGAGATACTGGAGAGCCGCGGCAACCTCGGGTAGGGGGTAGGATTTGTCTATGGCCGGTACGACCTTGCCGGTTTCTATGAGCTCGATTAGGTCGGCCAAGTCCTGGTTCGTTTTCAACCCCAGGATCCGCAGTTTTTTGCTTCCGATCATTGAAAACAATGCTCCCAGGAACAGGGCTCGGAAGAGTAGGGCGACGGACCCTCCGACCATGAGATAGATCCCGCCAGAGCTTAGCGCACGCCTGTAATCGAGGATTGGGTGATATGCCTTGAGGTCGAGAATCAGGTCATAGTGCTGCGTGTTCCGGGTGAAGTCTTCTTGGGTGTAGTCAACCACATGGTCTGCACCGATCGAGCGCATGAGGTCGAGTTTCTCGGTGTTGTCCACGCCGGTCACTTCAGCCCCGAGCGACTTGGCGATCTGAATCGCGACCGTGCCGGCGCTCCCGCCCCCACCGTTGATCAGAACCTTGTCGCCGGGCTGAGCACGCCCTTTGTCGCGAATACCCTGAAGGGCGATGCATCCCCCTTGCGGTATGGTCGCGGCGACCTCGAACGTCATGCCCGATGGCTTGTGTACCAATGATTTTTCGGCAGCGCACACATACTCGGCGAAACCGCCCATACGATCGAATATGTCCCCGAATACTTGGTCACCGGGCTTGAACTTGGTTGCGCTTTTGCCGACCGCCTCCACCTCTCCCGCGACGTCGGATCCAAGTACCGTGAGTCTTGGCTTCAGAACTCCGCGAAAACGGGCATATGCCGGCTTGCCTGTCAGAAGTTCCCAATCCGATGCGTTCAGGGACACCGCACGGACTTTAATCAAAACTTCGTCGTCTTTCGGGGACGGCTTTTTGACCTCCTCTAGTTTGAGAACGTTGGGCGGACCATATTCTCGATACACAATTGCCTTCATAAGCGAGACTTGTCCGGTCGGTTGGTTGGCAATAGTTTCGGCGGGTCAGCTATATCCGCATGTCCGGGAATACTCCAGCCGCGATCCCACGAGCATGGCGTTCGATCATCCTTGACCACGGGCGGACGTCATTGGGAGAATACGATCCATGTTGATCAGCGAGCGCGACAAAGAGCAGTTCCGCGAGGAGGGGTATTTTCTGCTTCCCCAAGCCATGTCGGAAGCGCAGTTGGCGGAATTGCGAGCGACCTGCGATCACTACATCGCCGAGTTCGACAACTCCGAGCCGCTTCCCGAGGGCGAGGACGAGGCGATGCACGGGGGCGAGCTAAAGACCCGGGTCGCGCCCGACGGACGGCGCTTCTTCGCCAACGCGCTGACCGAGAAGAACGCACGCTATTTCCTCCAACAGCGTCACACCGAGAACGCGGTGCTGCGCGATTTCATCGCCAGCCCGCTGATGGCCGAGGTCTGCCTGGCGACCCTTGGCGAGGAGGCCTACTTCCACTTCGAGGGCTTCGTCGTGAAGTTTCCAACCGGCGCGGGCAGCGCCGATTTTTCGTGGCATCAGGATTCGAGCTATGTGCCCAAGCACGAGCTTCCCTCGATCACGCTTTGGTGCGCACTCGATCCGGTCGACGAGAGCAACGGCACCATCTATGTCCTTCCCTACTCACGGGCGGGAACACGAGAGTTGGTGCCGCATTCCACCCTGCCCGACACCGGCAAAGTCGGTTACTTCGGCGACGACCCCGGAATTCCGGCGATCCTGCCGGCGGGTGGGATCGCGGTGTTTTCGAGCCTCACCTTCCACCGCAGCGGACCCAACACATCGAAGGGTGCGCGGCGGGCGCTGGTGGTCCAGTACAGTGCCGAGCCGATCCTGACCGAGGACGGCACCAAGCCCTGGCACGCAGCCGATCCATTCTTGAAAGACGGGCAGCGCGTCGACGCCGCGTAGGCCTCAACCGGGGTCGGCCTCGCCCGGCCCGAGCGCACCGCGCGGACGCTTGAGGGCGGGCTCGGCGCCCAGAACGCCCCGCGCCTAGGCTAGCCCGGCTAGCGCGCCCCTTGTGCGGTTTGTTTGTACTCGGCGGCGCCGGCGGCGAGCCAGGGATGGACGGTGGCCATGACGAGGTTTACGCCAAGCGCGACGAAGCGGGCGACGTCGGCGGTGGGGGCCAGGGTGCCGGCGCTGCGGCCCGCGGCGATTATTCGCTGCAGGGTTTCGTCGACCTTGGCCTGGACCTCCGCGTGGCCGTGGTTGCCGATGTGGCCCATCGAGGCGCCGAAGTCCGAGGGCGCGACAAAGAAGGCGTCGATATGATCGACCTTGAGAATCTCATCGAGGTTCTCGGCCGCGACGATGTCTTCGATCAGCACGATCAGCGCCGTCTCGTCGTTGGCGTGAGCGAAGTAATCGTCGACGCCGTGACCTTGGCGGCTGGTAAACATGCCGCGCTGGCCGATGGGGGCGAACTTTCCCCCCTGAACCACGTTTTCGGCCTCGGCGCGGGTGTTGACGTGGGGCACACAGACCGCCTGAGCGCCGCGGTCAAAGGTGCGGTAGATAAGGCCCTGGTCGTTGCGGTTGACCCGCACGATCGAGGTCATCCCCCAGAGATCGCACACCCGGGTTAGGTGGCCGATCTCGGCGGCGTCCACCAGGCCGTGTTCGCCCTCGAGCCAGACACCGTCGAAGCCATTGGGCCCGAAGGCGTCAATGTCGTCGGGGTCGGTGATGCCGGCGACGACCAAGGTGAGCTCACCCTTGGCGAGCTTGCGTTTCACGCGATTGGGGCGCAGTTCCATGTCGGCTCCTGGGTGGGGGAACGTGGGTTGGCGCCGCGGCGACCTTAGGCCCGCGCGACTTCTTCGCGGGCGATCTGGACCCAGCGGATGACGCGCTCGGGGTCGTTGCGGAGGGTGTGGTTGTCCTTCATGACGATTTCGACGCAGCAGTCCCGGGTGATCCGAAGAATCTCGCGGAGCTCGGCGCGGATGGGCGCCTCGTCAAAGGTCGCCATCGCGAGATGGGCGGGCTGGGGCTTGACCGAGAAGACGTAGCGGTCCCCCAGGCGCTCGGCCATCGCGGCGGTGTCGGACCAGGGTGAGACGGAGACCCGCCGCAAGTTGGGAATCTTCTCGATGACGTGCCAGCGTTTGTCCAGCGCCTCGCAGCAGCCATAGCAGTTGAGGCCAAAGCGCTCGACCGCGGGCAGCTGATAGGGGAAGACGAATTCAGCGAACATCTCGGGCGAGACGGCGGCGGTCTCCTGGCTCTCGCTATGGCCCCACATGTCCTGGCAGCGCACCGTGCCATCAAAATCGGGCTGCGGTAGCTCGCGCGACCAGCCGACGCCGCCCGAGCCGACATAGGTGCCGTCGTTGTTGAGGCTGAGGAGGCCGCGGTCCTCGAGCTCGTCGAGCATCGCCATGGTGCCCTCGCTCAGGATCCGCATGATGCGGTGGAGGATGTCGGGATTGCGGTACATGTCGTGCATGATCTGCTGGGCGCCGCGGAGGTCCACCAGCGTCTGGGTGGTGACCAGCGAGCCCCACCAGTTGGTCATCACGCGCACCGGCAAGAGATCCCCGAAAATTTCGTCGGCCGTCGCGCGGATGCGCTCGGTGGCGGCGTAATCGACGTCGATCGTGGGGTGGTGGAGCTTGTCGACGTCGGCATCGGACTTGATCGGCGAGTCCCAGGCGTAGCACCAGCCGGCCTCGTCGTGGATGCGGGTCTCCTTGAGGCCCCATTCGATCGGCGCGTAGACGTGGGGGACCGGAAAGTAGGGCCGGATGGTGTAGTCATCGCCCATGCGCGCGCCCCAGAAGACCTCCTTCCGGAGCCGGAACTCCCATTGCTGGGCAAGGACGCTTTGGCATTCGATCGCCGCGGGGGTGATGATCTCGTTCCACCCGTTCTCGGGCTCGCAAAGAATCAGCGGACGGGTCCGCCCGAGCGCGTTGTGGGTTTCCCACAGCTGCCGTTTCTCGGCCTCGACGGGGCGCGCCGCGAGTTCGGCGACCTCGCCGGCGAGGCGGCGCAGCACCTCGCGCTCGGCCTTGCCGATGTTCGGTCCCCGGGGCAGCCAGCGGCGGTAGGCGAGAACGTCGTCGGATTGGTCTGAGACCGCCTCGCGGTTCCTGATCTCTTCCATCGCTGTCTCCCGGGCCAGCCTTCCGTCGCGCAGGCAAGAATACCACGACCTCGGGTGGCGACGGTACCGCGGACGACGCCCCGTGGGGCGCGTTTGCCCGGGGCTGGCGGGTTCGCTAACATGGGGCAGCCAAACTCGGAGGCGCGGGATGCAGTTCCAGTACGCCGAAGACGAGTGGTACCGCTGCGAGATCGACCGTAAGACCTTGAAAGGGCTGTCGCGGCGCAGCGACTGGCAAGGGCTTGTCTACTTCGGCGGGTACATGAGCTTGATCGCCGCAACCGGGGCGGTGGCATATCTCACCTGGGGAACGTGGTGGGCGGTGCCGGCGTTCTTCGTCTATGGCACGCTATATGGCTTTTGCGAGGTGCCGGCACACGAGTGCCAGCACCGGACCCCCTTCCGCAGCGCCTGGCTCAACGAGACGGTGCATTGGATCGCCTGTTTCATGGCTTACCGCGAGCCGATCCTTAGCCGATGGATGCACTCGGCGCACCACACCCACACGCTGCTGGTCGGTCGCGACCCGGAAATCGACCTGCAGCGGCCGGCCAACCTGTGGAAGTTGGTTGCCGATTTCGTCCGCATTCCCCACGCCCGCGATCAGCTGAGAGCGCTGGTGCTGCACACCTTCGGCTTGCTCTCGAAGGAGGCTCGCGAGTTCGTGCCGCAGAGCGAGCACGCGGCCATGATACGCAACGCGCGAGTGTTGTTGGTGGCCTACGCGGCGGTGTTCGCCTGGGCGGCGGTGGCCTGGAGCTGGCTGCCGCTGATGTTGCTGTTCTTTCCTCGCATGTACGGCGCCTGGCTGCATGAGCTATGCGTCAAGGTCCAGGACGGCGGGCTTGAGATCAACGTCTACGACCACCGGCGCAACAGCCGCACCGTGCTCATGGGCCCGGTGCTCCGCTTCCTGTACTGGAACATGAACTACCACGTCGAGCACCACCTGTTCCCCATGGTTCCGTTCCACGCGCTTGCCAAAGCACGCGCCGCGGTGGCCCACGAGATGCTGCCGCCGGTGCGCGGGCTGTGGCGCGCGTTCAGCGAGGTGTTCGCGGTGTTCGTGCGCCAGCAGCGCGAACCCGACTTCCACCTCGAGCCGGCGCTGCCTCAGCCGGCGGCCTGAGACCCACCGCCCCCGGTCGCGTCATGGTGGCCACCAACGCAACTGCCGAGGGCGCCGGCGCGCCGGCGCCGAGCCCGACGCAGAGACTGGCGCCGTTGGTAGCGGCCCTGCGCAAGCGGCTGATCGGATTGCTGCACCTGGTGGTGCCGCTTTCGATGCTGGCGCTGGGCTTGCGTGTCGGGGTGCCTTCGTTCGAGCGCTATCAGCTCGACGTGTTCGACGTCTTCCAGCGCATCGAGCCGCGGGCCTACGTCGAGGCGCCGGTGCGAATCGTCGACCTCGACGACGCCAGCCTCGAGCGGATCGGGCAGTGGCCGTAGCCGCGCACCGACGTCGCCCAATTGCACGCCAACCTCGCCAACGCGGGGGCGGCGGCGGTGGCGCTCGACATCGTTTTCGCGGAGCCCGACCGCACTTCGCCGGCGCGGGTGTTGCCCAAGTGGCCATCGACGCCGGAGACCGAGGCGCTGCTGCAAAACCTCGACGCGCTGCCCGATCACGACGCAGTACTGGCCGACGTGATCGCGCAGATGGGCGCCGCGGGATTCCCGGTCATCACCGGCTTCTCGCTGAGTGCCGGGGAGAGCCCGGGCCGGCCCGAGGCAAAGGGATCATTCGCCCACTCGGGAGACGATCCGCTTCGCTACTTGCCGGTCTACCGGGGCGCGGTCGTGACGCTGCCTGAAATCGAGGCCGCCGCCAGCGGCAACGGCAGTTTCAGTATCGAGGCCGAAGCCGATTCGATCATCCGCCGCGTGCCGCTGCTCTTCCGCCAGGGCGGTACGCTCCTGCCCTCGCTTGCCGCCGAAGTACTGCGCGTGGCCCAAGGCGCCAAGACCTTCATCGTCAAGTCCTCGGGCGGCAGCGGTGAGCAGGCATTCGGCGAACACACCGGCATCAACCACGTCAAGATCGGGCGCATCGTGGTGCCGACCGACGCCCAAGGGCGCATGTGGATTCACTTCACCGAGGATGTGCCGGAGCGCCGCGTTCCGGCGTGGCAGTTGTTCGCACCCGACTTCGACCCCGCACTGATTGCCGGGAACATCGTCCTTATCGGCACCAGTGCCGCCGGTCTCAAAGATCTGCGGGCGACGCCCTTGGACCCGGTGATGGCCGGGGTCGAGGTCCACGCCCAAGCGATCGAGCAGATGCTGCTGGGCTATTTCCTGGAGCGGCCGGACTGGGCCGACGGGGCCGAGATCATCTACTTGCTTCTTCTCGGGGTGACGCTGGTCTTGCTGCTGCCGAGGCTGGGGGCGCTGTGGTGTGCGGTATTGGGGGTGGCCGGGATCGCCGCGGCGATCGCCGCCTCGTGGTTTGCCTTCACCGAGCTGCGCTGGCTCTTGGACCCGGTGTTCCCCTCGCTGGTGGTGCTCCTGGTCTACCTCGCGGGCTCGCTGATCAACTACCTGCGCTCGGAAATCGAGCGCAACCAAGTGCGCGGCGCCTTCAGCCGCTACATGTCGCCGGCGCTGGTCGAGGAACTCGCCCGAAACCCGGAGAAACTGGTGCTGGGCGGCGAGATGAAGGACATGACGCTGCTGTTCGCCGACATCCGCGGGTTCACCTCGATCTCGGAACTGTTCAAGAGCGATCCTAAGGGGCTGACACGGCTCATCAACCGCTTTCTCACGCCGATGACCGACATGATTCTGGAGCGCAGCGGGACCATCGACAAGTACATGGGCGATTGCATCATGGCGTTCTGGAACGCGCCCCTGGACGATGACGAGCATGGCCGCCATGCCTGCGATTCGGCGTTGGCGATGTTCGGCGAGCTGACCACGCTGAACGCCGCCATCAAATCCGAGCGCGAGGCCGCGGGCGAGCTGTTCCGGCCCATCAATATCGGCATCGGGCTCAACTCCGGCGAGTGCTGCGTCGGCAACATGGGCTCGGAGCAGCGCTTCGATTACTCGGTGCTGGGCGATACCGTGAACCTCGCCGCGCGGCTCGAAGGTCAGTCGAAGAACTACGGTGTCGGCATCGTCATCGGCGAGGCGACGCGCGCCGAGGCTCCCGAGTATGCGTGCCTCGAGCTCGACCTGATCAAGGTCAAGGGTAAGGACGAGGCGGTGCGCATCTTCTCGCTTCTCGGTGACCGCGAATACAACCAGAGCCCGGATTTCACGGCGTTGGCGGAACGCCACCAGGCGATGCTGGCGGCCTATCGCGGGCAGGTAATGGGCGCGGGCGCGCCAGCTGCTCGCCGAGTGCCGGGAGCTCGATGGCGCGCTCGAAACGCTTTACGATCTGTACGCCGAGCGGCTCGACCACTTCGAGGCCGACCCACCCGGCGCCGAGTGGGACGGGGTATTCGTCGCGACCTCGAAGTAGCGCCGTTCACATCGCCGTCATCGCCGCCGGGCCGAATGGCGCGGGCGCGGGAAGGGTGTATAATCGGGGAGAATTCAGAGAATCTAAGATCACACGAGCTAGGGAGGACTACATGCTACGCAAGGGAAGCGACAAGGTGCATCCGTATGTGCCGGAGATCGCCGAAAAGCTCCGCAAAGGCGAGGTCAGCCGGCGCGAGTTTCTGACCACGGTGACCCGGCTGGGCGTCTCGGCCGTGGCCGCGTACGCCATGCTCGGCGGCATCACCGGCGAGCGCGTCAGCGGGCGTGCGCAGGCAGCGACGCCGAAGATGGGCGGCAACCTGCGCGTGTCGATGAACGTGATGGAGAGCTCGGACCCGGCGATCTACGACTGGTCGGAGAAGGGCAACCTGGCGCGGCACATGACCGAGCCGCTGTCGCGGATCGGCCAAGACGGGGTCGCGCGGCCTTATTTGGCCGAGAGCTGGGAAGCCTCGGACGACCTCAAGGCCTGGACCTTCAAGTTGCGCAAGGGCGTAAAGTGGTCGAACGGGGACGACTTCGGCGCCGACGACGTGATCGCCACCTTCGAGCGCTGGCTCGATCCGGCGACCGGCTCGTCGAACCAGGGCCGGTTCGCCTCGATGACCACGAAGGTGGAGACCGGCGAGACCGCCGAGGACGGCAGCAAAGTCATGTCGACGGTCGCCGCGGAAGGCGTGTTCGAGAAGATCGACGCCCATACCGTGATGTTCCACCTCAAGACGCCCGACCTGGCGCTGCCTGAAAGCCTGGCCGACTATCCCGCCCTCATCACCCACCGCGACCACGCCCAAATGGGCGCCGATCTGACCAAGAACCCGATCGGCACCGGCCCCTTTACGCTTACGGACTTCGCGGTCGGCGAGAAGGCGGTGCTGGTGCGGCGCGAGGATCCCTACTGGGGCGGCGATGTCTACCTCGACCAGATCACCTACATCGATCACGGCAACGATCCCGCCGCCGCGATCGCCGCGCTTGCCTCGGGCCAGGTCGATGCCTGGATGCGGCCGAGCGTCGAGCAACTCGACACCATTCGCGCACTGCCCGACATCGAACTCTTCGAGGTGGTGACGGCGCAGACGGGCGTTGCCCGGATGCGGGTGTCTGAGCCGCCGTACGACAACAAGGCGCTGCGCCAGGCGATCCAGGCGACGATCGACGCGGACCGGGTTCTGGAAGTCGCCTATCAAGGGTTGGGCGCCACGGCCGAGGACCACCACGTCGCGCCGATCCACCCCGAGTACGCCAAATTACCGGCCCAGAAGCAGGACTATGACTTGGCGAAGAAGCTTCTCGCCGACGCCGGCTATGCCGATGGCATCGACATCACCATCGATTGCGTGGCCGCACCGACGTGGGAGCAAAATACCTGCAAGGTGATCTCGGAGATGATGAAGCCGGCGGGCATCAACCTCGCCATCAACATCATGCCGGGGGGCACCTATTGGGACCGCTGGATGTCGACACCGTTCGGCTTCACCTCGTGGACCCATCGGGCGCTCGGCGTCCAGGTGCTCAACCTCGCCTACCGCGCCGGCTCGGTGTGGAACGAGACCGACTACAACAACCCCGAGTACGACCGGCTTCTCGACACCGCGGGCACCAAGCTCGACCCCGATGAGCGGCGCAAGGACATGGCCAAGCTCGAAGGCATCATGCAAGAGGATTCGATCATCTCGCAGGATTACTGGCGCTCGGTCTTCACTTCGGCGCACAAGCGGGTCAAGGGCATCTATGCCCAAGTCGCGCTCGAGCACCACTACAACCAGGTGTGGCTCGACACCTAAGCCAAGCGGAAACGGCGGGGTGGCGCAGCCCACCCCGCCGCCGCTAGACCTGACATTGGGGGGCGCGGAGCCGGGCCGATGATCGTCGTCATCGCCAGGCAGCTCGCCCGCATGGTCGCGATCATGATCGCGGTCTCGCTGACGCTGTTCGTGTTGCTCGAGATCGACAAGGAAAGCGTCGCCACCAAGGTGCTCGGACCCTATTCGAGCGAGGAGCAGCGATCGCTGTGGCTCGAGGCGAACGGCTACCTCGAGCCGCTGCATGAGCGCTATGGGTCGTGGCTGGGCAACTTCTTCACCGGAGATTTTGGCGAGTCGATCCGCTACAAGGGACCGGTGGCCGAGGTCCTGTGGTCGCGGCTCGGCCAAACCGGCATCCTCGCGCTCGCCGCGTTCGCCGTCATCATCCCGCTGTCGCTGACGCTGGGCGTGTTGGCCGGCATGCGCGAGGGCTCGGTGCTCGACCGCACCATATCGATCACCTCGATCATCACGACCTCGGTGCCGGAGTTCGCCTCGGCCGTGTTCATCTCGGCGATCTTCGTGTTCTGGCTGGGGATATTGCCGGGAACCAGCGGAATGGCCGATGGCTTCTCGTTTCCCCAGCTCATCATGCCGGCACTGGTTCTGGTGCTCTACGACTTCGGCTACGTGACGCGCATGACCCGGGCCTCGATGGTCGAGGTCATGACCACCGCCTACATCCGTACTGCCCGGCTGAAGGGGCTGCCCAACCATCGCGTGATCCTTCGCCATGCGCTGAGGAACGCGTTGATCGCGCCCTTCACGGTGATCATGCTGCAGTTCAACTGGCTCTTGTCGGGGGTGATCGTCGTCGAGTTCTTTTTCGCCTACAAAGGCTTCGGCGCGCTGTTGCTGGAGGCCGCGCTCAACCAAGACATCTTCCTGCTGGAGGCGTGCGCCATGGTCGCGGTGTTCGTTGCCGTGACGACCAAGGTGATCGGCGATATCGGCTACATCTACCTCAACCCGCGGATCCGATTCTCCTGATATGACCACCGCCGCAGAAACGCTGAAGCCAGCGCCCAGCCTTGGAGCGGCGGTGATGCGCGCGTTCCGCTCATTCGGGCTATTGCGCGAAAGCTGGCTCGGCATGATCGGCGTCGGCATCATCGTCTTCTGGGTGCTGATCGCGCTGCTGGCGCCGCTCATCGCTCCATTCCCGCCCAATGCGACGCTCCAGCCTTTCGCCATGCCCGGCGCAGAATACGCCGAGGGCGGCACCTTCTGGCTCGGCGCCGATCACATCGGACGTGACATTCTCTCGCGCATCATGTGGGGTTCGCGAGCGGTGCTGATCTTCGCGCCGCTGGCGACGTTGAGCGCCTATGTCGTCGGCATCCTCATGGGTCTGGCGGCTGGCTACCTGTCGAGCACGGCGGACGACGTGCTTTCGGCGATCTCGGATTACATCCTGTCGTTTCCGGTGCTGGTCCTCTACATCCTGGTGATCATCACGATCGGCGCCTCGGGGCTCAACATCGTGATCGCGGTGACCTTCGCCTCGGCGCCGGGAATCATGCGCATCGTGCGGGGGCTGGTGCTCGACCTGCGCAACCGCGACTACGTGGCGGCGGCGCAGGTCCGCGGCGAGACCGCCTGGCACATCATGCTGGTCGAGATCCTGCCCAACGCGCGCGGCCCGCTGATCGTCGACGCCTGCCTCAGGCTCGGCTATGTGACGATTACCGTCGGCGTGCTGGGCTTCCTTGGTCTTGGCCTGCCGCCGCCGGATCCCGACTGGGGCGGCATGATCAACGAAGCCCGCGCCATCGCGCTTGCCTTTCCGCACATGACGATCTTCCCCTGCGTCGCGCTGTCCTCGCTGGTGCTGGGCTTCAACCTCGTGGCCGACGGCCTGCGCGAGATATCGTTGAGGGACTGATGGCCGCGCCGCTTCTGGAGATCGAGGACCTGCGCCTTTCCTATTTCACGCGCGCGGGCGAGATTCCGGCGGTCATGGATTTCTCGCTCTCGCTCGCGGAAGGCGAAAGTGTGGGACTGGTCGGCGAATCGGGCTGCGGGAAATCGACCGTGGCGCTCGGAATCATGCGTTATATGGGCCACAACGGCGGCATCGTCGGCGGCACGATCCGCTTCAAGGGCCGCGACATGAGCACGCTCGGCGCCGAAGAACTGCGCCGCATCCGCGGCGCCGAGATCGCCATGGTCTATCAGGAGCCGATGGCCGCGTTGAACCCGAGCATGACCGCCGGTGCGCAGCTGACCGAGGTCCTGGAGGTCCACGAGGGGATGGGCGAGGGCGAGGCCCGAAAGCGCGCGCTTGAGGTCCTTGGAGACGTACGCTTGCCCGACGCCGAGCGCATCATGGCGGCCTATCCCCATCAGCTGTCCGGCGGGCAGCAACAGCGGGTGGTCATCGCGATGGCGCTGATGAGCAATCCCTCGCTCTTGCTCTTGGACGAGCCGACGACGGCGCTCGATGTCACCGTCGAGGCCGGCATCGTCGGTCTGATCCACGACATCAGCAAACGGTACGGCACCGCGCTTCTCTACATTTCGCACAACCTCGGGCTCATCGCCGAGGTCTGCGACCGCGTCTGTGTGATGTATTCGGGCGAGGTGGTCGAAGAGGGCACCGTGGCCGAACTTTTCACCGGGCCGCGCCACCCCTACACCCACGGGCTGTTCGACTGCATCCCGCTGCCCACCGCCGACAAGAACGCGCGGCCCTTGATTCCCATCCGCGGGCAGCTGCCGCTGCCGCACGAGCGCCCGCCGGGCTGCAACTTCGGGCCGCGGTGCGACCATTTCCGCGAGGGGCTGTGCGATGCCCAAGACCTGCCGATGGCGGGGGCGGGGCACCGCGTGCGTTGCCTGCGGTGGAACGAGATTCGCTGGGACGAACGGGTCCATGAGGCAGCCGAGCGCGAGGCGGCGTCCTCGGGCGAGCAAGTGCTCGACGTTGCCGCGATGCAGAAGTACTACCCGGTTCACGACCGCTCGATCCGCGCGCTGATCTCGGGCAGCACCGTGCGCTACGTCAAGGCCAACGAGACCCTGTCATTTGACGCCAAGCGGGCCGAGACGGTGGCCATCGTCGGCGAATCGGGGTGCGGAAAATCGACCTTCGCCAAGGTCCTGATGGGGCTTGAGACGGCGACCGACGGGGCCATCCATTTCGGTGGCGCCGACATCAGCAAGGTGCCGGTGCGCGAACGCTCCCCGGGGCAGATCGGCGCCATGCAGATGGTCTTTCAGAACCCCAACGAGACGCTGAACCCAAGCCATACGGTGGGCGCGCAGATCGGCCGCGTGGTCAGGAAGTTCGGCGTCGCCCAAGATGCCGGCGCCGTGCGCCGCGAAGTCGAGCGGCTATTGGACATCGTCAAACTGCCGCGGGACTTCGCCATACGCCGCCCGCGCCAGCTCTCGGGCGGACAGAAGCAGCGGGTGGGGATTGCCCGCGCCTTCGCCGGCAAGCCCGCGATGGTGATCGCCGACGAGCCGGTCTCGGCGCTTGACGTCTCGGTTCAGGCGGCGGTGACCGAGCTGTTGATGGACATCCAGCGCGAGCACGGCACGACGCTGTTGTTCATCAGCCACGATTTGAGCGTGGTCCGGTACCTGGCCGACCGCATCGTGGTGATGTATCTGGGCCAGATCATGGAGCGCGGCAAAACCGAAGAGGTCTTCGCGCCGCCCTATCACCCCTACACCGAGGCGCTCTTGTCGGCGGTGCCGATCGCCGATCCCACAGTCAAGAAGCGGCAGATCGTACTCGAAGGAACTCTGCCAAGCGCCATGGATCCACCCAGCGGCTGCCCCTTCCACACCCGTTGTCCGCGCAAGCTGGGCCCGGTCTGCGAAGCCGAGCCGCCGCCAGTCCGCGAGGCATCGGACAGCCACGTCATCGCCTGCCACATTCCGCTCGAGGAGTTGCGCGCGGTCGAGCCGGTGATCGAAACCACCGCGTGAAACCCGACCCCCGCGCGGGGATGCCGCTCATCCGTTGCGGATGCTCGGAGATGGCCGTTGACATCGCGGGGCGGCAGTCTTAGTGGTTGGAACCCTCGTGCCCAGGTGGCGGAATTGGTAGACGCGCTAGCTTCAGGTGCTAGTGGCCGTAAGGTCGTGGAAGTTCGAGTCTTCTCCTGGGCACCACTTGCGTGCGCGCCGGAGCCCGGTTGAACGTGGCCGCCGAACTTCACAAGGGCGATCTTCGCGCGGGCGTCAGCTTCGGCGAATCGGTAGCAATCGATACCGAGACCATGGGGCTGGACCCGCACCGCGACAGGCTGTGCCTGGTGCAGCTGGGCGACGCGCACGGCGCCTGTCACATCGTTCAGTTCGCCAAGGATGCCGACGGCGGCGTTGACTACACGGCGCCGAACCTAAAGGCGCTTCTGGCCGACACCGGGCTCACCAAGCTCTTTCACTTTGCGCGCTTCGACCTGGCGGTCATTCGCCACTATCTTGGCGTCGAGTGCGAACCGGTCTATTGCACCAAGGTCGCCTCGCGCCTGGTGCGGACCTTTAGCGACCGTCACGGCCTCAAGGATCTATGCCGCGATCTCTTGGGGGTCGAGCTCTCCAAGCAAATGCAGTCCTCGGACTGGGGTGCGGAGGCGCTGAGCCCGGCGCAACTTGACTATGCGGCCCAGGACGTTGCGCACCTTCACCGCCTGCGCGAGCACCTCGACGGCATGCTCGAACGCGAGGGCCGCACGGCCCTGGCCGCCGAGTGCTTCCGCTTCCTGCCAAGCCGCGCCGCGCTCGACCTCGAGGGCTGGGCCGAGTGCGATATCTTCGCCCATTGACCGAGGCCGGCGGGTGAGCCAGGCGACAACCGGCCGGTCCCGCGCCGCTGGCGCCGGAGAAACCGACCTGGTGGTTGCGCGGCGCGTACTCGATACCGAAATCGCCGGTCTCGAGGCGCTCGCCGGCGCGCTCGACGAGGACTTCGCCGCCGCGCTCGACCTTCTGTCCAAGACCACGGGCAGGGTCATCGTCAGCGGCATGGGCAAGTCGGGCCACGTCGCCCGCAAGATCGCCGCCACCATGGCCTCGACCGGCACCCCGGCCGTTTACGTCCATCCCGGCGAGGCCAGCCACGGCGACCTCGGGATGCTCGACCGGGAGCGCGATGCCGTGGTGGTGCTCTCGAACTCCGGCGAGACCCAGGAGCTCGGCGACGTGGTCGCCTATTGCCGGCGCTTCAAGATACCGCTGGTCGCCATCGTCGGGCGGGCGAATAGCACGCTCGCCGAGCAGTCCGACGTGGCGCTGGTGATACCGCCAAGCCCCGAGGCCTGCTCGATCGGGCTCGCGCCCACCACCTCGACGACGGTGATGCTGGCGCTGGGAGATTGCCTTGCGGTCGCGCTTTTGGAGCGGCGGGGGTTCTCGGCCGAGGACTTCCACGACCTGCACCCCGGCGGCAAGCTCGGATCGTCGCTGACCAAGGTGGGCGAGCTTATGCACACCGGCGACGCCCTGCCGCTGGTCGGCGCCGGGACGCCGATGGGCGAGACCTTGTTGGTGATGACCCAAAAGGGCTTCGGCTGTGTCGGCGTGGTTAGCGAAGAGGGGAGGCTTTCGGGGATCATCACTGATGGTGACTTGCGGCGTCACCTCGATGGCCTGTTGGCGCGGACCGCGGGCGAGGTCATGACCGAGGCACCCAAATCCATCCGCTCGGGCGCGCTGGCCGCCGAGGCGCTGGGGGTGATGAACGCGAGCGCAATCACCAATCTCTTCGTGGTCGATGGCGATCTGCCGGTCGGCATCATTCATATCCACGACTGCTTGCGGGCGGGAGTGGCATGAGCGGCGCGAACCCGGCCCCGGCCAAGAACCGGCGGGCAAGTTTCATCTCCGAGCGTGTACGCCGCACGGTGGCCGGGACCGGCGCCCGCTACAGCCGTTTCGTCGGCCTGATGAAGTTCCTTCTCCCGGTCACCGCGGCCGCGCTCGTGGTGCTGGTGGTGACCTGGCCCGAGACTGGAGACCAGGACCCCGGCTTTCGCATCGGCTATTCGGTTGGCGGCCTCGGCGATACCGAGAGCCCGGGAATGGTGAACGCCCGCTATGTCGGGACCGACCAAAGCAACCGCCCCTTCGTTGTCACCGCCGATTCGGCGACCGCCGAACCGGGCAACCCGGACCGCATCCGGCTGCTGACCCTGCAAGCCGACATCACGCTCGAGGACCAGCGCTGGGTGACGGTGATGGCCGAGACGGGGGTCTACGACCGGCTCGCGCAGACGCTGCGGCTGGGCGAGGCGGTGAGCCTTTACTCCGACGACGGCTTTGAACTGCACGCCGGCTCGACGCTCGTCGATCTCGACGGAAGCTCGGCGTCGAGCGACGCGCCGGTGCTCGCGCAGGGTCCGCTGGGCATTCTGAGTGCCAACAGCTTCCGGTTCGCCGCGGCGGGCCGACGGATGCACTTCATCGGCGCGGTGAAGGCCACCATCGAACCCGGTGGGCGGCCATGAGGGCGGCTGTTGCCGTCGTAGCGGCCGCGCTTTGGCTCGGCGCCGCCGGCTGGGATGTGCGGGCGCAAGAGTCCGGGCTGTTGAAGCACGACACCGACCAACCGATCGAAATCACCGCAGATGCGCTGGAGGTCCAGCAAGACGAGGGGGTCGCCGTCTTCACCGGCGAGGTCAACGCGATTCAGGGGGAGCTCGTGCTGCGGGCCGATATCCTGCGCGTCCATTATGGGCCGAGCGGAGAATCCGACACCGGGCTGCCCAGCGCGATCTCGCGCATCGACGCGCAGGGCAGCGTGTTCTTCTCGACGCCCTCGGAGACCGCGAAGGGCGACGCCGGCGTCTACGATGTGGCCGGGGGCACGATTACGCTGGTGGGAGCGGTGGTGCTGACCCGAGGCCAGAATGTCTTGAGCGGCAACCGATTGGAATTGAGCCTTGCAACCGGCCGCAGCAGGTTGTACAGCGATGGCGAGGATGGAGGTGGCCGTGTACGCGGTTTGTTCGTCCCCGAGGAGCGCGCCACCCAGTGACCCGTGCGCATCGGCGCGCCAGAGGCCAAGCGGCGAAAGAAGCTAAACGAATTCTTAATGACTGAAAGCCTTAACTCCAGCGGACAAGCGGCAGGACCGCAGGAAGAAGCCGGCCCCCGTTTGGTGGCCAGCAACCGGGGCCTCGCGGCGCATGTGATCGGCAAGCGGTTCAAGAAGCGGCCGGTGTTGCGCGGCGTAAGCCTGGGGGTGCAGCGAGGCGAGGTGGTCGGGCTTCTGGGGCCGAATGGAGCGGGCAAGACAACGTGCTTTTACATAATCACAGGGCTGATGTCGGCGGACCACGGCACCATTACGATGGACGGCCACGATATCACCGAGCTGCCGATGTACCGGCGTGCCCGGCTTGGCATCGGGTATCTACCGCAAGAAGCCTCGATCTTCCGCGGCCTGACAGTCGAAAACAACATTCGCGCGGTGCTCGAGGTGCTGGAGCCGGTACGCGACAAACGCGATTCGATCGTCGAGGAGCTGCTGGCCGAGTTCTCGCTCTCACACCTTCGCCGCACCCCGGCGCTGGCGCTTTCGGGCGGCGAGCGGCGACGGGTGGAGATCGCACGCGCGCTGGCGACGAGACCAAGCTTCATGTTGCTGGACGAGCCGCTGGCCGGCATCGACCCGATCGCGGTCGGCGACATACGGGAACTCGTGCTGCACCTGAAAGACCGAGGGATCGGGGTGCTGATCACCGACCACAACGTGCGCGAGACGCTGGAGATCGTCGACCGCGCCTACATCTTGCACGAGGGCAGCATGTTGATGGAGGGCGCGCCGTCCGAGATCGTCAGCCACGAGGACGTGCGCCGGGTCTACCTCGGAGACCGGTTCAGCCTTTAGGTTGACGCCCGTGGCGCTGGCGCAGAGACAGGAGCTCCGGCAAAGCCAATCGCTGGTGATGACGCCGCAGCTGCAGCAGGCGATCAAGCTGCTGCAACTCGCGAACCTTGACCTCGTGGAGTACGTCGAGGAGCAGGTCGAGTCCAATCCGCTGCTCGAGATCACCGAGGAAAAGGCGGAGCAAGAGGACGCGGACGAGGATCAGCCGGCGAGCGTCAAGGCTGAGGCAGCCGAGACGCCACTCGACGTCGACTACGACCAGATCTACGCCGATGAGGGCAAGTCCGAATACGTCGCCGACCCGCGCGCGATGTCTTCCGGCAGATCGTCCGGCAGCGGTGGCGGCGGCGGCGGATTCGATGGCATCTCGCCAGGTGTCGAGCAAACACTTTCGCGCGAGGCGACGCTGCGCGAACACCTTTCGGCTCAGCTGGGGCTAGACGTAGTCGATCCGGTGGACCGCCTTATCGGCATCCATCTCATCGACACGATCGATGATGCCGGCTACCTCACCGGAGACCTCGAATCGATTGCCCAGACGGTGGGTTGCGAGGTGTCGCGGGTCGAGGCGACGCTTGGTTTGCTGCAAGCGCTCGACCCGCCGGGGGTGCTGGCGCGCAACCTCGCGGAGTGCCTTGCCATTCAACTGCGCGAGCGCGATCGGCTGGACCCGGCGATCCAGGCGTTGCTCGACAACCTCGAGCTGGTCGCCGAGTACGATCTCGAGCGCCTGAGCGAGATCTGCGGCGTTGACGTGGATGACGTCGTCGACATGGTGCAAGAGATTCGCGGGCTCAATCCAAAACCCGGTCTGGCTTTCGACAACGAGGTCATTCAGGAGGTGGTTCCCGATGTCTTCGTGCGGAGACGCGGGGACGGCGGTTGGAGCGTCGATCTGAACACCGACGCCCTGCCAAGGGTGCTGGTCGACATGGCCTACCACACCGATATCGTGGGACGCGCCAAATCGCGCGAGGACAAGAGCTACATCACCGAGCAGCTGCACGCCGCCAATTGGCTCGTCAAATCGCTCGATCAGCGGGCCAGGACGATCCTTCGCGTGGCCACCGAATTGGTGCGTCAGCAGGAGGCTTTTCTGGTGCTGGGGGTCGAGCATCTCAGGCCGCTCAACCTGCGCGACATCGCGGCCGCGATCGACATGCACGAGAGCACCGTGAGCCGCGTGACCGCCAACAAATACATCGCCACCCAGCGCGGCATCTACCCGA